>ERZ780168.2825-NODE-2825-length-14671-cov-6.620621_pt1 | contig 14671 bp, 14 predicted proteins | sample MGYA00510981_ERZ780168 | MGnify/ENA primary metagenome ERZ780168 (study PRJEB29588, sample SAMEA2158769) | human gut metagenome | biome: human gut; feature: human-associated habitat; material: faeces | place: Denmark | collected 2008/2010 ...
GTTCTACACCTGCCAAAGAACCGACTGTACAGGCTGAACCGGTGGTACAGGAGCCGGATCCGCAGAAACAGCCCGCACAGCAGCCTGCGGAGCAGACAACGGAATCCCGCGTAACGCTCATGGCACTGGGCGACGATCTGATCCACAACTGCGTCTACTGGTCCGCCCAGACGCCGGAGGGCGGCTATGATTTCACATCGTTCTTCGACGATATCCGCCCCACCGTCCAGCAGTATGATCTGGCCTGCATCAATCAGGAGACGATTCTCGTCAAGGACCGCAACCTGATTGAAAGCTATCCGGTTTTCGGCTCGCCTATTGAGGTTGCCGATGCGCTGGCCGATGCAGGCTTCAATGTTGTGACCTTCGCCAGCAACCACTGCTATGACAAAAAGGAAACCGGCATCACGGATACGCTGTCCTATTTCCACGAGACATACCCGGAGATCACCACGCTCGGCATCCACGACACGGAAGCAGACGCGGCGGCGATCCCTATTGTCGAGAAAAACGGTATCCGCATTGCCATGCTGAACTTTACCTACGGCCTCAACAATTCCATGCCCGAAAAGCGCTGGATGGTTGACACGCTCTCCAGCAGGGAGACGGTCTGCGGCCGCATCGAGCAGGCAAAGCAGGAAGCGGACTTTGTCATTGTCTTCCCGCACTGGGGCACGGAGGATACCTTCAGTCCGGACAACGACCAGCTTACCTGGGCGCAGGAAATGGCGGATGCGGGCGCTGACCTCATCATCGGCGGACACACACATACGCTCCAGCCGGTCGAATTGCTCACGGCAGCGGACGGGCGCGATGTGCCGGTCTATTATAGCCTCGGGAATTTCCTGTCGCACCAGAAGGAAAAAATGAACCTGCTCGGCGGCATGGCAAGCGTCACCATTGTCAAAGACGCGGACGGGACGCACGTTTCGGAATACGATCTTCAGCCGACCGTCAACGTCATTCTCCGCAATACGAACACCGGCTGGTACACCTACCGCCCGATGCTTCTGGACAGCTACAACAGTGATCTTGCCGCCCAGAACCGCTTCTCCGAATGCACCGTTGACGCCATGTGGGCGCTGTATGAGGATATCACAGGATAAGAAAGAGCCCCGGTTTCCGCTGTGGAAGCCGGGGCTTGCTATAATTTTGGAATCAGTCCGCAAACAGCGGAGTAGAGAGATAGCGGTCGCCGGTGTCGGGGAACAGAACGACGATGGTCTTTCCCTCGTTCCCGGGACGCTTGGCAAGTTCGACAGCTGCGTGAAGCGCTGCGCCGGAGGAAATGCCGACCAGGACGCCTTCCTTTCTGCCGACAAGTCTGCCTGCGGCAAACGCATCTTCGTTGGAAACCGGGATGATCTCGTCATAGACCTTTGTGTCGAGCACATCGGGAACGAAGCCTGCACCGATACCCTGAATTTTATGTGCGCCCGCGACGCCTTGAGACAGAACGGGAGACGAAGCCGGCTCGACAGCAACGACCTTCACGGACGGATCACGGCTTTTCAGATACTGACCGACGCCGGTAATCGTGCCGCCGGTGCCGACGCCTGCAACGAAGTAATCGACTTTACCGTCCGTATCCGCGTAGATTTCGGGGCCTGTTGTCTCGATATGGGCCTTCGGGTTTGAAGGATTGACGAACTGGCCGGGCACAAAGCTGTTCGGAATCTGCTTTGCCAGTTCATCTGCCTTGGCGATTGCCCCCTTCATTCCCTTGGCGGCCTCTGTCAGCACAAGTTCCGCACCGTATACCTTCATAAGCTGGCGGCGCTCAACAGACATGCTCTCAGGCATGACGATGATGATGCGGTAGCCTCTGGCTGCTGCGACGGAGGCAAGGCCGATGCCGGTATTGCCGGAGGTCGGCTCGATGATGACGGAGCCGGGCTTCAGCTGGCCGGAGGCCTCCGCGTCGTCGATCATCTTCTTTGCGATGCGGTCCTTGACGGAACCTGCGGGGTTAAAATACTCAAGCTTGGCCAGAATTTTGGCCTTGAGGTTCAGTTCCTTTTCAATGTGCGTGAGTTCAAGCAGTGGAGTCTTGCCAATCAGCTGGTCAGCGGACGTGTAAATGTTAGACATATTCAAAATCTCCTTTATGATGTTATTAAAATGAAAGCGTCGATCTGGTTTCTCTGTCACATTTCCACTCGACATCGGAACGCGGCGCGCGAAAAGACGATTTGCTGCATATGCGGCCTCATTTCTTTGGAACTAAAATAGTATGTTGGTTTCTTTCATCGGATGACAGTATCCTACCACACATTGCCTAGCTTGTCAATAGGTTTTTGATTTTTTCCTGCGTTGCAACCGGAGCGGATTTATCGTATAATGAGAAAAATAGGAGGGTTGCACGATGAACAAGTTCTGGGGACATCTGAAGACGATCACACATCACCGTCATCTGGTCATGCGCGGCTGCTTTCGGATGGGACTGATCTGGCAGGGACTGACGCACGACCTGTCCAAATACTCACCTACCGAGTTTTTCGCGGGTGTGCGGTATTATCAGGGCAACCGGAGCCCCAATACAGCTGAACGCGAGGCAAACGGCTATTCTCTGGCGTGGATGCACCACAAGGGCCGCAACCGGCACCATTTTGAATACTGGACGGACTTAAGCCCCGAGACGCGGACCTATGAGCCGGTTGACATGCCGGTAAAATATCTGTGTGAAATGGTCGCCGACCGGATTGCGGCCTGCAAGACGTATCAGGGCGCAGCCTATACCGACGCATCCCCGCTGCAATATCTCGACCGGGCGAATGAATCGCGGCTGGTGCATCCGCAGACCATGAAGCGGCTGCGCTTTCTGCTCGTGATGCTCGCCGAACATGGCGAAGAGGAGACGTTCCGCTTTATGCGCGAAGTCGTTCTGAAGGGAAAATCGTTTGCAGAAGAGTCTCTCGCGCCCTGAGCGCAGAACTCATATCCGATTTTACGCGCTAATGTTCTGTATATTTTGTGCATTATAACGAAATTTGCCCATCGGATTTCAACCATTTGTGAATAGCTGACAACGCTTCTTTGTAGTATAATACAGACATACCATCTGTCCGGATTACCCAAGGACAGATAACATGTAAAGGGAGGATACTATGAAGAAACTGATTGCACTTCTGCTGGCGGCATGCCTGATGCTGGGTCTTATGACCACAGCGTTCGCAGCAGACGAGAAATCCAACGACATTGTGATTCTGTACACCAACGACGTGCACTGCGCCGTTGACGACAACATCGGCTATGCCGGTCTGGCTGCTTACAAAAAGGAGATGCAGGCCGCGTATAACTACGTTGCGCTCGTTGATTGCGGCGACTCCGTGCAGGGCGACGTCATCGGCACGCTGTCCAAGGGTGAATATCTGGTCGATATTATGAATGAAGTCGGCTATGATTTTGCTTCCTTCGGCAACCACGAATTTGACTACACCCTGCCGCAGCTCCAGAAGCTCATCGACAAGGCCAAGTATCAGTATCTTTGCTGCAACCTGACCTATACGGCCAAGGACGGCAAGGGGCTGACCGGCTACAAGGCGTATGAGATCAAGACCTACGGCGATATCAAGGTCGCGTTCGTCGGCATCGACACGCCCGAATCTTTTACCAAGTCTACCCCGACCTACTTCCAGGACGCCAACGGCAAATTCGTCTATTCCTTCGCGGAGGGCAATAACGGCGCTGACCTTTACAACAAGGTGCAGGAAACCGTTGACGCTGCCAAGAAGGACGGCGCGACCTATGTCGTCGCCATTGCGCATCTGGGTATCGACGAATCCTCCGAGCCGTGGCGTTCGACCGATTTGATTGCCAACACGACCGGCATCGACGCTGTGCTTGACGGTCACTCCCATTCCACCATTGCAATGGAACTGGTCAAGAACAAGGACGGCAAGGAAATCCCCCTGTCCTCCACAGGCACAAAGCTTGTCAACATCGGCAAGCTGACCATCTCCGACGGCGTGTTCACCACGGAACTGGTCTCTGACTACGCGGCCAAGGACGACACGACCGACGTATTTGTCAAGTCCATTCAGGAGAAGAATGAGGCCCTTGTCAACACGGTCGTTGCCAGAACCTCCGTTGACCTGACCACCAAGCATTCAGACGGAACCCGCGCAATCCGCAACCGCGAAACCAACCTCGGCGACCTCTGCGCCGACGCTTACCGTGCAGTCTCTGGCGCTGATATCGCGCTCGTCAACGGCGGCGGCATCCGCGCCGATATCCCCGCGGGCGATATTACTTACGGCCAGATCATCAAGGTTCATCCGTATGGCAACGCACTCTGCGTCGTCGAAGCAACCGGTCAGGAGATCATTGACGCGCTGGAATGGACAGCCCGCAACACCATGGCGACTTTCTCCGACGGCGAGAACGCTATTGGCGAAATGGGCGGCTTCCTGCAGGTTTCCGGTCTGAAGTACACCATCGACGCCACGGTCAAGTCTTCTGCCAAGGGTGACGACAAGTCCATGTTCGTCTCTGTTGACGGCGCTTACCGCGTCAAAAACGTCAAGGTTCTGAAGAACGGCAAGTATGTCGATATTGACCCGAAGGCTACTTACACAGTCGCGTCCCACAACTACATGCTCAAGGATTCCGGCGACGGCATCAATATGTTCGCCGACAACAAGCTGCTGCAGGATTCCGTCATGCTGGACAATCAGGTTCTGATCAACTACATCAAGGACAGTCTGGGCGGCGTCGTTCCCGCTACATATGCCGCTCCGCAGGGCCGTATCACGGTCATTGCCACCCCGTACACCGACGTGCTCGACGGCAACTGGGCAGTTGAAGCTGTCAACTACGTCACGGACAAGAACTTCATGAAGGGTCTGAGCGAGACGACCTTCGGCCCGAACGGTGCGCTGACGCGCGGCATGCTCGTAACCGTTCTGTACCGCATGGCAGGTTCTCCCGCTGTGACTGGCAAGGTCAGCGAAAAGTTCTCCGACTGCACAGACGGCAGCTGGTATGCCGACGCCGTTCTGTGGGCAAGTGCAAATGGCATCGTCAACGGCTATGAGGACGGAACCTATAAGCCCACCAAGGCCATCAACCGTCAGGAAATGGCCAAGGTTCTCTACGGCTACGACAAGGTTGGCGGCAAGAACGCCGAGGGCATCACAGAAAAACTTACCTACACCGACGTTGATGCGATCGGCGAATGGGCGATTGAATCCGTCACCTACTGCACCGCCGCCGGTTATCTGGCCGGCTCCAACGGCGCGTTCAACCCGACGGGCACTGCAACCCGCGCAATGGGTGCAAAAGTCCTCATGAACATGACCAAGGAAGCTGCATAAGCATCCCTGCCTCGCACAAGTAAAACAGCGCCCCGCCTGTTCATTCGGACAGGCGGGGCGTTCAAGCATATCAAAGCAGTGCAAGACTCGCAGTATTCTTGTAGTACATTGTGTTTCTTTTCAATGCTGCACTGGCACGGGTGTAGTTTTGCTTGACAGACCGCAGAGAATATGTTATTTTATATTTAGTAATGCAAAGCACTTAGAAATGCAGGGATAAAGCAAATGGACGAACGGTTTTTGCAGCAGCTGAAAAAGGGCGTGCTGGAACTTCTGGTTCTGCAGACGATCTGCCGGGGACCGACCTATGGCTATGAGTTGATCGCGCAGCTTGGCAGCCGCTCCGGCGGGCTGTTTACGCTCCGAGAGGGAACGCTTTACCCGATCTTATACCGGCTGGAGGACGACGGACTGATCGAAGCGGTCTGGCAGCAGGAATCGGGCCGTGCGGCTCCGCGGAAGATTTATTCCGCAACGGAAAAAGGCAGAGAAGAAAACGAACGCCGTCTTGGCCTCTGGGCTGAATTCCGAACGGCAGTGGACCGCTTTTGCGGGGAGGATGCAGAGCATGAATGAAAAACAGTTTGCGCGCTATCTGCGCGCCGTCCGGCGTCGGCTGACGTTGCCGAAGAAGATGAAGGACCGGGTGATGGATAATCTGCGCAGTTCGATCAACGAACGGCGTGAAGCTGGGCAGACAGACGCGGAAATTCTCGCTGCGCTTGGCTCTGCGAAACAGGCTGCGTCGGAACTTACCGCGCAGCTGCCGGGCTACGCGTTCCGCAAGAGTCCATTGCGCTTCATCTGCCTCGGCGCAGCGGTGCTTGCTCTGCTGGTTGGGCTTTTGAAAACCGTCACGAATTTGCGCGGTTTTGCGTCCATCGGTGTCATCGGCGGCGCGGACGGGCCGACAGAAATTTTCATTGCCGGACCGCAAATTTTTGATTGGGCAGACGTGATCGCCGCAGGGGTCGTGCTGGTACTCGGAGTTGCCGGATATCTGCTCCTGCGCCGCCTGCCGCCGAAGAAGGTCTGAAATCCGTAAAAATACACACACAGGAGGAATGACCATGATCCATCTGGAACCGGTAACGCCGGAAAACTGGCGGTGCGGGCTGCGTGTGCGCGAGGATCAACACTGCTTCGCGGCGGACAGCGCCGGACTTCTTGCCAGAGCCTACGCCTACCGCGCGCAGCGCAGCGAGGCGCTGGTCATTTATGCAGACAATACGCCGGTCGGCATGGCGCTGTATTACGATTTGGATGAATTGCACGCATATAATCTTTCACAGCTTTTCATCGATGCACGCTACCAGGGCCGGGGCTACGGTACCGAGGCCGTCAGGCTGCTTCTGCAAAGACTGAAGACAGACGGAAAATTTGAGAAGGTCGTACTCTGCTATGTCGATGGCGACGAGGCCGCACAGCGGCTCTATGAGGCGCTTGGCTTCCGTCCCACCGGCGAGGTCGAGGAGGACGAGATTGTCATGGAGCGGATGCTTTGACGCTGATTCTACGCAAAAGCAAACAGAAATAGCACATGCGAAAGCCTCCCCCTTGTCCTGTCCTGCACGATAAGAGGAGGCGGCATTTGCGGGGCAAATAACGGAGGGGATATATTGCAAATTTCAGCGTGCTCCAAAATTTGCAACACTCGAATTCCCTCAGGCCCTGCGAACCAGCGTCCCTCCCCCTTTGGGCGTTCATTCCCCGAACAGGTATTTTTTCAGCGCCTGAAGCAGTTCCAGTGAGCGAAATTTAACCACATACGCACCGTTTGCCCGTGTCATAAGGCTAATCTCGGCATCTGTAAAGCCGCCTGCCGCTGCGGCGTCGGCGAAGCCGTCTGCTGTAGCCGGAACGCAGAGCGAGGGGAAGATCACGCACCACCAGTTGTGCCCCTCACCCTTCCCGATGGTCACGCGCAGCGACTGGTACACACCCGACGGCAGAGAAAACGTATCATAGTCGCGCGTCGGGAACAACTCGCGGCGGAAGCTGACGCGGGCGGTATCCCCGCTCCCCTGCCGCTGCAGCTCTGCGTTTGCCGCTGCTTCAAGCGCGGGAAGGTCCGTCAGGATTGCCTGCTTCGCATCGGCCGCGCCGGAAAGTGCGCGCTGCGCTTCACGCAGAACAGCGTCGCGCACGCAAAGCTTCACCGCCTGATCTACGTTGGAATCGGAATTCGCTACGACGTGCAGGCGGATGATCTTCTCCGCCATTCGCTGGCTCTGCGCCTGCAAAACGGCGCAGGCCGTTACGGTAAGTACGCTGATTCCCAGCAGCACAAGAGATATGATCCGCTTTTTCATAAAAACACCGCCCAAACTGCTTTTTACAGACAGTTTAGACGGTGTTTTGCTAGTTTATACGGTCTTTGCCAGGAAAATCTGGCTGTACTTGTCTTTGAGCATCGTGCAGGCGACGGTCGCATATTCAAACGAATCGTAAATACCGAACACGGCGGAGCCGGAACCGGTCATCTGCGCGCCATATGCGCCGTAGGTGTACATCATGGAGCGGATATAATTGATATCGAAATGCTTCTGCATAACGACGGGCTCAAACACGTTGCACAGGCTGCCGCCGATACCGAGCAGATCGCCCTTTTGCAGATTCAGCTGCATCGCCTTCTGATCAGGCCGCTTTTCGATGAACGTCTCGTCAAGTGCCTGATATAACTCCGGCGTGGAAACGGAGAAATCCGGCTTGCAGACCACAAGGAAAAACTCCGGTGCGGGCGAAAGTCTTGTCAGAAGTTCGCCCCGCCCTTCGACCAGTGCAGTGCCGCCCATGACGCAGAACGGCACATCGGAGCCGACCTGCGCGCCAAGTTCGCAGAGCGCAGGAATGGACAGCGGGCTGTCATACGCGCGGTTCAGCGCGCGCAAAACTGCCGCCGCGTCGGCGCTGCCGCCGCCAAGACCGGCCTCGAGCGGAATGCGCTTGTTGATAAAGATTTCCAGCCCCTCCGGGGTCTTGCCGGTGCGGGCATAAAACGCTTCCGCGGCCTTCCACACCAGATTGTCCCTGTCCTGCGGCAGTCCGCAGGTGACAAGTTCCGGTTCGGTCGTTTCCGCCGCGTCCGGCGGCAGGATCTCGCGGTAGCAGTGAACCTGCCAGCCCTCGCAGCCGACCGTGACATGCACATCGTCGTGCAGGGAGACGGTCTGCATAATAGATCGCAGATTGTGATACCCGTCTTCGCGCTTGTCCAGAACATCCAGCGTCAAATTGACCTTGGCAAATGCGCCCTCGGTGAATTCCTTCATTACGCCTTGATCTTTCTGCCTTCCAGATAGTAGCGTTTCTCGCGGCTGTGGCCCATAGAAAAAGTCTTTCTGGGCAGAACGCCGTCGGCGATAACGCCTCTGAACAGCTGGCTCTTTTCCATGGCGGGCAGCAGGAAGCCGATGGCGTTTTCCTGCTTGGCAAAGCCGATGAGCGCATCGTCGTCATGGATATAGTCGATCTCACCCGCGTTTTCCTTCAGATAATCATCAAGGAAGTGCTGCAGAATGCCGACAGCCAGTTCACCCTTGCTCTTGTCGAGCACGATGGTGCCAGACTCTTCGCCCGCGTACCATTTAACCGGGAAGCCTTCGGCACCTGCGCAGGCCTCTTCAAGCGCTTTGAGCAGCTTCTTCGGTTCGGTTTTGAAGATCACACGGTGGATGGGCTCGAAGACCTGTGCCGGGTCGTGGATATTCTCAAGTTCCACGAGTGCATAGCGCGCCGGATGGTTGGAGAGGTCAACACCGGGATTGTTCTTCTTAAGTTCTTCGTAGCAGGACTTTGCGGTTGCGAGGGAATGGTTGCCGTCGCCGACAGCAAAAACCATGGGCGTACCCTTGAGGCCGGTGTACTTCTCACCGACCGCAGCGGTATATTCGGTCAGCGCTTTGTTGAAGTCTTCTACATCCTTGCCCTCAACAAGCCAGCCGGTAATATGACCGCCGTCTTCCATGAGATCGAAGTCGTAAAGCTTTTTGAGCGAGTCCTTTTTCGCGGCAATCGGCTCGATCAGCTTCTTGTCGTGGTCGTCGCAGAGCATCAGCACGTGGGGCAGCTCAATGGGAGCGTCGCGGCGGACTCTCTGGCGGGGCGGAATGCGCTCGGGAACCGTGCGCTCGGTGGCACGGATGGCAGAGGTTGCGCCGGGGTTATAGTCATACGCATCGAGGTCGACCATGCCGACAAGACCTTCGCGGATGGAACCGTTCTCGAGCGTTCTTTCGACGTAGATGTAGCTGTTGGGATAGACCGTGAAGACGCCTTCGTCGACGTATTTCTTCATCGTGGCGTTGATTTCTGCCGTGTGCGCGGCTTCTTTTTCGGTGCCGAGTTCGGCTTCGGGAAGAATCAGGTTGATCGTGGAGACAGCGCCCTCGGCGTTCTTTCTCACGCGGTCCCAGTAGCCTTGATCGGACGTGAACTGGTCGCAGGCGATGACTGCCCACTTTTCCATATGGTCGGTCTTCGGCAGCAGAATGTCAGCGGGTAAAAATGCGTTCATAATATGATTCACCTTTCATTTTCATAAGTATTTTCGCGGAAACAAAAGGAAATTGCGACAAATTAAAGCGCAGCGCAGATTGCGCGCAGCAGCTCGTCATACGTCTCATATGCCGGAAGCTGCGGATAGTCCTGTTTGATTTTTTCGGTCGAGCGGAACAGGAAGCCTGCCTTGCTCGCCAGAATCATGTCCAGGTCGTTGTAGCTGTCGCCGCTTGCAATCGTATCAAAGCCGATCGACTGCAGCGCGCGGACGGTTGTGAGTTTCGTGTCCTTGCAGCGGAGCTTGAAATCGGAAATAAAGCCGTCTTCGCTGATGACCAGTGAGTTGCACAGGATTGTCGGCAGCCCCAGCTTTTTCATCAGCGGCATCGCAAACTCTTCAAACGTATCGCTCAGAATCACCGCCTGCGTCTTTTCGCGCAGACTGTCTAAGAATTCCTTTGCACCGGGCAGCGGGTCAATCTTTGCAATCACGTTCTGCACATCGGAAAGCTTCAAGCCGTGCTCCTTTAAAATTGCAAGCCGCCAGCGCATGAGCTTTTCGTAGTCCGGCTCATCGCGCGTGGTTCTGCGCAGCTCGGGGATGCCGCTCTGCGAAGAAAACGCAATCCAGATTTCGGGCACCAGCACGCCCTCCAGATCCAGACAAACAATGTTCATTTCATCGCCTCCTGACAGGGATATCAGGGTTTCCTTGCAGGTGCTTGTCCGGCTGGGAAACTTAAAAAATGTTTACGTGCCTAAAAAATTTGCAGGCTATATTTATTATACAGGATTTTGCCAAAAATGCAATCTCAATTTCTTGCATTTCTGTGCGATTTGCGGAATAAGCGGCAGCCATGCCGTGCATACTATGGATGCGTTCATAAAAGGAGGAACTATCATGGATACCTTGGCATTGATTCTGGCAATTATCGGCGCGGTCAACTGGGGTCTGGTCGGCTTCGCGCGCTTTGATCTGGTCGCGTGGATTTTCGGCGGGCAGACCGCGAGCGTCAGCCGCATTATCTACGCAGTGGTCGGTCTTGCCGGTCTGTGGTGCATCACCCTGCTGTTCCGCAGATCGAGAAAATCCGAAGCATGAACCGAAAAAATTCCCGGACATCGGAACAAACCGATGTCCGGGAATTGCTTTTTATTTGAGATTGCAGCGAATGATGCACTCAAAGCTCTTGCCGCCGTAGGTGGTCGAGACCGTGGTCGTGCCCTTGCCGGTTGCGGTGACGACGCCGTCTGCGTCGACCGTACATACGCCCGTGTTGCCCGATTTCCACGAAAGCCCCTTCACGCGGTTTCCGTCCGCGTCCTTGAGGGAGATTTTGAAGTACTCGCCGAGGAACGCCATGGTAACGTCCGAATGGCTGAGCGTGCAGCCCTCCGCATCCACATCCGCGCCGGACTCGGCGCTGGAATCGAGCTTGCAGCGGACGATGCACTCAAGCTTCGTGCCGCTGACCTCCGCACGCACGGTCGTCGTGCCGCTGCCGACAGCGGTAATGGTGCCGCTGGAGGTGACGGTGGCAACCGAGGCGTTTTCGCTCGTAAACGTCACCTGCGCACCTTCGGGGATGTTGCTGACAATCAGAGGCGCCTGCTCGCCGGGATAGAACAGCGTCATATCCGTGGAATTCAGCGCAGGCGGAAGCTCTTCAGGCTGTTCCTGCTCCTCTTCGGCAATGAAATCGCAGGTTACCAGACACGTTGCCGTCTGGTCTCCGCAGACTGCGGTAATGACCGCCCTGCCGCCGTTGACCGCAACGACCTTTCCCTGCTGGTTCACCGTTGCAATCGTCTCGTCGCTGGAGGTGAACGTTACCTCCTGATTGCAGGTTTCCGGAAGCTTCTGGACGGTGATGTTGTAAAACCGCTCCGGCTCGTCAAAGGTAATCGAGCTTGTGGCAAGCGTCAAGCCCTCACAGGGCACAACCGCCTCCGGCTGCTCGTCCGCTTCCTCCGGCTGACGCTCGAAGCTCTCCGGAACCGGAACACCGAGCATTTTGGCCAGCGCGGAAACGGCAGCCTTGTCATTGAAAAGCGCCAGCTGCGAAGATGTCGCGGCGCAAAGCCCCGCGACGGCAGAAAAAGCATCGCGGCTCCGGCTTACCATGGCGAGCGTCTTTGCGCCCACCGGCAAAAGTACGGGCTTTTCGCCCTCGATTTCCAGCACCCCGCGGCAAAGGGCAAGGAGCGCAGCCTCATACTCCTCGTCCGGCAGACGGACGCACTGCGCCGCGCCACGGCTTGCAAAACCGACGGGGGCTTCGATCGACGCTTTCTCGCACGCAACCACGCGCACGCCGCGATCGAACAGGTCCCGGATGAGCGAGACGGACATCCGGTAGTGCGCGTCGGTCACAATGGCAGTCATGGCGAAACTCCTCCAATCTAAGATACTCCCTATTATACCGGGTTTTGCGGAAAATGCAACAAAGAGGCTGCCGCGCGGCAGCCCCCGATTGTTACAAACCTGCGATATGGATGATGCCCTTGCACAAGAGGGCGACGATGCAGCAGGCGGTGGTCACGCCGGCTCCAATGGAGAGCATGGCGTGAGAAAGCCGCCTTCCCAGCAGCGCTGCGACCAGCGCACCGGTCCATGCGCCGGTGCCCGGAAGGGGAATGGCAACGAACAGATACAGCCCCAGCAGCTCCGAGCGCTTGATGCGCGCGGATTTTGCCCGACCCCGGTGCTCTAACCAGCAGGCGGCAGACGCGAGCTTTCCGCCCCGGCGCTGCATCCACGATAAAATCCGGCGCAGGAACACAATCACAAACGGCACCGGCAGCAGATTTGCCAGAATACAGGAGGGATATAGAAGCGCCTGCGGAATGTCGTGCGCCAGCCCGAAGGGGATTGCGCCGCGAAGCTCGCTGACGGGCGCCATAGAAAGAAGCAGCGTAAACAGATAATCGTGAAGCGTCATAGGCGTGTCCTTTGTAGGAAGATTTGGGGCTTACGCGCGGCTGTGGGTCTCCAGATACCCGGAGAGCGCCTCAATGAGCCGGTTTTCGCGCAGCCGGTTGACGCCGAGCTCTTCCAATACCGACCGCGCGCCGGATCTTACCAGAAGCTTCAGCGTATCGGAAAGCGCCTTGCGCGTGGGCTTATCGAGCTTCTGCAGCGCCTTGACCATCGCAGAGGCGGTTTTGAGCCCGCCCTCCTTGAGATCGGTCAGGGTGCTGGCGTCGGTGCAGGTGAGAATGTCAAAGAGCGTGTCGACGAACTGCGCGCGCTGCGGCTCGGTCAGCTCGCGCAGAAAGGACCGCAGCGTCTGGTCCATGATTCTGCCGCCCTCGGCAAGCTCCGTCAGGTGCTCGAAGCGCTCACCCAGAACCTGCCACGAAAAGCCGTCGTGCTGCATGAGCCCGATCTGTGTGCTGCGCACGACCTGATATGATTCCTCGTGCTCCAGAAGCATGCCGACGACCGACGATTCCGGCAGCAGCGTCGTAATTTTGCTTGCAATCCGGTGATGCTCGGGAAGCTCCAGCAAAGATGCATAGAATCCGGGACCGTCGTTGTTGTAGACGGCACGAATCTGCTTCTGTATCGCTTCGCCGCAGAAGACCGCAGCATACACGGCGAGATTGCCGCCCTTGGAGTGCCCGCCGACAAGCAGCGGTCGGAACGCAAGCGCGGCTGCTGCCTGCTGCAGATAGTCTGCCGCGTAGCGCTGCGCCGGAATTTCCGGCGTGAACGCCATGTTGAAGTCTTCCTTCCAGCCGACAATCGTGTCGTCTGTGCCGCGGAAGGCGACATAGGCGCTGCCGTCCGGCAGGAGCATCGTCATGGCAGAAAACTGTGTCTGCGTTTCTTCGTCAATCCAGTTCACATAGCCGAGCAGGCGGAGACTGCCAAAGCGTGCGGTCTGTGCTGCCTTTTGAACCAGCACCGGAATCTGATCCGGCACCAGAACACCCATATCGGTGGTCGGATGGGCAGCAAAATAGGCATCCCATGCCTCGCGGAGTGTGACTTGCTGCGTTTCAAAGCCAGCGGGCGCGAAGCCGGAAAGGTCCAGATAGCAGATCTCTGCCAGAATCAGATTGTCCACCTCGTTGAACGCCCGCTCGGAAAGCGTCAGATCGCCCCGCCAGTCGAGATAGTCGAAAATGTTTGCCATAGCTTCCTCCGGATGTTGTGATCATGAAGCTATCATACACGGTTTTTTCCATCGTCTCAAGGAAAAAACGGCTAAATTTTTCTTAAGATTTTCTGTTCACACAAAATTTTCAGGTCTGCCGCGCTTCAACATATAAACCTATTGACTTAGTAGGGAATATGTGCTATGCTTGCATCAAAGAAAAGAACCAACACGAAAGGAGTCAATCCTATGATGAAGATTTACGCAGACAATGCCGCGACGACCAAAATGAGCGGCACCGCGCTGGAAGCGATGCTTCCGTATATGACAGAGCATTTCGGAAACCCGTCGAGCCTGTACACCATCGGACAGGAGGCAAAAGAGGGCTTGGAGGCGGCAAGAGCCACCGTCGCTTCGTGCATCGGCGCGCAGCCCAGAGAGATCACCTTCACCTCCGGCGGCAGCGAGGCAGACAACCAGGCAATCCGCTCGGCAGCGCTGCTCGGCGCGAAAAAGGGAAAAAAGCACATCATTTCGACCAAATTTGAGCATCACGCGGTGCTGCATACGCTTGCGAAGCTGGAAAAAGAGGGCTTCGAAGTGACGCTGCTGGACGTGCATGAAAACGGTCTTGTCACCGCGCAGCAGGTCAAAGACGCCATCCGCGAAGATACGTGTCTGGTCACGATTATGTTTGCCAACAACGAAATCGGCACCATCCAGCCCATCGCGGAGATCGGCGCCGTCTGCCAC
>ERZ780168.2828-NODE-2828-length-14654-cov-2.379067_pt1 | contig 14654 bp, 14 predicted proteins | sample MGYA00510981_ERZ780168 | MGnify/ENA primary metagenome ERZ780168 (study PRJEB29588, sample SAMEA2158769) | human gut metagenome | biome: human gut; feature: human-associated habitat; material: faeces | place: Denmark | collected 2008/2010 ...
ACTACATCAACCGCCGCAATCAGGTTTTTAACTCCGCGAGCGCTTTTGTCTTGGAACAAAACAACGCTTGGAAAAAGTCCTCTGCCGAGGGCAACATCGCCATTGGTATCAACGGGATGATTAAGAGTATCAATGACCCTGCGTCATTTGAAGCGAATCAGAAACTTGCCGACAGCAATGCCTTGTTCTATGCCCGTGAGTTCTTGGGTTTGGACGAGGCCGCGGCACAAGTCTATGCCCGAGAGCAAGTCTCTAAGGGCGTGGCGGGTGCTATCTCTAACATCCTTGCCGATCTTCAGAACGACCCGCGGGGTATCGCTGACGCGCAGAGATTCTTGAAAGAACACGGTAATTTGATGACGGCCTCCGATCTCGTGCGTATGCGCAATCTTGTCGATCAGGAAAGCAACAAGATCAGCGACACTAACACGGTGGACGCCGTGGCAAGAAGTCTCACGCGCAATACTGAAATTTTCGGTCATAACGGAATGCCGCCCTATAAGCTCGGAACGGCAGAGCACGGCTTTGGTATCTGCGTCGGCTTGGAAAGCGGCGGACATCAGCTTGACACTAAGACGGGTCAAGTGCTCGTCGGACGCTACCGCGACGGCTCCGTGCCCAAAGATCAAAGCAAGTGGTCTTACGGTGCGGCGCAAATGCAGATCGGCACCGCCGAGGAAACCGCCAAGCGAAACGGCGTTGTGTGGGACAAGGATAAGTTCTTGAAAGACCGAGACTACAACATCGAGCTTGGCCTGCTTCACTACAACTACCTCGTGCGTCAGTTCGGCGGACAGCTCGAGCTGGCAACAGCCGCCTACCATGCGGGAGAAGGCGCGGTTAAGAAGGCGCTGACAGAGGCCGCCAAGAAGGGCGGGTCTTATCTCGACTACCTCGGCCCGCATAGCCGTGACTACGTGATGAAGTTTCGAGAAAGATACAACTCCGAGATTATGAAATCGGGCAGCGGCGGCTCGATTTTCGACCCTGCAAGTTTCCAAAGGTATGGGGAGTACGCCTCCCGCAAGCAGGTCGAAGACAAAGTACTTGAGCTTGACCCGAGAGCAAGTTACGACATCGCGCACCGCAACAACATTACTGATAGAACCTATGCGCAGTTGGAAAAGCAAAGGCAGTCTGATATGCGGGAGCGCGAGAACGGAGGAGCGGCGATTCTGAATTGGTGCTTTGAAAATGGCTTTGACATCGACAATGTACCCGTCCAGCTCAAGAACCGTGTGACACCGAGCGACTTTGCCGAGATCGCGTTAAAGGTCAAGGCCTTCCGGGACAATGATCAGTCGGGAGATCGAAATCTCTACATCAAGTACATGACCAACGATAAAGCGCTCCTTGAGCTCAGCGACGCAGGTTACACATTGGTGCGCGCCGCCGTGCCCGGAGATGTCCGCCAAGCCCTTGACGACCAAAGAGCACGCCTTAAAGAGAAGGACGCAATGGCGCACCAACAGCAGGCGCTTGACGTTCGCGACGCACAGACGGGCAAGTTTAAGCCCGAGTACGAGGTGAGCATGGAGCGCATGACTCAATCGTTTAAGGAAGTCTATGGCGCCCAAGAATGGAAGGACTTAGACGAGAACAAGCGTATGGACATGATCGGTATGTTCCGGGGCTTTGTCGCTGAGCAACTGCAAGTCCTCGCTAGGCAGGGTAAGGAGATCGGAGCCAATACGCTCAATGACCTGACCAAACAGTTCTTGAGTCACGAGTACGACACGAACAACATCATCATGTCCGACTCTAAAAAGAACTTCTCTCAGCTTAGTGCTAAGGACGCCAACACCACCAAGCGCGGAAATCTTTATGCCATTGGCAAACAGCTCGCCGCTCTGAAGCGCGAACGCCTCGGCCTGCCGAACACCGACCCGTCGCAGGGCGAGATTTATGAGGCGCTCGTCAACCTTGACACCCGTCAGTACACCAACCTTCAGGGGTTCTCTTTTGACGGCTTCTCTCAGCCGCGTTTGGACTATGTGAGAAAGACCTTCAAGTGGCTCTACCATCGAGAACCCGACGCGCTCGAAGCCTTGAAGTGGTACACGCGCTCCCTTTGGAAGAAGGAAAAGATGGACGGCGAAGTAGCTGAAGAGGCAAAGACTCCGCTCAACAACACCTTCGACGGTTTCGGAAACGATTAAGGAAAAACTATGTCCTTTGAAGATGATATGAAAAAGGCCGCGGTGCAGTCCGCCGCGCTCTCCTACACCGACGCCTTGAATCAGGACATCGTGCCCGAGCAGGCGGCTAAGAATTTTGCCGTGGCTCGGCAGTTCGGCATTACGCCTACAGAGGCCGCGCAGATGACGCCCAAGGAAGTGGCGATAAGACAAGCGCAGGACATTGACTACGGCGCAATGCAGGCGACGACGCCCGTCTATCTCCAAAGGATTGTCGCCGACCCCGAGAAGGCCCAACTCGTTAAGGACGATATTGCAAGTGCGGGTCTTTTAGAGCAGGCTATCTTCAAAATTACGGGCAGTCCTTATGATGATACCCGTTGGTTTAAGGACAGCCGAAACGCAATTGCACGAGGCTCCTTCGGGCTATTTAATACCATGCCCGGACTCGGCAATATCGGTAAGCTCGACGATGCCGCGGCTCGCTTGGAGCGCCTCGATCAGATGACCGCGGAGTTACGCGAGGGCAAGGCGCCGACCGAAGTATTTGGTATCAAGGACGAGAACATCGCCAATATTGCCATGCAGTTTTTCACGCAGAACATCAAGGGAATGCGTGAGGAATTGCAGAAAGAGCAGAGGCAATACGCAACGCAGACGGCAACCGTCAATCGCATGAGCGCGCTCTTTCCTGAATCTGAGGCCAAGCAGGAGTTCGCACAACAGACCGAACTCGGAGACTCGGCAAGCTACATCCTGACGCACCCGGGGATTGTCCCCGAGCTATTTTGGGAGTCCTTCATTCAGTATGCACCTGCCATGCCGTCCATCGGTTTGGCCTCGGCCTTAGCGGGCCCCGCAGGTGCCGCGGCGGTCACGGGTGCTTTCTCCTACCGGCTGGATAGAAACTCCACCCTGATGGGAAAGATCAATGAGGAAGGAAAGGGCGGCCTGACCGCTGAGGACATCCAAGGCGCAATCTCCGACCCCGCTAAGCTCGCAGAATTTAGAGAGAAAGCGGCGCTCCACGCAGGCCCCGTCGCACTGCTTGACGCCGCGTCCGCAGGTCTTGCCTCTAAGACGCTACTGCCTAAAGCACTGCACGCCAAACTTTCTGCTCCGTCCCGCATTATGGCCGAGTCAGTTGTTCAAGCGCCCGTTCAAGGCGCGCTCGGCGGCACGGGCGAAGCATTGGGTCAGATTGCCTCTGAGGGCAAGATCACTTCTTGGTCTGATGTCTTGGCGGAAATGGTGGGCGAATTTACCACCGCCCCGCAGGAGATCGCAACCCCGAGCCTATCTGACGCATCAAGTGGAAAAGGCCAAAGCTGAACAATGCACGCAGAACTTCAAAGACCTCGGGCAACTCGCCCGTGAGAATGTCCTAGCAGAGCGTGCTCCTGATGTCGCCGAGAGTTACTTCCAAGAGGTGGGCGACGCGGTGGGTCATTCAGAGGTCTATATCGACGCGCAAGCCGTGCAGGACTTGGGGCTTGCGGAGAGCCTCGCGCAGTTGTCTCCCGCCTTTGCCTCGAAGTTTCAAGAGGCTTTACAGACGGGCGGTGAAGTCGCTATTCCCGCGGGCGAGTATCTCGCCCGCATCGCACGCTCGGAGATCAACGACGATCTTGCGCCGCTCCTGCACTTAGCTGACGAGCCGTCCCTGCACCAAATGGAAGGGATGGAGGACGAGGGCCAAGCCTCTGAGCAGGCACCGCAGGAAGGCGCGGAAGAGCCGCAGGCTGACAACCCTGTAGTTGACATCGCCGACGCCGTTTCTCAGGCCATTGACCAAGTGGCAGAGGGTTTGGCGGGGCAACAACCCGCCGAGCAAAATAAACAATTAGCTAGGCAAAATGCACAATCTGCCGAGCAAAATGCGCAAGTCGCCGAGCCAATTGCAAACCGCTTGGAGCGTGTGCGCCCGAAGGAAACGTCGAATGAGATCAAGGTACTGACCAAGGAGATCGCCTCGGTCTTTGAGAAGTCAGGTGCTCCGAAAACGGAGCAGGCCGCCATGACGGGACTCTGCTTATCTTTGGCAATGATCGCTGCACAAGACCTCGGCATGACGCCGACGGAGTTTTGGAGAGCACACGGTCTGAAGCTAGCGGCAAGCCCCGCTCAGGCCAACGCCGCGGGTATTAAGCAGGCAGACGGCTCCAAGGGCGAGTTCTTCCCGGGACAAAACATTATCGTCCGTTGGGCCTCTGCCGACCCGAGCACGCTAGTACACGAGTCAGGCCATTGGTTCCTGCACAACCGAATCAAGATCGCCGAAGACTTAGAGAACAAGGCTAAGACTCAGGAATTGACCGAAGGTGAGAAGCACTACCTCGACGCGACCAAAGCCGCATTGAAGTGGCTGGGGGGGCAGTCCTTCGCGCAGTGGGACGCCATGTCTTTGGAACAGCAAAGACCGCTTCACGAGAAGTTTGCCCGCACTTACGAGGCTTACCTTATGGATGGACGTGCGCCGACGCGAGGCTTGCGCTCGCTCTTCCGTCAGTTCTCCAATTTCCTCAAGAAGATGTACTACGTTCTCTCGGGCATTCCCGAAGCCCAGCTCAACCCGCAGACCAAAGAGCTTTTCGACAATCTCTTTATTGCCTCAGAGCAAGTGACGGAAGCCAAAATGCGCCGTCAGATGTTTGATCTAATGGAAGCGTTGGGAGGTTTCGCTACAGGTCCTCTGCTCCAAGAATACGAGGACGCTATGCAGGAGCGTGACGCCGCAGGTTATGAGTACCTCGTATCCGCTTTGGTAAAGAATATGCACCGCCAAGGCCGCCTACAGCTTAAAGCCGAAAAGAAGCTGACTAAGGACGCCAACGAAGCGCGTAAGCAGTTTGCCCAAGAGGAGAGAGCGAAGTTTAAGAAGACCCGCGTGGGTTCGCTTTTATCTTTCCTGCGTGATGGTGAGGAGCAGGCCGACGGCGCGAAGTACCGCCCGAAACTCACCAAGAGCGAACTCTCCAAGCTCGGTTTTACCGACGAGGAGGTAGAGACCTTAAAGAAGGCTAAGCTCCTTTACGTTCACACCAAAGGCACAAGCCAAGTGAGCGCCCAAGACCTCGCCAAGGACAGGGGCTACACAAGCGCCGACGAGATGATTAAGGACTTGTTGGCAAACGCCGACATTGATTCCATCATCGACACCCGAGTCCAGCAGAGAATGGATACGGAGCGAAGCGAGATCGCAAGCCCCGAGGCGATTAAGAAACTTGCCGACGAAGCGGTCTGCCAAGACGCGGCCGCACGAGTTGTGGCAATAGAGATCAACGCTTTGGAACGCTCTCAGAACCGCACCGTTGACGCCGCTTTCTTTGCAGACGTGGCAAAAGAGGCTCTCCTTCGCAAGAGCTCGAAAGAGATTCATGCAGAGAACTACCGCAATCAGGCCGCCGCTAAAGCTCGTCAAGCGCTTGCGGCTTTAAAGCGCGGAGACTTGAAGCAGGCCGCACTTCTGAAAAGACAGGAGCTTTATCAGCTTTGCTTAGCGAACGAAGCAACGAAGATTGAGAAACAGCAGGCCCGTGCAGAGAAGCTCTACAAGCGCATTAAGAACCGTAAAGAGATCAAGGGTACATCCACTCGCTATCTCATTATGGCCCAAAGACTTCTTGCCACTGCGGGCTACAGCGTCCCCGAAGGGTTGACGCGGGACGCCGTGTCGATCTCCGAGTTCAATCAGGAATGCAAAGCGCAAGGCGAGATTCAGCCCAACGTCGAGGACGACTTGGAGAACCGCATTCGCGACGCCTTCGGAGTCAAGGAGGCCGACCCTGAGGGGTTGCCCGTGGAGCTTGCCCAAGAGCTGGAAGCCGCAGTGCGACAGCTTATGAAGTTGGGGCGCGACGTGAACACGGTGGAGCTTGCAGGCGAGACCATTGAGCTGGATACCGTCGCGGTTGAAATCTCCGACGGAGTAATCGCCAATGCACAGAAGCACGGTATCGAGGCCAAGGGCGCAATGGAAAACGTCGGTATTAGAGCCAAGGTCAAAGACGCCTTAGATAAGATCGGGATGGCGCACGCCCGCATTCCGTCGCTCTTTGCGGCTATGGACGGCAAGCGCAACGGCAATCTCTTCGAGGCCATTATTAAACCCGCAGACGAAGCGGCGACGCACGAGGAGCAGTTGAAGGTGCATTTTGCCAAGCGGTTGTTCAAAGCCTTCAAGGTGCTCGGCCGCAAGACATTCGAGAAGGCGCGCTACTACGATTTTGCGCAGTCGAGCTTTACCCGAAGCCAAGTCATCGCTATGGCGCTGAACATGGGCAACGACGGGAACCTCGACCGCTTGGTCTCAGGCTCCGACCTATGGAAACCTGCGACGGGCGGACGCAAACTCACCCGCGAGGAGATGATTCAGATCGTGAGCCAAACGCTCACAAAGGAGGAACTCGAAGCTGTACAGGAAGTGTGGGATACCTTCGCCGAGCTTCAGCCCGAAGTTATGGCGCAGGCTAAGCGCTTAACAGGCAGAACGCCTGAACTCGTGCCTCCGCGTTCTATCAGCTTTACGCTTGCTGACGGCACGTTCGTACAGCTTAAAGGCGGGTACTACCCGATTGTCTATGACCGCTTGGCAAGCCGCAAGGGAGCGGAGCTTGCCGACATGAAAGACGCATTAAGTCAGGTAGCAGCGGCCTCCCGCAGTCAGAACACCGCTAAAGGCTTCTTAGAGAAGCGCGCCAAGAAAGTGAAGGGGCTCGCCGTGACACTCGCCTTGCGTGCGGCCTTCGAGGGCCTCGACGCGGAAATCCATCGCTTGGCTTGGGAAGAGTGGGTAGTGAACTCGGGCAAGATTATGAAACGAGTCAGTCCGACGCTTGCCGATTATTGGGGGCCGCGTGCGGTAGGCGCTATCGACGAATGGCGCAAAGCTATTGCCACGGGCAACGTCTCTCAGCCCGAGGGTCTTGACGCCATATCCCGAGTGGTGACATCAGGTATCTCTATTGCCGCGTTGGGCCTTAACGTCATCACCGCGATTGTCCAGCCTATCGGCATTATCAATACCACAGCGGTCATCGGTCATAAGTGGACCGCCAAAGGGCTGTCTCGCTTCCTGACTATGGGGCCGAGAGCGGCTTTCAAGTTTGCCGCGGGCAAGAGCGGAGCATTCGAGAACCGCGCAAGAACGCGCTTTAGAGAATTGGCCGAGATTCAAGCCTACTCCGAAAGCTCGTTAGGGCGCTTTAGAAACAACGTGGAGCGCTACGCCTATTCCATGATCGTCTTTACGCAGATGCTTGTGGACGTGCCCACTTGGTTGGGAGCTTATGAGAAGGCCCTGTCCGAGGGTTGCGTTGACGCGGAAGCGGTAGCCCGCGCAGATCGTGCAGTGGTTGACGCGCAGGGCGGCGGGCGCCTTATGGACTTGTCTGCGGTCGAGCGCGGCGGTCCGTTGTCTCGAATCTTCACGGTCTTCTACACGTTCTTTAACTCCATCCTGAATACCGTGATGGTGAGTAAACACACTAAGGACAGAGTGGCCTTTGCCGCAGACGCGCTCCTTCTGCTTTGCTTCCAGCCCGTGATCGAGACGTTCCTGCGCGAGGGTATTAAGGCAGGCGTCGCGGGCGCCGACCCTGACGATTGGTGGGAGCACTGCGTTGAACAAGCACCGTGGTCTGTCGTTGACTTTAACCTCGGACTCTTCGTTTTCCTGCGCGAGTTCTCGGGCATTACGGACTCTTACACAGGCCCATCGGGTATGAAGAAGTTCCAAGACGTGCGCCGCTTTGCTCAGCAGGTCGAGCAGGGAGACTTCGATATGGCCTTTTGGAAGTCGCTTACCAACATGACGGGCGCTATTTTCGGACTGCCTGCCGCTCCGATCACGCGAGCCATGACGGGTATCGACGCCTTAGAGCGCGGCAAGACGGACAACCCGTTGGCAATCATCTTCGGGTATTCGGAGTACTGATACTTGACGCGAACTCCCTCATTCAGAATTGCCACTAAAAAGGAGAGGATATGTCTATTTCAACAGAAGCGCGGAGTTCTCAGCTCTTGGTGGGCGACGGCTCGACCAAGACCTACGCTTTCGCCTTCAAGGTATTTGACGCAAACACCGACATCACGATCTACGAGGCTACGGGAGAATCCTCTGAGAAGGTGATGTCGAGCGACCTCTACGCAGTAACGCTTAACGAAGACCAAGAGGGATATCCGGGCGGGAGTGTGACGTTTACAACGGCGCCCGCGGCAGACTTGAAGTTCCGCATCGTCTCGTCCATTCCGTACCTGCAAAAGACGCAGTTAATGAACCTCGGGTCTTTTTCTCCTAAGACGTTAAACGAGGTATTTGACAAGCTCTGCGCGCTGATTCAGCAAGTACGCCTCTTGGCAGACAGAGCGCTGGTGGTTCCCTATACGCAGGACAAGACGCCCGAGGAAGTGCTGACGGAAGTCTTGGAGGTCGCTGCGACCGCCGGGGAGTATGCGCAGTTGGCTCAGTCTGTGTACGCCACGGTGGAAGCAGACGTTGCAGAGGTGAAGGCGATCAAGGCACAGATTGACGCAATGATGCTGACGTTTCAAGCCATTGAAGCGTTGGCGGCGCAAGCTCAGGCCAATGCCAGCGCAACGAACGACGACAAGCTGACCTGTCAGCAGATACTCCAAGAGATTCAGACAGTTGCTTCGCAATCGGGATTCTCTACCCGCACAAGCCCGACCATATCCGAGAATGAAACATTCCCGCTATCTAACCTGACGCCTTCAACATACATCAAGGCAGGAGACCTCGTTCTTAACACGACCAACGGAGACCTCTTTCAGATCACCGCAGTAACTGCGACAACAGCAACCGTTGGTACGAAAGTTACAAATCTCCGCGGCCCCCGCGGTGAGCGCGGTTTGCAAGGCAGTCCGGGACCTGCCGGTGGCGTCGGGCCTCAGGGCCCTATGGGTCAAAGTCCGTATGCCACTTGCTTCGGGCAGTTCCAAGTAAACGGAGAGGGAATGCTTCAGCTCGAATACGTAGGTCTTGCGCCTGCTGAATTTTCAATCAACGACAACGGAATAGTGGAGGCTACATATGCCAACTCTTAGTATTGGCAAAGTCCGTTATGTTTGGAAAGGCACGTGGAGCGCCACGGCTTCCTATGACATTCTTGACCGTGTTCAAGACAGTGACGGTTTTATTTATGAATCCATTAAGGCGGTTCCCGCGGGTACCGTGCTTACCAACACGAGCTATTGGATAAAACTTTCGGTTCAAGGCCCCCGCGGTTTGAAGGGTGATACAGGTAATGACGGGCCGAAGGGCGACACGGGCGAGGCACCGACGGCAATTTTGTACACAGAGCAGAACAACCTGACAGACGCTCAGCGGGCACAAGCTCGAACGAACATCGGATGGGCCTCTGCGTTCTCAAGTTCGTTTGCCACAGCGATAACAGCATGGGTCACAGCCTCTTTTGCCGCCGCCGTTGACGCATATTTCATCCCTATTCTCAAACAGCTCTGCTTAGATAACGGAGCAACTCAGGCAGAGATCGACGCCCTCGAAGAAGAATCTGATTCATAAGGAGCAGTATGACTACATTATCTGAAATCAAGGCCGATTACCTATCCAAGGCGCTATCTAAGCCCGTGGCGAAGTACGGTGTGAAAATGGGCAACGGCAGAATCACGTCCTTGTCCGATATGCAGGGATTCTGGGTTGAGCCATGTTCAATCGAGCTTATCGCACTGGTGGATAAGAAGTACCTAAAAGGGGACACGATTAAAGAGGAAATTCCGATTGAGCCGCTCAACCGTCCTGAAGGCTTCCAATACGGCTATGACCTCTACACCTTCACAACGCCCGACCTGAAAGCTGACAACCTGAAGGTAGAAGTGTTGGAAAAACCGTTGATCGGTAAAGCTAAAGTCAAGTTCAAGGCGGGTCAGCAGTTTGCGGTCAAATCTCAGTTGATTACTGACGAGCTTTACCAGAGCGCTGACGGCAAATACTACACAGAGGCAGACCTTCCGGAAAACTCAGGTGACTTTTGTAAGGAGCGCTACAGCAACGAGATCAAATCGGAGCGTAACGCAAGAATCTCGGACACTGACGATTACGTGAAACTGCCCGATATTACCGTGGCAAGAAGCGCAGGAGCCAAGCGTTCTGCCCTTGAGGACGCAGACAGAACGGCCCTTGAGACCTACAGACAGGCTTTAAGAAACCTGCCTGAGGAGCAGGGTTTCCCGTTCGTCCAGTGGCCTGAGTTCCCTACAGCTCTAGCTTACGAGCTACAGCAGAAAGTCAATGCAAGACAGTCTATGAGACAAGGAGGTTTTTAAATGACCTTGAAATCTTTAATTCAACGGCTACTCGATAGCCGAACTACTCCGAGTGAGGCGGGGCACAGCGCTATGCCAAGCGCCTCGGAAACCGTTTTGCTTACGCAGAATGACGCTTTTCAGTCATGGGGAAATATCTACCAAGGGGTGGCGGCCGATGACGGTTACGTAAATATTTTCGCAAGGTCAGTCAACAACACAACAAGTGAGATGAGAGTCCTCACATCAGGCATGACATTCTCCTCTGCACAAACGGAGGCTGAAAAGGATATGGCTTGTTCTGCTCCTGTCGCTAAAGGCCAAACCTATACCATTAAAGGCATACAAGTGAAAATGATAAAAATCATCTTCGTAAAAGCTCTCGGTGCAATCGGGGGGGGTATAACGGCTTTGTTCGGAGGGCTGTACTATGCTTAAAGCCCTCGTTCAGCTTTTCGCCGAGAAGTTTCTGCAAAGCAAAAAACAATGGGTCAGCGGCCAAGCCTTTCCTGATACAAGAATTGAACTCAGTAACACAACAAGAGGGTATGTTGCTCCAGCGGACGGATACTTCTGTATCTTCCATACAAGCGGCTCAGGAGGCGGTTTGCTTTTTGACCTCGACGCAAGAACGGATACAGATGTGCCACCGTCAAATCGTCGTGTCCGAGACTGTCGGGTGCTTACTACGGACACTTACATGGGGTCTTTTGTCCCTGTTAAAAAAGGAATGTCAGTCTATCTTACGACGGATACAGTCACAGAGCAGGTTTGGTTCTGCCCAACAACCGGTTGGTGCTGACCTCAGGACAGGAGGTGCATTATGTTGAAAAACGTTTTGAGCCTCCTGCTGAGCAAGTTCTACAGCAAACAGGAATCGGGCGAAGTCGCACATCAGTCGCTACCTTCAAAGAATAGTACTTATCTGTTTTCCGATAAAAGCGTTTCTAATTGGGAAACAGTTTCTACAGGAGTTGCTCCGTATGATGGTTTTCTAGTTCTTAACGCAAATGGTGATGGAACAAGTGATTCCGCCTCAATATTTGTTTCTACGCCGTGTGTAAAGTCAATGGTTACGTTTCCGTTCCCATCGGCAGGATGTTCCACATGGGCTCCAATTGCAAAAGGAGAAGCGTGGGCGGTCCAAGGATCCAACGCTAAAAAAATATCTTTAGAATTGTATAAAACCATCGGGGGGGGGTACGACTTCTTAAGAACGATCTTCTGCAAGGAGGTAGCCTATGCTTAAACAGCTTATCCAGCTCTTTGCGGAGAAGTTCCTTGTTAGTAAGAAGGAGTGGGTCGCTCAACAGCGTAACACGGCACCCTCAAACACTGTCGAGCTTTCGCTTCCAAACGATAATAACTTGCATACTTACACTCCACCAGCGGACGGTTTGCTTGTGCTTGGGCAATCTTGTTCGTCAGGAGCTTGTTACTTGGAAGTCACCGCCTCTGGTGCGAGATTTAATCTCGATCAGTCAGGCACTGGAATTTACCAAGGTTTTACAGTGCAGGTTAATAGAGGCCAAACGGTTTTTTTCAAGGCAACCGCAGATAACCGAGGAAATTATTCGATCCTTTACTTCATCCCGTTTGTCAGTCAAACGTGAGGTGGGTTTAGGAGGTGCGTCATGCTGAAGTCGTTCCTCCAAATGTTGATTTCGAAAATTGGTGTCTTGGATACTGGAACTTTTTCTTTGATAACGGGCAATGCAGTCGTACCAAATGGCTTAGAGGCTAAAGAAAATCGATTATCTTGTGTAGCGCCCTTCTCCGGCTATGTTGTTGCAACCGTGAAATGTAAAGCGAGGGTTGTGAATTTGATGGTGAACTCAAATACCTTTACGCAATCCGTTACTTTCGGCATGGCAGAGCTGATATATCAATCAATACAGGCCCCATGCTCAAAGGGAGATGCTGTTGAGGTTGCCCTGTTGGCACAAACTAACGGTCCTATTGAATTGAAATTTTTTGCAATCAACAACGGTAAATAAAATCAACCACAGTACACACTCCGCCCCTCCCCGTGAGGGGCTTTCTTTCAGGTGTGCGCATTGAAAGAAAAAGCTCGTCTGAGGCTAGTCGGACGAGCTTTTCCCAAACCACCTAAAAGTTTTGGAATAGTCTTTCTCTATATGAACTAGATAAGTTAGTTAATAAATAAAAAAACCGATCCTAATTGTACCACCCTCCTGATACTTGAGGCTCTTGCACTCCTCCAAAATAACACACATAAAACCTAAAGGAGAAGCCGAGCGTCATGCTGAAACATACAGAACTAATCAATACGCTGATCGGCTGCGTCGGAGGTCTCGGCCTTATCGCGGGACTTTTGCGTTACGTGGACGATTGGCGGGAGAAGCGCAAAGAGAAACCCATAGAGTTCTCGGCGTTTGAGGCCGTTTGGGAAGCGCTCTCGGGAGGCGTCACAGCAATTGGCGTCTTTTGGATTCTTGAGGGATACGGCGTTAATGAGCTTGCCGCGGTCGGTATCTCTTTCATGGCCGCGTACTTAGGCGTTCGTATTATTGCCTACTACGTCAAAAAATTCTTGGACAGCAAATTAGGAGCCGACAAACCATGACAGTCTTACTAAACGAATGGGCAATAAGACTTTGCCGATCAGTCGCTATCGCCATTGCCGTGTGTTTCGGCTTCCTTCTAGGGTGGTATTACTGCGAGCGCGACGTGATATTTGACGAGCTCAAGCACGGCATTTGGGCCAACGAGAAAGCCATACAAACCAACACCGAGATGATTAACGAACTCTATCAGAAGTACAAAGAGGAGCATAAATGAGAAAGCAGAACCTTATGCTCTTTCCCCCTGAGATTGCTTCCGAGTTCGTCGCCGAGCAGGAAGGCTTCTCAGCGCTCGCGTACAAGTGCCCCGCGGGTATTTGGACCATTGGGTTCGGACACACGGGCAACGTGTTTGAGAACGACATGGTGACCCGCGGCGAGGCGTACCTCCTGCTAGACAAAGACTTGGTAAGCACACAGGAAGACTTGGCACGTCTCGTCCACGTTGACCTCAACGAAAATCAGTTTAAAGCACTGATGTCTTTTGTCTACAACTTCGGCTTAACCAAGTGCCGCCGCTACACGCTCTTCAAAATGATTAACGCAGAAAACGAAGAGGGCATTAAAGCGTGGTGGCCCCGCTACTGCAACCCGGGTACAAGTTTCGAGAAGGGGCTGAAGGCCCGCAGGCTCCGTGAGCTGGAACTTTTCTTTAAGAGGTAAAAATGGAAATCGCCCGTGAAATTTTTAGGATGGTTTTAGTCATGTGCGCTTTTGCGTTTGGTTGTTTCCTCATAACTTTTCTTATCGTAGGCGGCTGCGTGTTTTTTGGCGCAGGTATGCCGTGCATTGTCGCAGGGGTGGGAAGTTTTTTGTTCTACTATGAAAGACTGCAAATTAAAAAGCTCCAAGGAACAGCCCGAGAGATCGACAAAATAATCCCCGTCGTGCTCTTTGTTTCTACGATCATCCTTATTCCTGTCTCGCTATGGTTAAAGCAATTGCCGCTGTCCTAGTGGTCTTCTCCGCATATTTATTCGGATACCACCAAGGTCAGAACCAAGAGGAATTAGAGAATGCCCGTCTTGAAATATCAGCGCTCACGACAGCGCTTGCGAAACAGCAAGCCGAGCAAATGCGCCTCTCGGCTTCTCTTACTGACCTGCGCGCTGCTGAGTCTCGTGCTCGTGATGACGCTGACAGGGTGCGCAACGAACTCGAGGAACTTGAGCGTCGAGCCAAGACCGACGCCGATAGAGAGCGTAATAGATGTCTCCGATTGGCGGCAGAAGGTAAGCGACTATTGCAAGAAGCTCGACGGGCTATTGAGTTCTGCCAAGCGAACCATAAGTGATCAGAAGTAGAAACCTCGCAGTTTGAAAATATTCGGTTCGGTTGCCTCGCCTTTCTCAATGAGAAAGTTGCGCGTGCAATAGCGCTTAAGGTGCTCGATGGCCGTCGCGTATGCCCGCCAATGCTTGGACATGAAGTCCTTACAAAGGTTGGCGAGCCACTCGGCGTTTTCCTCAGCTTCCACGCCTGACTCCACTACGTCATAAAGCGCAGGCAAGCAGGCCTCAAACTTCAGAGGACTCTCCCAACGCAATAGATCGAAGGCGCTTTGATCGGTCGGGTCAGGAGGCATAACGTCAGACACCTCCCACGGACGCACCCGTGCTACTGCGAGCGGCTGAGTCTCAGTGACTTG
>ERZ780168.2830-NODE-2830-length-14641-cov-70.742356_pt1 | contig 14641 bp, 8 predicted proteins | sample MGYA00510981_ERZ780168 | MGnify/ENA primary metagenome ERZ780168 (study PRJEB29588, sample SAMEA2158769) | human gut metagenome | biome: human gut; feature: human-associated habitat; material: faeces | place: Denmark | collected 2008/2010 ...
GGCGGCCTTCGGGCGCCGTCACCGTGTATCGGCCTACCGGGCACACCGAAGCATAGCGGAGGTGTGCCCGGTTACTGATAAATCGGTATCCTGTCGGATACCAGCCGATATTGACGCCCTTAAGTAAACTGCATTGAATCGCGTCCGCACAATTCCGTATATTTTGAGTTTTGCAAATTCCTCTTGAATTATAGCTTGTGTAGGTCGTGGCCCATGAGGTTCTTTTTGGCCGTCATGTAGTCGCGGTTGTAGGTGTTGGGCTCAATTTCTATCGGTACGTTTTCAACTACCGTCAGTCCGTAGCCTTCCAGACCTATGCGTTTCACGGGATTGTTGGTGAGCAGGCGCATGTCGGTGATGCCGAGACTGCGTAGTATCTGCGCGCCTACGCCATAGTCGCGTTCGTCGGCTTTGTGTCCGAGCAGAATGTTGGCTTCCACGGTGTCGTGACCCTCTTCCTGAAGTTTGTAGGCATGGATTTTGTCCATCAGTCCGATGCCTCGGCCTTCCTGGTTGAGATATACGACGGCTCCGCGTCCCTCCTTTTCTATCAGCTCAAGCGCTTTGTGGAGCTGCTCGCCGCAGTCACAGCGTTTTGAACCGAAAATATCGCCTGTGGCGCACGACGAATGTACGCGCACAAGTACCGGCCCGGGAGTGGTGACATCGCCTTTGATGATGGCGATATGCTCCAGTCCGTTGTTTTTCTGACGGAAGGGGATAAGACGGAAATGGCCGTAGCGTGTGGGCATGTCGACCTCCACACCTCTTTCCACAAGGCTCTCGCGGGCGTTGCGGTAGGCGATAAGGTCCTTGATGGATATAAGTTTCAGACCCCACTCCTTTGCGCGGCGGCGCAGTTCGGGCAGACGTGCCATTGTGCCGTCGTCGCTCATGATTTCCATAAGGGCAGCCACGGGCTGGAGACCGGCGAGACGTGCGAGGTCGACAGCAGCCTCGGTGTGGCCCGAACGACGCAATACGCCGGCGTCCTGAGCAAAAAGCGGATTGATATGGCCGGGGCGTCCGAATGTGGCGGCTGTAGATGCCGGGTCGGCGAGGGCGCGGATTGTAGCGCAACGGTCGTTGATGGATACGCCGGTGCTGCATCCTTCGAGCTTGTCGACAGTGATGGTGAACGGTGTGCCGAGTACTGATGTGTTTACGTCGACCTGATGCGGCAGTTCAAGCTCCCTGCAGCGCGATATTGTCATCGGCACGCAAAGTACGCCGCGGGCGTTCTTGAGCATGAAATTGACCTGCTCGGGAGTTATTTTTTCAGCTGCGACAATGAGGTCACCCTCATTCTCGCGGTCCTCGTCGTCGACAACAATCACCATTTTACCTTCGGCGAAGTCAGCGATGGCATCTTCAATCTTATCTAATTTTATATCTTCTTTAATATCTTCCATATCGGTTGTATTGAGTAATGTAGTCTTACATTGTCATTCATTATCTGCTGAATCCTGTTCCTTCTGCGCTTCTGCTACAAACCATTGCCGGAGCAGTTCGTTATTCTCGACGAGCAGATTAAAGTCGCGCGGATTAATCTTATAGGGATATTTATTCAATATCAATATTACCTGATAGCTTCGCGAGTTGGCCAGATAGTCAATCAGTATGTTCATTGAACGCATACATTCAGTCGATTGTTTTGTGCCGAACAGTCTGACTGCCAGTTTGCGCAACGGCAACATACGGCGGTAGGTGTCGCGGAATGATTTGAGGTCACTGTCGAAATTGCCGATGACCTTGAGCGCACCCTGTGGCGTGACCTCATTGAGTGTAAACTCTTTAGGCTCGAGTGTGCGTTTGTGCTTGCCCCGCAGTTTTGTCCATAATGCCTTGTAGGCATCGATGTTGAATACGCCGGAATCATGCACGGCCTTGTAGGTGAAGAATATGCCGAGCGGCAGAAGAACTGCCGAACTGAGCCACATGCCTTCGACGATGCTTACACGGCCATCCTTTGCCATCTTATAGCCTGTATTGTCAATTATATAGTAGATGATGAACAGGATGACTGACACCACGAGCGGCAGACCGATACCACCTTTGCGTATGATGGCGCCGAGCGGAGCTCCGATGAAGAAGAATATTATGCAGGCGAATGACAGCGTGAATTTCTTCTGAAGCTCGATGCCGTGGCGGCGTATCTGCTTGCGGTCTTCCTCCATGAGTTTGCTTTTGTACTCATAGTCCATCTTGACGCTGCGGGCTTTGTAGAGCGCCTGGTTTATGATGGTGGCTTCGTCGAGTCCCGAATTGTTATGGAAAAGGGAGTCGATATCAAGTGGCTTGTCAAGCGATATTTCCTTCTGTGGTGCACGCGTTGTCCCTTCGGAAGTGGTGTAGGTCGTATAATATGGCAATGCAAAATATGGCTTTTCCTTTATTTCGCCGGCATATACATGGCCTACGCTGTCGACTCGCGCCTGAACGGAGTCAATTGTTGCATGCAGTTCCGTAATGTTTTTGCCGACATACTGTTTGCGCATGGCCGATTCGTCCATGCGGTTGAAATTGGCGTCAAACGGGATGATGATGTCTTTCTGCGCGAAAGTCTCGCGGCGGTAGGGGAGATTGTTGGACTGCACTCCGGCCGTGGTGGAGCGCAGGTTCTCGAACTGTTCGCCCTGATATATGTTGAGCAGCAGTCTTGTCTTGTCGGGCGTGAGGGATATTTTGCCTGAATCGGCCACGATGATGCGGGTATTGTCAGTGCCTCCGCTCATGTCGTATATCATGAGTTCGTGGAGCGTGCCGCTGATTTTATCCTTCTCTTCCACGTAGATGTTGATACCCGGTATCTGGTCGTAGAACGCTTTTTCCGGAATCTCCATTTCGGGCGATTTCTGCTTCATGGAGTAGAGCAGGGTGTACATCTTCACCTGAGCTACAGGCAGTACGTTGTTCTGGAAGAAGAATGCACTGCCGGCTATTAGAAGAATGAGAATAATAAGCGGACGCATTGTCTTGAGGAGCGACACTCCGGATGCCTTCATGGCAGTAAGCTCGAATTTCTCACCGAGATTGCCGAACGTCATGAGCGAGGCAAGGAGTATGGCAAGGGGGAGAGCCATCGGCACCATGGTCAATGCCGCATAGAAGAAGAGTTCGCCGATGGCGGTAATCTCAAGTCCTTTTCCCACGAGGTCGTCGATATAACGCCACAGGAACTGCATCAGGACTATGAACAAGCAGATGAAAAACGTCATTACAAACACCGGAAGGAATGTCTGCAACATGAACGTATATAGTCGCTTGGGTCGGTACATCTATTGAAAACTAAGAGGTCTCTAAAAAAATCCGAATGCAAATTTACGCATTTTAAGCAGGTATACAAAATTAATCGTGATGAAATTGGAGCATAATAAAAACGGGGAGACCGTGAAAGTCTCCCCGTAGGTTGAAATATATCGGCAGGATTGCCGGCGTATTAATAGACGAGTTCGAAATCGTCAATCCACATTTTTGAATCGCCTCCGCAGAAGTAGTCGCCGTAGCGCGATGCGGAGCAGGTGATGGCGATATTGGTGCCTTTGACGTCGGTCTTGAAGTATTCAATCGGAATATTGAATTCAATCATGCCGTCGCCTTGGGTGGCGTCTACGATGAGCTGTCCGTAGCCGATGACGTTGGGACGGTTGACATCGAATACCTGTCCTGATTTCGTCTCGACAACAATAGGCCATGTCTTTTCCTTTCCATTATCAGTGCTGCTCGCAGTCATCTTGTTGCTGTCGTCAAGGATTGCAATATAGATGATGCCCTGGTCCATCTGACCTTTATGAGCCTCCATTTCCTGGTATTTCTCGGGAAGATTTTTTTTGTCGCAGTCATTATAGCTGATTGTACCGGGTTCGTAGCGCACGTAGCCTTTAAGAACTTTCGGTCGTGAGGCGAACGGTCGTCCCCAGCCGAGGATACCGTCAGTACCGTCGGTTTTGAGATACTGACCGATGAATATATTTCCGGCGGCAAAACGTCCGATGCCAAATAATGCTACTTTTTGCGATGTCAGCAGGGCGGAATACTGTCCGGAGTGTGTGTAGGTACCGTCGGGGGTAGTCACTTGCTTGGAGAGCGAGGCAGAACCGTGGTTGCCCGAATCCCAAAACATCTCGTCGCCTTCGGCGTAGATAAGGTTGCCGTTTTTGCCTGACTTAATCTGCCAGTCTTCAAAACTTGTATTGGGAAGCTGGAGATTGGCTTCGGTGGTGATAGTCTTCGGCGCACTTTCAAATCCGGTGCATACCACGCGGTATTCGTAAGTAGTGCCGGGCGTAAGACCGGTAATCTCGGCTGAAAGATTTACGCCATCAAGAGTTGTGTCGGCAGCTGTCCAGGCTGAGTCACCGGCTTTGCGGTATTCGAGACGACCGTCGGTAGCCGTTGCGTCGAGCAGACGGCCATAAATCATAGCTGATGTAGCCCAAGTGGTGGGAGCCGCTGCGCTTACCTCGACTGCTTCAGCCTTGGCGTTGGTGACGGTTATCGGCATTGCGACCACAGATTTCTTGCCGAGCGCATCGGTTGCCGTGACGTTCATCTGATACTCGCCGGCGGGGATTGCATTGAGCCACTCCTCGTTGAAGTTGATTTTCATGTTGGAGATGTCGTCAGCCTCGTTGTATACATAGTTCCATTCGATACCGGCCGCATTGAGCGAGGCGCATACGCTTGCGTCGGCGGTCATCAGGTCGATGTCGTTGCCTCCGATGGTCGTTGCAAGAAGGGGGGAGTCGAGAACTACATTCTTAAGAGCTGAAGAGGCTGTGATGTAGAGCGATTTTTTATCAAACATGCCCGGTTGACCGGTAATGCCCTGCTTGATGTCGAAAGATGTACCGACAATTTTTGGCGCTACCGTTATCAGAATCTCATCCTCGGAGTCGATTGTGCTCTCGTCAATGACGATATTGATGAATGCGCCGCCGTTGTCGCTTGAAGATGGTGTGTAGGTGACGTGGAGCACATACTCGGTAGCGGACTGGACATTTTCGATCACACCTTCCTTGGTGAAAGCGGAGCCGTCGGCCAGTTTGCCTTTGAGCGACCATGTCAGATTTTTCGAGCCGGAGGGCATCATAAAGTAGCCTTTGCGTGTCTCTTTGCCTACGAAGTCAAGCGAACCACGGCTGTGGCCTACGGTAATGGTATAGTCGGTGAGCACGCCGTCGATATTGTCGGAATAATCGACCGATGCCACGACATTGGCGATGCGGCAGGGGAGTTCCACGCGGGTGGTACCCGATGTGATGGTGAAGGGAGCGCGGCCTTTATAGTACTTCGCATCAAATGAGGCCGAGAGGCTGTCGCCGGCCCATGCTTCGGCCACATAGTTTCCGCCAAGCAGTTTTATGCCGTCGGCAGGAAGGTTCTGCAGCCCTTCGTATTTGCGTACAAGGCCTTTTGAGCCTGAAATCCAGATGATGGTCGATGAGGACAGTTCCTCCTCGAGTGTGGCGCGGGACGCCACTTTGACATCATTGCTGAACGATGCCGTAAGCATCACTTTCCCTTCTCCCTCAAGAGCGTAATCATGATTGTCGGAGCATGCCGAGGCCAGAGTCAGTCCGGCGGCAAGTACTCCTGCGATATATATTTTTCTCATCGTTATTCTACTCCTGAAATAAAGGTTAATACTACTGTTTTCTCATTTCCCTTATCGTCAACGGCTGTCAGATGGAATTTATGAATATCATTCGGGGTGGTGCTGAGGTTGAGCAAGGGGATGAACGGGGTGAGGTTGAATGTAACCTCGGTCTGACCTTTGACATTGTCGCCGACGGGGAAGTTGAAGCCTTCGGGGTCGCCGAGAGTCTGCTCAAGGTCTGCGGGAAGGTTGGCGAGGTCGAATTTGGTGACCAGACCCACGCTGCCGAGGAACTCGTCGGTCAGGTAGCCTGACTCAATTTCCACCTTGAGGTTGGTCAACGGATTGACCGATTTGATCACGACGCTGTAGTCATTGCCTTCAACCGCCGGATTGACCTCAGTGAGCGAGATGCTTGTATCGAATGTGAAGTATTCATCCTTGGGGTCATCGGGATTGTCAGGATTATCGGGGTTATCCGGGTCTTCGGGGTCTTCGTGACCGGGACGGTCGCCGTCAATCACATCTTCATCGGGCGCTACATTGCCTTCGATGCTTTCGTCGATTGTCGACATGTCGATGGTGATGCCGTCGGTGATGTCGATGTTGCCTGATTCGTCGGGTATAGTCGGGTCGCCGCCTTTCACGCTATAAGTGATGATGCGGTGCTGGCCGGCTTCAACATCGGTGTATACTTTGCGTATCTCCTCGTAGTTGCCGTAGATTGTGCCTGAGAAGGTTGCAATCAGTGTCGAACTGCCTTCGATGGCCTGGAAATAGCCTGAGCGGGTTTCTTCGGGTCCGAATTCGAGACGTCCTTCATCGTTGGCAATTACGGTCACTTTGCAGTCGTCTTCCATGATTTTTTTCAAATCTTCGGAAAATCTGATTGAGACTTTGATGTTGGAGAGTTTGCATGTCACTGTGCCGGCATTTGTGAGCTGGTTTTTGGCGATGTTGAATTTTTGGGATGAGCCTTTGAAGAAAGGAGCGTCCCACGCAGCTTTTTCCTGATTGTGGGAGATGACGTCGATTGTGTAGCCTTCGCCCACGGGCAGGGTAATTATTTCAGGCATCTCGGCAAACTTCCACTGCTGCATCTGTTTGCCTTCGGCATCGTTGACGGTGACGATAAAGTTGCTTACGTCGACTCCGGCCCGTTTGATTACATTTTCGGCGTTGGTTACGTCGATAGCTTCCATTCGCAATTGCCCTTCGCCCTCATCTTCGGGCGCGGGTGTCCAGTTGTCATGGCATGATGACATCATGAACGTCGCGATTGCTAAAGCTGAAAATATTTTATATTTCATGTTCAGTAATTTCTATTAGTAGTTTAACTTGATGTCATCAATATAGAGCTGTCCGCCGACTGACTCGGTTTTTGCATTTGCCCCAAATCCGGGTAGTTTGAGATAGCTACGAGTGGCGCCGTTACTATGACCTGTGGATTTGAATATGATTACCAATGATGCCGCTTTATCTGCATTGGCACTATAAGTGAAAGGTAAAGTAAATTGTTCCCAATTACTATAAGCTGTGCCTATCTCGATGGCATAAGAGCAAAGGATATTGCCGGAAGCGTCAAGGACACTCGCTTCGGCTACTCCGAAATCATCGGATTTTTGAGCGCTATATTTTGCATAAAATGTTACGGATGCGGGTCGTGAATTGAATTTGTATCCATAGGCCGGTGTCTGTCCGACACCGGAGAATTTACCTAAATATAATTGTCCGGCAGAAACATTGTTGACGATGCTTATACTTCCGCCTGCAGTGTTACCTGCACCCCATCCTACGGTACGGATGACAGCACATTGTCCGCTGACGCCTTCTGCAGGCTTGGTTCCCGAAGTTGTGGTATATGCTGCAGCTACACCTATGCTTGATGTAGTCTCTTCATTCATTGTGTCCCATACTTGTTGAGCGCCTTCTGCATATGCGTAATAGAAGTCCCAGTTGCTGCCGCCATGTTCCCTCCACCAACCTTCCATGTCTGAATTGGGAAGTTGAGCAGCTTCTTCGGTGGTGATTTCAGTTTTTGCAATTTTACCGTTGATTGTCGCTTTGACGGTAAGTTTTTTGCCTGAGGGGAGGCCGGTGAGCCATGACGAACCGTCGCTCTCCATTGTGTGGCTTACCGGCGTGAAATTGGAGCCGTCTTCCGAAATTTCGTATTTTACTGACGAGGCTGCTGCTTCGAGTTCATTTTCGAAATATGTAGGAACGATACGTGCGCGTGTCGCGAACATGTCGTTGGCTTTAGATGCGATGGTGAATCCGCCTTTGGCAATAGTGACCTCATCGCTTTCTTTTCCGGCAGCGACGGCACGAAGTGTAACTGTCGTGTCATCGGCGGGAATGCCGTCGATTTCCACTATATAATTGTTGTCGGATACTTCAGTAACTTTTGTGATTGTGGCGTCGCTCCATGTGCCGCGGAGATTTTTGTATTGTATTTTTACATTTCGGGCTACATCTGTGCCGTTGTAGGTAAGAGCCACAGTCATTGTGGTGGCGCCGACACTGGGCGTGACATCTTCCGACAGGCCAATCACTATTGGCTCGACTTTCACTGAGAATGTCAACGGGTCGCTAACCTTGCTGTAGTTGTCCTTGGCTACGACTGTGAATTCAGACACATTGTCGCTTCCTTCAAGGTACCTGATGTGTGACAGCACGCCTGAGAGGTCGATTTGCGCCATTTGGCCGATATTGCCGAAAAGGCCTTTGACGTCGAGACCGAGCGATTTCAGTTTAGACTGCTGGGCCGGAGTGGCGGCGGCAAGGTCAATCTCGTTATACCAGCCCTGCTCGATGAGAGATGTGGACTTGGTCGAGAGCACTACGGACTTGATACCGCCTTCGGCATTGATGAAGAAAGCGGGGGCTGCAGCGTCAGATGAGCCTTCGATGACGGTGGCGGTGGTGCCTGCCTCAAAGCCCTGCGCGATGACCGCGGGAGCCGGTGCACTGAGTATTTCATCGCTAAGGTCGATGTAGACATCTTCCTGACTGAGCATGTCGTCGTAGGTGATGACGAGCTGTGCGTCGCCGGCCTGTCCGTTGTTGACATCAACAGTTACGGTGTAATGATGTTTCGGCTCGGCAACGAAAACAGCAGCTTCGAGGGTAGCGCTCAATCCGTTGGGCTTGGTGACATCGGCCGTGACCGTTACTTTGCCCGGACGAAGGTAACCGGGACGCGTCTCGGTGCTTGTGAAGTTGACATAATCGCCACCTTCGGCATGAGCCTGAAATGAATAATTGGTGAAATAGGAACGGAATGCTTCGGTCGTGGCTATGCTGACCATCGAGTTGGTGAGCTGTGCGTTCATCGACACCTGTGTCACTTTGTTTTCTTTCACCGTGAGCTGTGTGGAGGCATAGTAATAAGGCTTTTCAAAACCTTCGTCCTCTACGTCGCCGTAAATTGCCTCAAGGGTGTAGGTGCCGACCTTGAACAATTCGTTGTTGTCAAAGTCGGCGATGGAATTCCATTCCTTGACAAATGAACCATCGGTTGAACTGAGCCGCAGCTTCAAATCATTGACCGATACGGGAGATGCATCGCGGCCGGCCGATGTGGAACGCGATGTTATCGCATTCACATCAAGGTCGAGCTGCGGGTTGATCTTACCGGATGTACCCCCGCCCGGATTGTAGTCGTCGCTACAGCTACTGCCTGCGGCAATCAGCAATGCTGACGACAACACACCATAAATTAACTTCATAACTGTTTATTTAAATGTTACTATATCTGCTTAATTCCTAAATTCTTACCTGAGAAATTACATTATAAGTGATTAAATATAAATAAGCACAAAATCGCTTCAAAAGTATGAAATTTTCTTAAATATTACAATATTTTTCTACGCTTTTATATTAATTCGTCTAATAATAACGACAATTTTCCAAATATGCTTAATAATAAATCCGGGAAGAATGCAACGCTGTCATATGCTGTATTCTTCCCGGATTTTGTGTGCGTACAATTTTTTGTCAAAGCGATAGAAGCTCTTCTATCTTGCTCTTCATTAAATCTTTGGTTTGGGAACCTACAAGGCGGATTGATGTTTTTTCTCCGTTTTTGTAGAAGAGGAATGTCGGGATTGACATTACTCGGTTGGCGGCGGCGAATTCGCCTTCTTCGTCAACGTTGTATTTGCCTATTACAACTCTGTCGGCGTATTCTTCGGCCAGTTCGTCGATAATAGGTGACATGCCTACACAGGGACCACACCATGTAGCCCAGAAATCGATAACTACGGGCTTGCCCGATGCTATCGTCTCATTGACATTGCTGTCTGTAAATTTAAATGCCATAATTGTTTATTGTTTTTATTTAGTTAAACTTATATTCGAGATTCATGTCGTCGAGAAGAGTGGCGAGTTTGCGGTTGATAGGGATGCGCAAATCGGAGGTCATCAGGATCGTACGGTTGGCTTCGCCGTCGAATATCTTGAAGTTGAGAGTGCCGCGGTTGGTTGTCGAGCCGTTGATGTGCTCCATGAGAGTATCTATGAGCGCGTCGTTGACATCGGTTTTGTCAAGCGTTATCGTCACGGAGTTGATGAGGTGTCCGCTCATTTCCGACAGGAGTTTGATGTCAGAAATCATGAAGCGCAACTCGCCGTTATAGGCTTTTGCATATCGGCCGGTGACGTATATGGGAGTGCCGATTTTACCGAAATTGGCGAATTTGATGTAGTCGTTTCTGAACAGCATCAATTCGGCCGAGCCGGTGTAATCTTCAATTTTCATGCGGCCATACATGTCTCCCTTTTTTGTCGGTCGTTCTTCAAATGATATTACCATTCCGCCGAAAGAGATGTCGCGGTCTTCCACTATATCGTTTTTCTCGGCGAAATCTTTCAACGTCGTGTTGCAGCCGTGGGTCAGCTCCATGTAGTACGGATCAAGCGGGTGGGCTGACAGATACATGCCGACGAGGTCGCGCTCTTTTTCGAGCCGGACAACGTCAAACCAGGGTACTGCGGGGTGGATGGCAGGACGACCTGCCGTATTGAGCGATATGTCTTCGTCGCCGAAAAGGGATGCTGTCTGTTCCTGGCTCGCTTTCTGGAATAACTGTCCGTAGCGCAGGAGCTGCTCGGAAAGGCTCTCGTCGCGGTTGTTTTTTTCGAAAAAATCCTCGCGCTGGAGGCCGTCGAAGCAGTCGAATGCTCCGGCAAGCGCAAGCGATTCGAATGTGCGGCGGTTGAGTGTGGCGAGAGGCACGCGCTCCACAAAGTCGTAGATTGAGGTGAACGGGCCTCCTTTTGCTCGCGTCTCGATTATTACGTCGGCTACGTTTTCGCCCACGCCCTTGATGGCGGCGAGACCGAATCGGATGTCGCCCTTGGCGTTGACACCAAAATCGCCGAAACTTTCATTTACGTCGGGTCCTTTTACCTGAATGTGCAGGGATTTGCATTCGTCCATGAAGTTGGTGAGCTTCGTGATGTCGTTGCGGTTGCGGCTGAGCACGGCTGCCATGTATTCGGCAGGGTAGTTGGCTTTGAGGTATGCGGTCTGGAACGCTACCCAGCTGTAGCAGGTGGCGTGGCTCTTGTTGAACGCATACGACGCGAATTTTTCCCAGTCGGCCCATATCTTTTTAAGGACATCCTCGTTGTGGCCGTTGGCTTTTCCTCCTTCGAGGAATTTGCCTTTGAGTTCGTTCATCTTGTCGATTAGCTTTTTACCCATTGCCTTACGCAGTGTATCGCTCTGGCCTCGGGTAAAGTTGGCGAGAAGACGCGACAGAAGCATGACTTGCTCCTGGTAGACAGTGACGCCATACGTGTCCTTGAGGTATTTCTCCATCACGGGTATGTCGTAAGTGATGGGCGATTTTCCGTGCTTGCGTGCGATGAAGTCGGGGATGTAGTCCATAGGCCCGGGACGGTAGAGGGCGTTCATTGCTATGAGGTCCTCGAAGGTGGAGGGCTGCAATTCGCGCAGGTATTTCTGCATGCCGGCCGACTCGAACTGGAACGTGCCTGTTGTGCGCCCCTCGCAATAAAGTTGGTAGGTTTTGGGGTCGTCGATGGGCACATTGTCGATGTCGAGGTCGATACCGCGAGTGAGTTTGACATTTTTGACGGCTTCCTTGATGATTGAAAGGGTTTTCAATCCGAGGAAGTCCATTTTGATAAGGCCGGTTTCCTCGATGACGCGGCCTTCGTATTGTGTGACGAGCACGCGTCCGTCGGTCTTGTCTATCGCCGTGCTCACCGGCACCCAGTCGGTGACATCGTCACGGCATATTATCACGCCGCAGGCATGGACACCTGTGTTGCGCACGTTGCCTTCGAGCTGCTCGGCATACATTAGTGTCTCCTTTATGGTTTCATTGCCGTTTTGCAGTTCGGTTTTGAATTCCGGCACATGTTCGTAGCAGTTTTTGAGGGTGGCGGAGAGCTCCTTGCCGTTGACTTCGGGCATGTGGCGCGGTATGAGTTTGGTCAGTCGGTCGCTTTCGGAGAGCGGGAGGTCTTCCACGCGTGCCACATCCTTGATTGCCGATTTGGCTGCCATCGTACCGTAGGTGATGATGTGCGCCACTTTTTCTTCGCCATATTTTTCGGTCACATATTTTAATACGCGTGCGCGGCCGTCGTCGTCGAAGTCGATATCGATATCGGGGAGTGAGATACGGTCGGGATTGAGGAAACGCTCAAAAAGCAGGTCGTATTTCACTGGGTCGATCTGCGTTATGCCGAGACAGTAGGCTACCGCTGAACCTGCGGCCGAACCACGGCCGGGGCCGACACTGACGTCGAGTTTCTGGCGCGCCACGTTGATGAAGTCCTGCACGATCAGGAAGTAGCCGGGGAAACCCATGGTCTTCATGATGTGCAGTTCGAACTTGATGCGTTCGCGTAGCTCGTCGCTAAGGTCTTTTCCATAGCGGCGTTCGGCTCCTTCGTAGGCCAGTTTGGCAAGATAGTCGGCTTCAAATTTAATTCGGTAGAGCTTGTCGTAGCCCCCGAGCTTCTTTATTTTCTTTTCTGCCTCTTCCTGCGAGAGTATGACATTGCCGTTTTCATCGCGCGTGAATTCATCGAAGAGGTCTTGTTCGGTGAGCCGCTGTCGGTATTCTTCTTCTGTGCCGAATTCTTCGGGGATTTCGAAGAAGGGCATTATCGGTGCGTGATCGATGTCATAGGTCTCAACTTTGTCCAGAATCTCGATGGTGTTGGACAAGGATTCGGGAATATCTTTGAACAACTCGTTCATTTCGGCCTGTGTTTTCATCCATTCCTGTTTGGAATAGAGCATTCGGCCTTCGTCGGAAAGCTTTTTGCCTGTCGACACGCATATTAGACGTTCGTGGGCTTCGGCATCGTTTTCGTTGACGAAATGCACGTCGTTGGTGCATACGAGTTTTATATCGTATTTGCGTGCTATGCGTATCAGTTCGGGGTTGACGCGTTCCTGTATTTCGAATACGGCATGGTTTGCCCGCAGCACTGTAGCTTTGTGTCGCTGTAATTCTATATAATAGTCGTTTCCGAAGATGCTTTTGAACCATTCGGCCTGACGTTCGGCCTCTTCGATTTCTCCTGCCTGTATGAGACGCGGCAGTTCCCCGCCGAGGCAGGCTGAACAAACGATGAGACCTTCGTGATATTTCTCCAGCTCGAATTTGTCGGTACGCGGGTGGGAATAAAATCCCTCTGTCCAGGCTTTTGATACGAGTTTTATGAGATTGTGGTAGCCGACGGCGTTTTTTGCAAGTACAACGAGGTGCCGACCGGTATCGCGTTTGTCGGTATGCTCCGTAAGGCGTGAATTAGCGACGTACATCTCGCATCCGAATATCGGTTTGAAATTTAGTTTCTTTTTGACTTTGGCGATGTCTTTTTCCAAAGCAGCAGTTTTATCCGAGTCACCGGCTTCTCCGGCTTCGGTAAGCTGTTGCTCGAGCTTTTCGATTTCTCCTTTCAGTTTGCCTTTTTTCTTCTTTATATAATTGAACATTTCCTTGACGCCAAACATGTTGCCGTGGTCGGTGAGTGCCAATCCCGGCATTCCGTCGCCCATGGCTTTGTCAACAAGCGCGTTGATTGATGCCTGGCCGTCAAGTACCGAGTACTGGGAGTGTACGTGCAGATGTATGAATGATTCCATATATGAATTTCCTTGCTATAATCAAAAGTGTGCCTGTGGTATTTGGCGATACTGAGATGAAGTATCTGTCTCAATCCGTGGGAGAGCGGAGTTTTTGTTTGCTAAATTATTATATTAATAATGTGCATTCGCAATCCGTCAAAATCAGTGTTGCCGGAAGTGACTTCAAATAGTTCCCAAAATTACAAATTAAATTTCATTGTCCCAATATAGGAGAAATATTATTTATCAACAAAAAGGGGAATTAATGCCGCGCCATTTTTATTGTGAGCTTGTCTTTGGATAAACGTTATGAAAATATTGTACGAAAATCCATGCTGATTTATGATTTGATAATCAGCGTTTTCGGGCTTTTGATTAAATTTTCATGAAAAAAAGTTGCAAAAATATTTGGCGGGAAAGGAAAAAGTGCATACCTTTGCACTCGCTTTCGGGAAGCAAGCGAGCTTCCGCGGACGGAAGGCAGGCCGGGAACGAAGCCGGCGGATGCTGCGACGCAGCTGACACGAGGCTGGACACCGACACTGACGGAAACTCCGGAACGAAAGCGATGCAAAAAAAGTCGAAGAAAAATTTGGAAGTTACAAATTTCCTTCTTACCTTTGCAAAGTTTTTCCGCCTCACGAAAACCGACGGTCAACGGACCACGGGAAGCGGGGCAGGGAAATCCCCGAGGACATTGAAAGACTTACAATAGACAAAGACAAGAAAGTACAAGAGCTAAAAATAATGAGGCCGGCTCTTCAGCAATGAAGGCAAGCCGGTGTCAGTTCCTGAAACCGACCCCGACGGAGGATACTCCGGCGGAGGGAATAGTCCGGGACGAACGTCGCGGTTGCGTCATGTTTTGAAACAGAAAAAAACAAGAAACAAGATAACAACAACGAAGAGTTTGATCCTGGCTC
>ERZ780168.2840-NODE-2840-length-14591-cov-2.605050_pt1 | contig 14591 bp, 6 predicted proteins | sample MGYA00510981_ERZ780168 | MGnify/ENA primary metagenome ERZ780168 (study PRJEB29588, sample SAMEA2158769) | human gut metagenome | biome: human gut; feature: human-associated habitat; material: faeces | place: Denmark | collected 2008/2010 ...
CATGGTGATTAAAGATGATCCGACCCTCATGTTTACCAATGCGGGGATGAATCAGTTTAAAGATATTATTTTGGGTAACCACCCGGCAAAATACCACAGAGTTGCGGACTCACAGAAATGCCTTCGCGTAAGCGGAAAGCACAATGATCTTGAAGAAGTGGGACATGATACATACCATCACACCATGTTCGAGATGTTGGGTAATTGGTCATTTGGTGATTATTTCAAGCAAGAAGCCATTAGTTGGGCATGGGAATATTTGGTAGATGTATTGAAACTGAATCCGGAATATTTATATGCTACAGTATTTGAAGGTAGCCCCGAAGAAGGACTGGAACGAGACAATGAAGCCGCTTCTTACTGGGAACAATTCCTTCCGAAAGACCACATTATTAACGGCAACAAGCATGATAATTTCTGGGAAATGGGTGACACCGGTCCTTGCGGTCCTTGTTCAGAGATTCACATAGATCTTCGTCCGGCAGAAGAACGTGCTAAGATTTCCGGTCGTGACCTTGTTAATCATGACCATCCCCAAGTGATCGAGATATGGAACCTTGTGTTTATGCAATATAATCGCAAAGCCGATGGTAGCCTCGAAGCACTTCCTGCCAAAGTTATCGACACAGGTATGGGCTTTGAACGTCTCTGCATGGCATTGCAAGGTAAAACCTCCAACTATGATACAGACGTATTCCAACCAATGATCAAAGCTATTGCACAGATGGCTGGCGTTGAATATGGAAAAGATAAACAACAAGATGTGGCAATGCGCGTTATTGCGGACCACATCCGTACTATAGCCTTTTCTATTACAGATGGCCAATTGCCGTCAAATGCAAAAGCCGGTTATGTAATCCGCCGCATTCTACGTCGTGCTGTTCGTTACGGATATACTTTCCTCGGACAAAAACAGGCGTTTATGTACAAACTCCTTCCGGTATTAATCGAAAATATGGGTGAGGCTTATCCGGAATTGATCGCGCAAAAAGGATTAATTGAAAAAGTTATCAAGGAAGAAGAAGAAGCCTTCCTGCGTACTTTGGAAACAGGTATCCGCCTGCTTGACAAGACTATGGCCGATGCCAAAGCAAGCGGAAAGACAGAAATCAGCGGAAAAGATGCTTTTACTCTATACGATACATTCGGATTCCCTCTTGACCTTACAGAATTAATTCTCCGTGAGAATAACATGACTGTTAATATCGAAGAATTTGATGCCGAAATGCAACAGCAGAAACAACGTGCCCGCAATGCTGCCGCTGTAGAGACAGGTGACTGGATTATCCTGAAAGAAGGAACCAGTGAGTTCGTTGGTTATGATTATACTGAATATGAAGTATCAATCCTCCGTTATCGCCAGATCAAACAAAAAAATCAGACCCTCTATCAGATCGTACTTGACAGTACTCCTTTCTATGCCGAAAGTGGTGGTCAGGTAGGTGACACCGGCGTATTGGTAAGTGAATTTGAGACGATAGAGATTATTGATACTAAAAAGGAAAACAACCTGCCCATCCATTTCACCAAGAAACTACCGGAACATCTGGAAGCTCCTATGATGGCATGCGTAGACACAGATAAACGTGCTGCCTGTGCAGCCAATCACTCTGCTACCCATTTGCTGGACGAAGCACTACGCGAAGTATTAGGTGAACATGTAGAACAAAAAGGATCATTGGTAACACCGGAATCTCTACGTTTTGACTTCTCTCATTTCCAAAAAGTAACAGATGAAGAAATGCGCCGGGTAGAACACCTTGTGAATGCCAAAATACGTGCTAATATTCCTCTCAAAGAATATCGTAATATTCCCATTGAAGAAGCGAAAGAATTAGGTGCTATCGCTTTATTCGGAGAGAAGTACGGTGACAGAGTTCGTGTTATCCAGTTCGGATCATCGATCGAATTTTGTGGTGGTATACATGTTGCCGCTACCGGAAGCATCGGCATGATAAAGATCATTTCTGAAAGTTCTGTTGCTGCTGGTGTACGCCGTATTGAAGCTTACACAGGTGCAAGAGTGGAAGAAATGCTGGATACCATACAAGACACCCTGAATGATCTTAGAGCTCTTTTCAACAATACTCCCGACTTGGGCATCGCAATCCGCAAGTACATTGATGAAAATGCCGGATTAAAGAAGCAGTTGGAAGACTTTATGAAAGAAAAAGAGGCCTCAGTGAAAGAACGCCTATTAAAAAACATACAAGAGATCAATGGCTTCAAAGTTATCAAGTTCTGTGCTCCCATACCTGCTGAAACAGTGAAAAACATTGCTTTCCAGCTCCGTGGAGAGATTACAGAAAACCTATTCTTCGTAGCCGGTACTCTTGATCACGAAAAACCAATGCTTACAGTTATGATCAGTGATAACCTTGTTGCCAGCGGATTGAAAGCCGGAAACCTGGTGAAAGAAGCAGCTAAACTGATTCAAGGTGGCGGCGGCGGACAACCTCACTTTGCAACTGCCGGCGGTAAAAATCCGGATGGATTAAATGCGGCAGTAGAAAAAGTGTTGGAATTAGCTGGAATTTAAATTCTAAAAATCGAATAAAAAGTAAGGGGTGTACCAACAAATTGAATGGTACACCCCTCTTTTTTCTCTTTATATCCTCCAAACAAGCAAAATCCTCTATTTATTAACTACAAAGTTCTAACTTTATATCACTTATTCATCTTATATTTTTTAAATTTGTGCTTTGAAACGATGTTAATCACTAACACCTATTGTATGAAAGCACTCTACACACCTCTCCTCCTTGTATTAATTCTCACAGCTTGCACTTCTTCCCAGGAAAGAGCATCTACAGACTACACCCAATATGTTAACCCTTTCATTGGTACTGATTTCACCGGCAACACCTATCCTGGAGCACAGGCTCCGTTTGGTATGGTTCAACTCAGCCCGGATAACGGACTTCCCGGATGGGACCGCATATCGGGATACTTCTATCCGGACAGTACCATTGCCGGTTTCAGTCACACTCACTTATCAGGTACAGGTGCCGGTGATCTGTATGATATCTCTTTTATGCCTGTCACCTTGCCTTATAAAGAAGCAGAAGCTCCATTGGGAATACACTCCAAATTCTCTCATGACGATGAATCGGCAACAGCCGGGTATTATCGGGTGTTACTGAAAGACTATAACATCCATGTAGAGCTTACTGCTACCGAACGTTGCGGTATTCAGCGCTATACCTTTCCCGAAGCCAGAGCCGCTATCTTCCTCAATCTGAAAAAAGCGATGAACTGGGACTTTACCAATGATACCCAGGTTGAAATAGTGGACTCTGTCACGATACAAGGTTATCGTTTTTCCGACGGATGGGCACGTGACCAACATATTTATTTCCGTACCCGTTTTTCAAAGCCTTTCACATCTGTACAAATAGACACTACTGCTATTATAAAAGATGGAGATCATATTGGAACAGCCACTATAGCTCGTTTTGACTTTGACACACAAAAAGATGAACAAATCATCGTCAGCACAGCAATTTCCGGTGTAAGTACGGAAGGGGCAGCTAAAAACCTGTTGGCAGAAGTGCCCGATGACAACTTTGACAAATACCGCAATCTTACCCGCGATAACTGGAACAGGCAACTTTCTAAAATTGAGATAGTAAGTAATAACACCGATGATAAAGTAAACTTCTATACAGCACTTTATCATTCGATGATTGCTCCTACTATTTACAGTGATGTAGACGGGACTTATTACGGCCCGGATAAAAAAACTCACAAGACCGACGGATGGGTAAATTACAGTACCTTTTCCTTATGGGACACTTTCCGCGCAGCACATCCTCTTTTTACTTATACCGAACCGGAACGCGCTAACGACATGGTAAAATCTTTTATTGCTTTCTACGAGCAAAACAAACGCCTACCGGTATGGAATTTCTATGGAAGTGAAACAGATATGATGATCGGTTATCATGCCGTGCCCGTTATCGTTGATGCTTATTTGAAAGGAATAACAGATGTGGACCCCGAAAAAGCATTGGAGGCCTGTATAGCTACTGCCAACATTGATAACTATCGGGGTATTGGGATGTATAAAAAATTGGGCTATGTCCCCTATAATATTGCAGACAGCTACAATGCAGAAAACTGGTCTTTATCTAAAACACTGGAATATGCATATGATGACTACTGTATTGCTAAAATGGCAGAAAAGATGGGTAAAAAGGAGATCGCTGACGAATTCTACAAACGTTCTCTAAACTATAAAAACTTGTATAATCCTGCAACTTCTTTCATGCAACCTAAAGACGATAAAGGAAACTTTATCAAAAATTTCTCACCAGACGAATATACCCCACATATCTGCGAGAGTAACGGATGGCAATACTTCTGGTCTGTACAACAGGATATCGACGGACTTATCGCCCTTACCGGTGGTAAAGAGCGTTTTGCTCAAAAGCTGGATAGCATGTTCACATATCATCCTTCAGCAGATGATGAACTACCTATATTCAGCACCGGTATGATAGGTCAGTATGCACATGGCAACGAACCCAGCCATCACGTTATTTATCTGTATAATGCTGTAGAACAGCCCTGGAAAACTCAACAATACGCAGCCAAAGTGATGCATGAGCTTTATCAGAACTCTCCTGCCGGACTTTGTGGAAACGAAGACTGTGGGCAAATGTCCGCCTGGTATGTGTTCAGTGCAATGGGATTTTATCCGGTAGACCCTGTTTCCGGAAAATACGAAATTGGTACCCCTCTTTTTCCGGAAATGCAGATGCACCTGTCAAACGGTAATACATTTACGGTACTCGCTCCCACTGTCAGTAAAGAGAATATATATATACAAGCTGTCAAATTTGACGGTAAACCTTATAGCAAAAGTTACATCACCCACGAACAGATCATGGAGGGTGCAACTCTTGAATTTGAGATGGGCAATACCCCCGGCCCGGTATGGTATAAGTAACCTAAAAAAACTATGAATGAAGGACGATTTTGATATCACTTACAAAGCTCTTTTTCGTAAGTACTATCCCAATCTGCTCTTCTACGCTACACGTCTGGTAGGTGAAGAGGAAGCAGAAGATGTAGTACAAGATGTCTTTGTAGAACTTTGGAAACGCAGAGATTCCATGGAGATAGGGGAACAAATACAAGCATTCCTCTATCGGGCTGTATATACCCGTTCGCTCAATGTATTAAAACATCGAAACATTGAAAGCGGATACATTGCAATAGTAGAAGAAATTAACCAGAAACGTGTTGAATTCTATCAACCGGATAATAACGAGGTAATCCGGCGAATAGAAGACCGTGAATTGAGAAAAGAAATTTATGATGCAATTAATGAACTCCCTGACAAATGCAAAGAGGTATTCAAGCTGAGCTATTTGCACGATATGAAAAACAGGGAAATAGCAGATGCAATGGGCGTCTCGCTACGTACAATAGAAGCACACATGTACAAAGCACTAAAATATCTACGTGGACGCCTGGATCATCTAATATTCTTATTCATCTTATTTTTTCTAAGATAAGTAAGTGTTTTTATTGATTGAGTTGTTCCTATTTATATAATGAAAGAAAAAATGAATAATCTCAGCGAAGAAGTAATAGCTAAGTTCCTAATGGGAAAATGTACCGAAGAGGAACTTATTCAGGTTAATCTCTGGATAAAAGAATCAGATGAGAATGCACGTAAGCTATTCCGGATGGAAGAAATATACCATCTGGGCCGAGAAAACCATGCTTCTGACAAAAGGAAGATGGATCTGGCTGAAAAGAAATTATATAAGAGACTGACCGAGGAAGAGAGAAAACAAAACAAGGTATTACGAATTCAGCACTGGATGAAATATGCAGCTATTATCACCCTTATCCTACTAACTGGTACGGGAGCAGGCTACTGGATTTACAACAGTGATCAGAGTAGCAATCTGGTTATAGTTACAGCATCCGATGGAAATGTAGAAGAAATACAACTACCGGATGGTACAAAAGTATGGCTGAATCAATCGGCCACATTAAAGTATCCCCGGACATTCTCTGCAAAGGAACGAAATATCTACCTGGAAGGTGAAGCTTACTTTGAAGTAACCAAGAATCGGGCAAAACCATTTATTGTACAAAGTGAGGCCATGAGAGTCAGAGTATTGGGAACCACTTTCAATTTCAAATGCAACAAAGCATGTACATCAGCCGAAGCAACATTGATTGAAGGTGAAATTGAAGTAAAAGGAAATAATGACGAAGGAATGGTTATTCTTTCTCCGGGACAGAAAGCCGAACTAAACAGAGCTACAAAGCGGTTAATAGTAAAACAGGTAGACAGCAAACTGGATGCAGTATGGCATGACAATCTGATACCTTTTGAGAAAGCAGATATTTACGGTATTGTAAAAACACTGGAACGTTTCTATGACGTAAAAATCATTTTGGCTCCCGATATAAAAATAGACAATACCTACTCGGGTGTATTAAAAAGAAAAGACAGCATAGAGTCTGTCTTAAACTCATTAAAGAATTCAATTCCAATTGACTATAAGATTGTAGGGAACAATATATTTATATCAGCTCAAAGTAAATAGAAAAAAATCAATTATTATCTTTGCCCTAATTTTAATACACATCATAAAACACTAAATTCATAGTATTATGAAGAGACTTATTTTATTAATCTGTGCTATAAGTAGCACACTCTTTATTCAAGCAAAAGACTGGACACAATATGTCAATCCGCTGATGGGGACTCAGTCCAGCTATGAACTGTCAACCGGGAATACTTATCCTGCCATATCCCGGCCTTGGGGAATGAACTTCTGGACTCCTCAAACCGGTAAGATGGGCAACGGATGGCAGTACGTTTATACAGCCAATAAAATTCGTGGTTTCAAACAAACTCATCAACCCAGTCCATGGATTAACGACTATGGCCAGTTTTCTATCATGCCCGTTGTTGGTAAGCCGGAGTTTGATGAAGAAAAACGTGCCAGTTGGTTTTCACATAAGGGAGAAGTAGCCCGTCCGCACTATTATAAAGTATACCTTGCCGAACATGACGTTGTTACTGAGATGACTCCAACGGAGCGTGCGGTTCTTTTCCGCTTCACCTTCCCGGAGAATGAACACTCCTATATTGTTGTAGATGCTTTCGACAAAGGTTCACACATAAAAGTATTACCTGAACAAAACAAAGTTATTGGTTATACAACCCGTAACAGTGGTGGTGTTCCTCAGAATTTCAAAAATTATTTCGTTATCGAATTCGATAAACCCTTCACATACAAGGCTACCTTTGCCAATCAATCTCTAAACGAAAATGTACTTGAACAAACGGCAGACCACACAGGAGCTGTCATTGGTTTCAAAACCCAAAAAGGAGAAATTGTGCACGCCCGTATAGCTTCTTCATTTATCAGTCCGGAGCAAGCGATGTTAAATCTGCAAGAGCTCGGTAATGACAGCTTCAATGCACTTGTGCAAAAGGGTAAAGATGCCTGGAACGAAGTCTTAGGTAAAATAGAAGTAGAAGGTGGAGATCTGGACCAATACCGCACATTCTATTCATGCCTCTACCGTTCACTTCTTTTCCCACGTAAATTCTACGAGCTGGATGCCAATGGTAATCCTGTTCATTACAGCCCATACAACGGCGAAGTACTACCGGGCTATATGTATACGGATACTGGTTTTTGGGATACATTCCGTTGCCTGTTTCCTTTTCTTAATCTGATGTATCCATCCATGAATAAAGAGATGCAGGAAGGTCTCATCAACACATATAAAGAAAGCGGTTTCTTCCCCGAATGGGCAAGTCCGGGACACAGGGGTTGCATGATTGGAAACAATTCCGCTTCGGTACTTGTAGATGCATATATGAAAGGTGTAAAGGTAGATGATGTAAAAACATTGTATGAAGGACTCATCCACGGCACCGGGAATGTTCATCCTCAAATATCGTCCACAGGCCGCCTGGGACACGAATATTATAATAAATTAGGATATGTACCCTACGATGTAAAGATCAATGAGAACACGGCCCGTACACTGGAATATGCATACAATGACTGGTGTATTTACCAGCTTGCCAAAACACTGAACCGTCCTAAGAAGGAACAAAAGCTTTTTGCACAGCGTGCCATGAACTACCGTAACGTGTTCGACAAAGAATCCAATCTGATGCGCGGACGCAATGAAGACGGTCAGTTCCAATCTCCCTTCTCACCACTGAAATGGGGAGATGCATTCACCGAAGGCAATAGTTGGCACTACTCCTGGTCTGTATTTCACGATCCGCAAGGATTAATAGACCTTATGGGAGGTGAAACATCATTTGTCAACATGCTGGATTCCGTGTTTGCCGTTCCTCCCTTGTTTGATGAAAGCTATTATGGACAAGTGATTCACGAAATACGTGAAATGACAGTTATGAATATGGGTAACTATGCACATGGCAATCAACCCATTCAGCATATGATCTATCTATATAACTATGCCGGACAACCCTGGAAAGCCCAATACTGGTTGCGCCAGGTTATGAATCGCATGTATACTCCCGGTCCTGACGGTTATTGCGGAGATGAAGACAACGGACAGACATCGGCATGGTATGTGTTCTCTGCATTAGGCTTCTATCCTGTATGTCCCGGAACAGACGAATATGTACTTGGCGCACCGTTATTCAAGAAAGCAACTCTCCATCTGGAGAATGGCAACAACCTGGTAATTGATGCCCCTGACAACAATAATGATAATATATATATAGAATCACTCCTGTTTGATGGTACTAACTATACAAAGAATTATCTGAAACATGAAGATATACTCAAAGGTGGAGTCATAAAATGCAATATGGACAGTCAACCCAATTTGCAAAGAGGTACGCAACCTGCTGATTTCCCTTACTCCTTCTCAAAAGAGAAAAAAAATTAATAACTCATCCGAACTAAAACTATCGGTCCACGTGTAATATAACAGCGATAGTTTCTATTCACTCCCTTTACTCTCAAACGTTTTATGACGCTTGCAGGTAAAGGGAGTGATTCGCATTATACCTTATTGTTGTTTCAATGCTTTGAGAATTTTGTTTCATCGTATTGAAACAACTTTCTCAACCTATTGAGAAAAGTTTCTCAACCTATTGAAACAAAATTCTCAGACGAATGAAACAGAATGAAACAATGCAAGACCAAACGTATCTCCCGTTAGGAAAAACCATATTATATAAGTTTTGACAGTCGGAGCCCCCATATCCGGACAAAAACAAAGTTTATTTAAAAAAAACACAGATTTGCAGTAAGTGTTATTTTCATCATTATTGTTTCATATATAAACGGGGATAATAATACCTCTAAGGATTAAGATATAACAATTGTATAACCATTAAATTTTTTGTATGAAAAGCAATCATTATTTTCGAAGCTCTAAATTATGCCGAGCTTTATTGATTCTTTTACTCATGGTAGTTCCGGTGCAATGGAGCATGGCTCAGTTGAACCTTAATACACCTCATACTACCTTAAAAAGCATTATTCAACAGATCCAGGCACAGTCAAAGTTCCAGTTCTTTTATGACGATAAACTGTCTGATATTTCAGTAGAACCGTTGTCATTAAAAAATGCAGCTGTAGAGGATGTTTTGAACCTGGTGCTGAAAGGAAAAAATATTAGTTTCAAAGTTGAAGATAATATCATCTATCTTTCTGAGAAAAAGGATCAGAACAACAAAGAGCAACAACAAACCGGGAAAGAAAAAAAGATCAGCGGACAGGTCGTTGACGAATCCGGTGAACCACTGATCGGGGTGAATGTACTGGTGAAAGGAACCACAAACGGAGTCATTACTGATTTTGATGGAAATTACGCATTAGTAACCAATGAAGTAAACCCCGTTATCACATTTTCCTATATTGGATATAAATCACAGGAAATCCCGTTCAAAGGACAGAACGTAATCAATCTGACTCTGCAAAGTGATACTCAGATTATTGACGAGATAGTAGTGACCGCCTTGGGCATCAAACGTGAAAAAAAGATGCTTGGGTACGCTGTTCAAGACGTAAAAGGGGATGCTCTGACATCTACCGGAGATGCTCAGGTAGCCAATGCCCTGCAAGGAAAAGTAGCCGGATTATCTATCAACTCATCTACGACAGGTCTTGGTGGCTCTGCCAAAATCACCATCCGCGGTAACTCTTCTTTAGCAGACAACAACCAACCTCTCTGGATTGTAGATGGTGTACCTTTCACCGAAGAAAGTTATTCGGGTGCTTCAATGTATGGTGGAGTAGACCGTGGCAGCACTTCATTCGACATCAACCCTGAAGACATTGAGTCTATTTCCGTATTAAAAGGACCAAACGCAGCAGCCCTCTATGGGTCGCGTGCCGGTAATGGTGTGATCCTGGTTACAACCAAAAAAGGAACAAGGAAAGACGGATTTGGTGTCAATTATTCCGGAACTTTCACATGGACTCAGGTTGCTGATGAGTTAGAACGCCAAAAGAAATACGGACAAGGAAATAATGGTGAATATTCACCTCAATCGATATATAGCTTCGGTTCTGAACTGGACGGAAGTTTAAAGACAGCATGGAACGGTGCAGAAATACCCTATTTGAACTATGGCAGTAAAATGAAAGACTACTTCAACACCGGTTTTTCACAAAACCACAGTGTAGCCATTGGAAACATGAAAGAGGATGCACACTTCCGTACCTCCTTCGGATATTCAAATGCAGATGGTATGTTCACCGGAGAATCATTGCGCAAAATCAATATCGATCTGAATGCAGGTATGAAAATGAACAAATATCTGTCAATGGATGCCAAAGTTTCACTGTCAAACACGAAAGCAGAAAACCGTCCGACTTATGGTGCGTATGGAGAAGTTTCGCAATTACTCCTTGTACCCAATAACATACGCCTTTCTGACTTGTCACAATACTCAACCCCCGAAAAATTTCATGTGAACTGGACTCCTCCCACCACTGAATACCTAAATCCATATTACGTGAACAAACAGCGTCAGAATCAGGATGAACGCTGGCGCGCATTCGGTTTCTACAACCTGAAACTGAACTTTACAGATTGGTTGTATCTCTCTGCAAAATACGCATTTGACTATTATCGTACCCGCATTGTAGAATCGGATCTTTCCAACGGTACGAAATATAATACAATGCAGGAAATAGAAGAAGACCGCCTGACTCGCCAGGAAGAGAACCACTTTGAATCGAATGCAGAATTTCTGCTGATTGGAAACAATAAATTCGGTGAAAAGTTCCAGCTTAATTACATGGCGGGTGCCAACTTTATGTACAGTGACCAGAATATATATGGTGGTGATGTAGAAAATATGACCTACAAGAACCAATGGTACTGGAACTTTGCCAATAATATCAACAACGTAACAGAAAACGGTTGGCGCAGAGCTACCAATTCAGTATTCGGTTCTGTACAGATGGCTTACAATGAGTATGTATCTCTGGATATTACAGCCCGTAATGACTGGTCGTCAACATTGCCAAAGGATAACAATTCTTACTTCTATCCCTCATTCAATCTGGGATTTGTTGCATCCGACTTTGTCCGTACACATTGGAATAAAATGCCCGAATGGATAACTTTCGCCAAAGTACGCCTTTCAGCAGCTAAGGTAGGTAAAGACGCTCCTCCATACGCAATTTATAACCGATGGGAAGGTGGATATCTGAAAGGACAGGCCAAAAAGCCGGAATTATCATCGACCAAGGCCAACAATAATCTGAGACCTGAAACATCCTGGTCTTACGAAGCCGGGTTAGATATGAAATTCTTAAATAATCGTTTAGGATTCGACTTTACCTATTATTATACCCGAACTACTGACCAGATTATGACGATTCCGGAAGCTGCTCCCTGGAAGCTCCGCTGGATCAATTCCGGATTAATCGTCAATAAAGGTGTCGAAGCCATGATCTATGCGACTCCTGTACAAACAAAAGATTTCACATTCAATCTGAACGTAAATCTTTCTCACAACACATCGACTGTAAAGGAACTGAATGAAAAGAAAAAGCATATCTATTTTGAAGGCGATCAATTCATGCCTGTATACGTAGGTGCAGTAGAAGGAGGCAAATTAGGCGATATCTATGCCAAGCGAATGTATAAAAGAGACGAAAATGGTCAGATAATAATGAAGAACGGAGTACCTGTATTTACAACAGATGAGCAGTACAGCCTCGACCATCCGATTGGTAACATACAGCCGGACTTACTAATGTCTGTAACTCCCAGCTTCACTTATAAAGGCTTCACCCTGTCGGCTTTATTCGACATGAAATTCGGAGGAGATGTAGTTTCCGTATCCGAAGCAATCGCTACCAGCCATGGTATTTCCAAACGTACGGAACAAAGAGGCGAACTACTATTGCCGGGAATGAATGAAGATGGTACAGTCAACACACAAAGAATCGATGCCCAACTATTTTATCAGGCAGTAGGCGGACGCCAGCAGGCCGTTGCAGAAGAATTTGTTTATGATGCATCTTTCATTCGTCTGAAAGAAATTTCGTTCGGATACTCTTTCCCAAGCCTGCTTTTAAGAAAAACGCCTGTTTCCAGTCTGAGAGTATCATTCGTTGGACGAAATCTGGCATATCTGATGAAACATACCCCCGGAACAAGCCCGGAAGGTGGATATGACACAAGTATGTTCTCACAGGCACTTGATTTCTCGTCACTGCCCTACTCACGTACTTTTGGTTTCAGTATCAATGTTGGTTTCTAAAATTCTAAAAACAAATAGTTATGTTACAATATAAATCCAATTTAAAGAAGTTACTCATCGCTTCTATACTTTTCCCGGCATTAACAGGTTGTCACGACTTCTCTGACTTAAATCAGGATCTGTACAATCCTCCTTACGTGGAAGGACAAGAACAGCCAGACCCGGATCCCGAACCCGAACCGGAGGGAAAATATGCAGACTTAAATATTAACTATAAAATATCAGACGAAGATATCCAGCAGTTAAAAGAAGGACAGGCCAATGCAGGAACAATTTTCAGCTCATTGACCTATGAGGGTTGCTACAACGACTATCAGATCACAACCAACCTGACACATGATATGTACAGCGGATACATAGCCAACAATAATCCTAACTTCAGGTTTAACTCACCGAACTATGCTTATACAGATGGCTGGTCGGCAAAACGTTGGGATCATTTTTATGCGGACAGAACCGTACGTGAATACTCTCATCTACTGAAAACTTTTAAATTCGTAGACTACGAAAAATATAAAAATGCATTTTATATTACACGTATATACTGGGCATTTCTGGCATCTATGCAAACTGATACCTATGGAGATATTCCTTTGTCGGCCTATGTACAGGCCAAAGTGGTAGAGGGAGATGTCCCCTATGATACTCAGGAAAAAGCATACGATATTATATTCCGCTTACTGGAACAGGCTGTAGACAGCATTGTACCCAATGCATGTGCATTAAAATTCAACCCAGCCGACGATAAATGTTATAACGGGGACGAAGAGAAATGGCTACGTTTTGCCAATACTCTGCGATTGCGCCTGGCACTCCGTATCTCTAACGTAGATCCTGAAAGAGCCCGTCAGGAAGGAGAAGCTGCCATGAGCAACTCATGGGGATTGATGCAGAGTGATGCCGACAATATGCGTACTGTTCCGCGCCATGCACCGGTTGAACAAGGAGGTATCAATGACGGTGGTCAGGAGAATGTTCTGGCAATGTGCAGTTTTGCATACAATGGAGACTGTGTTTTGGCTAAAGATCTGGAACTGGGATACAAAGAACAAAGTTCCGGAGGTACCAAATATGTTGTCATTGATATGGCAACTGGTCCGCAGGAAAAGGTAATAGATCCGCGTTGTGCAATATCATGGTGGAGACCAACACCCCTGGATGAACTGAAGAACAATATGGAGCGGCCTTTTGATGACTTCACAGGTACATTCGTAGGCATTTTTTTTTCCCAGATTGGGAATCAGCAAAATATTCATCGTGCAAACCCTCCACTTAAGACAAACTTTCGTGGGCGTTTTGCACCACCTGGCCAACGCTTCCTTCGTTTAAGCAAAGCTGTGCCTGCTCCGCCCCAACCGGTTTTTGCAGGAAAAGAAGATATTCGATATTTCCTTCCGGACCTTTGATCGGAGAAAAATCCAGACCCATAATGGAAAAGCCCAACTGCTGGGCGCAGTCGACAACCTTTTCGATCACTTCGCGGTGAATCTGCGGCTCTCGCACCACGCCCTTTTTGCCGACCTTTTCCCGTCCTGCCGTTGCTGCTGTTGGGGTAGTGGAAGCAAACTCCCGAGCAGGTTAGGTTCTCCCCATCGGAGCAGTGTGGGCGATGGTCGGAGACGGTTTTTAAAATCTCTTTGCATTTGCGGCGGAGCGATTGGGTCGAGCGGATCTGTGACACCAGCTCCGGAACCTGTTCCTCAGTGATGTAGCGGATATTGGTCCGCTCCAGATTGACGACTCGAAGATCATTTCGCAGCGACCACGCCAGCTGGCCGTAGCCAACATCCACCGAGTAGACCTTCACCGCACCGTTTTGCAGCATGCAGTCGGT
>ERZ780168.2842-NODE-2842-length-14582-cov-3.862945_pt1 | contig 14582 bp, 12 predicted proteins | sample MGYA00510981_ERZ780168 | MGnify/ENA primary metagenome ERZ780168 (study PRJEB29588, sample SAMEA2158769) | human gut metagenome | biome: human gut; feature: human-associated habitat; material: faeces | place: Denmark | collected 2008/2010 ...
AGCAGAGGACTGAAAATCCTCGTGTCACTGGTTCGATTCCGGTTCTAGGCACTTATTTATACCATAGGTATTACGTTATGTAGTATCTATGGTTTTTTTGTATCCCAATAATAAATAACAGTAAATAAAAGATGAGAGTGTAACAATGAATTGGAATGAAGATAAGAGTATAAAGATGAATTTAGATAAAACAGGAAAATCGGATAAAACAGGAACTACAAATAAGGATATTAAATATGATGATATATTATTGAATGGCAATGCAGGAACTACAAATAAAAATTCAGGCATTAAACCGAATGTTAAATATAATGATATATTGTCTAAGTTAGATAAATATAAAGATGAAAATATAGTACCTATGCATATGCCGGGGGCTAAGAGAAATAAAGAATTAATTGAGTTATATATGGGTGATATGGGAAATCCATATGAGAAAGATATAACGGAGATTAATGGTTTTGATAATATGCACAATGCCGAAACTATTATTAAAGATGCGTTTGATGAGGCGGCGGAGCTTTATGGAGCTGATGAGAGCTGGTATCTGGTAAATGGAAGCACTGCAGGTAATATGTCGGCAATATGCGGAGTTACCCATAAAAATGATGTTGTTATAATGGCAAGAAACTGTCATATATCAGTTTATAATGCAGTTATCCTCAATGAACTGAATCCTGTGTATATTTATCCAGAATATGATGAGGAATATGGGTATTATAAGGGGATAACATTAAAAGAAATTAAGAACATTGTGGATAAATACAGCTCAGACCATGACAGAAATGATATTAAAGCCGTGATACTTACATCACCAACTTATGAGGGAAATGTATCTGATATTAAATCAATAGCAGAGTATCTTCATCAATATAATATTCCATTGATTGTTGATGAGGCTCATGGTGCACATTTTAATTTCTCGGAAAGCTTTCCACAGTCAGCAGTTAAGTGTGGAGCTGATATAGTAATTAACAGTGTGCATAAGACACTTCCATCGCTTACACAGACAGCGATTATGCATATTAATTATGGAATAGTTGATGTAGAACGCATAAGAAGGTATTGGAATATATACCAGTCGACAAGCCCATCGTATATATTAATGTCTTCCATAGCAAGAAGCTTAAGCATTGTTAAGAATGACGGTGATAAATTATTTGCTGAATATGTTGATAAGCTAACTATTTTAAGAAATGGATTGTCAGAATTAAAGCACATCAGGTTAATAAATACAGACGACATATCAAAGCTTGTATTAGGATATAAAGATGCAAAATGGTTATATGACACTCTATTTTATAAATATAAAATCCAGCTTGAAATGTCATCTATAAAATATGTAATAGCGATGACATCAATATTTGACTCGCAGGAGTATTATGATAGATTTCTTGCGGCATTAAAAGAGATAGACGAAGAATTAGATAATAGATTTCTTGCGGCATTAAAGGAGATAGACGAAGAAATAGATGAGAGTAGGAGTAAATATAATAATAGAAGTAAAGATGAGATTTTAATTAATGATGAGGATAATAGTAATAAGATAAATGTTGCTGATTTCAGGGATGAGCAGGCTTTGACAATTGCACAAGCATTTAACAGGCGTGATTTATCAGGTTGTGATGAAATTCAGATGAATAATGAGAAGATATATGGTAAGATAAGTGGAGAGTCAGTGTATGTATATCCACCGGGAATACCGATATTATGTCCGGGAGAGGTTATTACACGAAAGATTATTGCAATACTTCAGGCGGCTGGTGAGGCAGGTCTGGAGGTTGTAGGTGTAAAAGAAGGAGCTTTGTTATGCCTGAGATAGCATTTTTAATGGGAAAAAGTTCAAGTGGTAAAGATAATATATTTAAGGCTTTAGTTGGTGATAAGGAGCTAAATCTTAAGACTGTTATTATGTATACAACAAGACCTATGAGAGCTGGAGAAAAAGAAGGTGTAGAGTATTATTATGTAGATAATGAGAAGGCATTGGAGCTTGAAGCGGCTGATAAAGTAATAGAAATGAGGACATATAACACGGTATATGGTGAATGGAAATATTTTACAGTTGATGATGGGCAGATCAGGCTTGGAAGCGGTGACAAGTACATTGTTATAGGTACTATTGAGGCTTACAATAAATTTTGTGCATACTTTGGAAAAGATGCAATATTACCGATATATATAGAAGTCGATGATGGAATAAGGCTTATGAGAGCTATCAACAGGGAACAGAAGCAGGAAGTACCACAGTATGAGGAAATGTGCAGGCGTTTTCTTGCAGACAGTAAAGATTTTTCGGAGGAAAAGATTAAGGAAGCCGGAATTAATCAGAGATTTAGCAACGATGGAACAATAGAGGATTGTATCAGGGACATCAAAGAGGCAATTAAACAGCAGCTTTTATAAATGCAGTAAGAGTGAGTTGGCTTGAATTGTCTTAATGATATTTATATGATACAATTATATGATGGTGGACACGAAAGAGAGTAAGATTATGGATATAAAGATTAATGATATACAGACATCATCTTCAGTTCAGCAGGTGAAGAATACAGAGAGTACGGACAGTAGTTTTAAGTTTACTCTTATTAGTAATATAGAAGAAAAGGATCTTCAGGAAAAGCTTGGCAGTATGATGGAACAGATTACTGAGCAGGGTGAGAAGATTGCAAAGCATATGGATATTAAGGATATGCGAAAGTACAGGGAGCTTGTTAAGGGGTTTCTTAATGAGGTTGTTAACCGTTCCCATAAGTTCTCAAGAGAGAACTTTCTTGATAGACGAGGCAGACACAGAGTATATGGTATTGTTAAACTTGTGGATAAGAATCTTGATGAGCTGGCAGGAGAACTTGTTAAAGAAGAGAAAAATCATCTTGAGATTGTAGGAAGAATTGATGATATCAGGGGTTTATTGCTTGATATATCAGCATAAGATTGGAGTATATAATGAGCACATTTTCAGATATTTATGGATACGATACAATTAAAGAGCATTTACAGAACGCAATTAAATTAGATAAGGTATCACACGCTTACATTATCAATGGAGGGCTTGGTGCTGGAAAGAAGATGATTGCCAAGATATTTGCAAAAGCATTACAGTGTGAGGCAGAAGGCAATAATAAGCCTTGTAATAAATGTCATTCCTGTATACAGACAGAGTCAGGCAATCAGCCTGATATAATATGGGTACGACACGAGAAGCCTGCAAGTATAGGTGTAGATGATGTAAGAGATCAGATAATATCAGATATGCTTATTAAACCATACTCAAGCCGTTATAAGATATACATTATAGATGAGGCTGAGAAGCTTACAGTGCAGGCACAGAATGCACTTCTTAAGACTATAGAAGAGCCACCAGCGTATGGTATTGTTATATTTCTTACGACTAACGCAGACATTTTCTTACAGACTATTATATCAAGATGTGTGCTTCTTGATTTAAAGCCATTAAAGGAAAGCGTAGTTATGGATTATCTTAAGGATAACTATGACGTGTCGGAATATGAACGTAAGTTTGCGGCTGATTTTGCACAGGGTAAGATTGGACGTGCTAAGACTATTATAGAAAGTACGGAATTCGCACATTTAAAGAATGATGTTATGCACGTTATCAAGAATGTGAAGGATATGACGGCGGCAGACATAATGGCAGTTGTTAAAGATGTGACTAATTACAAGCTTACAATAGACGATTATCTTGATCTTATGGCTATGTGGTTCAGGGACGTGCTTATGTTTAAGAGTACTAATGATACGAATTATCTAATATTTAGTGATGAGATTTCGCTTATCAAATCGCAGGCTGAGGTTATGTCATACGAAGGAATTCAGGATATACTTAATTCTATAGATAAAGTAAAGGTAAGACTTAAGGCCAATGTTAATTTTGACTTATGCATAGAACTTCTTATTATGGCTATGAAAGAGGATATGTAGGCAGTTAGTGAATAATTGGCTGATGTTAGGAATTAATATTTGGCAGGATTGGAGATTAAAAATAGATGACTAAAGTTGTTGGTGTTAGATTCAGGCAGGTGGGCAAAATATATTTCTTTGCACCGGGACAGTATAATGTTGAGGTTGGTCAGCACGTTATTGTTGAAACAGCAAGAGGAATTGAGTATGGCCACGTTGTTCTTGGTGAAAGAGAGGTTGAGGATTCAGCAGTTGTACAGCCGCTTAAGGCTATTATCAGAATATCGACACCTGATGATGATGAAAGGGAAGCTAAGAACAGGGAAAAGGAAAAAGAAGCGTATAAGATATGTCTTGAGAAGATTAAGAAGCATAATCTTGAAATGAAGCTTATAAAGGTTGAGTATACATTTGACAATAATAAAGTATTGTTCTACTTTACAGCGGATGGAAGAATTGATTTCAGAGAGCTTGTAAAGGATCTGGCAGCAGTATTTAAGACAAGAATTGAACTTCGTCAGATTGGTGTAAGAGATGAAACTAAGATATTAGGCGGAATTGGTTCTTGTGGAAGACCATTGTGCTGTGCAACATATATGCCAGAGTTCATACCAGTGTCAATTAAGATGGCAAAGGAACAGAATTTATCGCTTAATCCATCAAAGATATCGGGTGTGTGTGGAAGACTTATGTGCTGTCTTAAGAATGAGCAGGAAACTTACGAGGAGCTTAACAGCAACCTTCCTAATGTGGGAGATTATGTTACTACACCTGAGAAGTTAAAGGGTGAGGTATCAAGCGTTAATGTGTTAAGACAGCTTGTTAAGGTAATTGTCACACTTGATGGAGATGAGAAAGAGATAAGAGAGTATCCTGTTGCTGAGCTTAGATTTAAGCCTAAGAGAAGAAACGACAGAATGAATATAGATGATAAAGAGTTAAAAGAACTTGAAGAGCTTGAGAAAAAGGAAGGAAAAGCCCATATTAATGATGACTGATGCTAAGATTAATGCAGGTATTAATGCCAATGAGAGAATTGATGACTTATGCAGGGATAATCTCAGACTAATCCAGAATACAGATGTGTTCTGTTTTGGAATGGATGCTGTGTTGTTGTCTACATTTGCGAAGGCCGGAAAGAACCAGAAGGTGCTTGATATGGGTACTGGAAATGGTGTAATACCAATTCTTATGCAGGCGAAAAATCCAGGCAGTATGTATACAGGCTTGGAAATTCAGGATATCAGTTATGACCTTGCTGTCAGAAATGTTGAACTTAATAGTCTGTCAGACAAGGTTAATATTGTAAAAGGTGATATTAAAGAAGCTTCACATATTTTAGGTGGGGCTTCTTTTAATGTGGTTACAAGCAATCCACCATATATGAATGAAAATCACGGAATTGTTAATCCTGAGAGTGCTAAGGCAATCGCAAGACACGAGCTTCTATGCAGTCTTGAGGACGTTGTAAGGGAAGCTTCAAAGTGCCTTAAGGTTAAGGGACATATGTATATGGTTCACAGACCATCAAGACTTGTAGATATATTTACTTCTATGAAGAATAACCACCTTGAGCCAAAGCGTATAAGGCTTGTGTATCCGCATATAGATAAGCCAGCTAATATGGTGCTTATAGAGGCGGTAAAGGGCGGACGTTCACAGCTTATAGTGGAAGAACCACTTATTGTATACAATAGCGATGGAAGTTACACGGAAGAACTTTTAAAAATGTACAATTAGTATGAATTTAAGAGAGGAGCAGTATGGAAGATAATATTACAGATATTGATTATGATAGTGTGCAGGCACTTGAAGAATTTAATGGCTCTCATAATAATAGCGGAGTTGGGCAGTTATATTTGTGTGCAACTCCGATTGGTAATCTTGAGGATATTACGTTCAGGGTGTTAAGGATATTAAAGGAAGTTGATATTATTGCGGCGGAGGATACGAGAAACAGCATAAAGCTGCTTAATCATTTTGAGATTAATACGCCGATGACAAGCTATCATGAATATAACAAGTATGATAAGGCAAAGGTGCTTGTTGAGAAGATGCTTAAAGGAATGTCAGTCGCTGTAATAACTGATGCTGGAACACCTGGAATATCTGACCCGGGAGAGGAGCTTGTAAGGCAGGCACTTGCATCAGGAATTAAGGTATCATCAGTTCCTGGTGCGGCAGCGTGTATAACGGCACTTACAATGTCGGGACAGGCAACAAGACGTTTTGCATTTGAAGCATTTCTTCCGGCGGACAAGAATGAGCGTAAAGACATATTAAAAGAGCTTGAAGATGAAACAAGAACAATGATTATATACGAAGCTCCACACAGGCTTTTAAAGACACTTAAAGAGCTTTCTGAGGTGTTAGGAGGAAGCAGGGCAGTTACTATATGCAAGGAACTTACCAAACGCTATGAGAATAGTATGGTTACAACGCTTGCAGAGGCGTGCAGTTATTATGAGAATAACCAGCCAAGGGGCGAGTATGTTCTTGTAATTGCTGGAAAAGACAGAAATGAGCTTAAAGAGGAAGCACAGGCACAGTGGCTTACTATGTCTGAGCAGGAACACGTTGATATGTATATAGCACAGGGACTTGATAAAAAAGAGGCTATGAAGGCAGCAGCCAGGGACAGGGGCGTATCTAAGAGGGATATATATAATAAGCTTCTGGGAAATTAGTTCTTAAAAGAAAAAATGTTACACAAATGTTAAAAACTTATATAAAAGAGTGATTAAAAGAGAGTCTTAGCTAAAATAAATTTAAGAGTAAATTTTAAAATTATAGGTGGAGTGGTACAAATCCCCTTCTTTGTCAGATAATATTTCTGGTAAGGAAGGGGATTTCTTATCTTCTAATCTTCTATTGTATGTTCATTGATAATTGCCTTAATGGCCTTATAAAGGTAAGGCTTGAGCCTGTCAATATCAGCTGGTTCTTTGTAAAGGATTGAGCTGTAGCATGTTGAGCTTATAAGCTCGACAATCATAAACAGCATAATCTCGGGCTCGTTGAGGTTAAGACCAGAGTCTTCAAGCATTTCATAGTAGATATCTTTAAAATTAATGTCGTCATCAGCGACATTGGTTGTAAGAGCCTCTTTAAATATTCCCCACGACAGGTTCTTTGATATAAATGTAAGAAGTGTCTGGTTGGTGTTAAGCACATTAATTATGTGGTCAGCAATAAATATAATCTCCTCAGTAAATGTAATTGTAAACGAATGGTCATTAATCTGCTGTTCTTTTATATGAAGCTCTAATGCACTCACTGCATTTTTAAAGAGCTTGCTTGCCTCGTGAGAAACGAGCTTATTTCTTATATCATATTTATCTTTGAAATACAGATAAAAAGTTCCCTTGGCAATTCCAGCTTTCTGTGAAATCTCGGCAATTGATGTCTTGGAAACACCCTGCGTTGTAAAGAGCTTAAAAGCTGTATCTAAGAGGGAAGTCCTTTTCTGTTGTTTGTTGTTCTCAAGTTTTCCCATAAAATCTCCAATCTAATGCAGGCATAATATTAGTTGTTCTGTCAATTAATATTCTACCATGTTGAAAATAAAAAATCTATAAAAAAATGACTTTTAGTCATTTTGAGTATTGACTATCGGTCATTTTGTGCTAGAATAACACTTGCAAAGAAAATGACCAAAAGTCATATTTGAGAGATCACGGTCATATGTATTGAATTGATAATAAATGTAATTAATTAAGAGAGTTATTAATTATTGAGAGGTTATCAGTCCAATCAAAGTAAAATTACGTCGCAGACGTAGAAATGAGGCGAGTTATGGAAAAGTTTGGAAAAGTAATTGTTAAACTCAGAATTCCAATTCTTATTCTGAGTTTCCTGCTTCTTATTCCATCTGCAATCGGATACTTTAATACAAGAGTTAATTACGATATTCTGTATTATCTTCCGAATGAGATAGAGACTATGCAGGGTCAGGACATTCTTATGGATGACTTCAATAAGGGTGCATACGCGATGGTCGTTGTCCAGAATATGGATACGAAGTCTACTGACAGACTTATTAAGAAGGTAGAGAATGTAGACCACGTTGCACAGGTTATTTCTTACACAGGAATAGTTGGTGAAGATGTTCCATCTGAGATTGTTCCATCAAAATTCAGAAAGTATTTCGAGAATGACAGCACAGATACAACTTTATTTGCAATATTCTTCGATAATACAACTTCAAGTGATGATACTATGAATGCTATCATACAGATAAGAGAGCAGACAGAGGGTCAGGCCTTTATAAGTGGTATGTCAGCAGTAGTTACGGATACTAAGAATCTTTCGGAGAAAGAGACACCACTTTATGTACTTATAGCAGTAGTTCTTGTATGTATCGTGCTTGCTATATTTATGGATTCATTTCTTGTACCAGTATTCTTTATGATAAGTATAGGAATGGCAATTGTATACAACCTGGGTTCTAACATTTTATTAGGTGAGGTTTCATATATAACTAAAGCTCTTGCGGCTGTACTTCAGTTAGGTGTTACACTGGATTATTCAATCTTCTTATGGCACAGCTACAAGGAAATGAAGGAAATATATCCGGATGACCACAAGGAAGCGATGGCAGTTGCCATTGGTAATACACTTACATCCGTAGTTGGTTCTTCTATAACAACAGTTGCAGGTTTCATTGCACTTTGCTTTATGAGCTTCACACTTGGTCTTGACCTTGGTATCGTTATGGCAAAGGGTGTTGTATTCGGTGTTATCGGTTGTGTAACAATCCTTCCATCATTGATACTTACATTTGACAGGGCATTAGAGAAGACAATGCATCGTGAGATTATGCCAAACTTCGATAAGCTTGCTACATTTATAGTAAACCACTCATGGATATTTGTAATTGTCTTTGTTGTATTATTAGGACCTGCTATATATGGACAGAATCATACATCAGTATATTATGATTTGTCTGATACACTTCCAGATGACCTTGCCTGCTCACAGGCTAATAAGAAGCTGGAAGAAAACTTTGATATGAATTCAATCTATATGATACTTGCTGACTCTAGTATGTCTACAGATACAGCTAACGAAATGCTTGATAAGTTAGGTGATGTAGACGGTGTACAGTTCGCACTCGGACTTGACACAGCACTTAAGTCTGGTATTCCACAGGAATTCTTACCGGCTAAGACAGTATCAGAGCTTAAGGGTGAAGATTATCAGATAATGATGATTGCTACAGATTACAAAATAGCATCAGATGAAATTAACAATCAGATTAGTAAGGTGAATGATATTGTAAAGTCTTACGATTCTAAGGCAATGGTAGTTGGTGAAGCTCCTTGTACCAAGGATCTTATCACTATAACAGATAAGGACTTTAAGACAGTCAGTGCGGTATCAATAGTAGCTATATTTGTTATTATCCTGTTCGTACTTAAATCAATATCGCTTCCAATTATACTTGTTTCAGCAATCGAATTTGCTATATTTGTTAATATGGGTATTCCATATTTTACGCATACACAGATACCATTTATTGCATCAGTAGTTATCGGTACTATCCAGCTTGGTGCAACAGTCGATTATGCTATTCTTATGACAACAAGATATAAGAAGGAAAGAAGCCAGGGATACGCTAAGAAGGAAGCAATCCAGATAGCTCTTTCAACATCAATACCATCAATTATTGTTAGTGCGCTTGGTTTCTTTGCCGCAACATTTGGTGTTGGATGTATAGCTTCAGTTGATATGATTGGTTCGCTTTGTACACTTATGGCGCGTGGTGCAATTATAAGTATGTTCGTAGTTATCTTCATACTTCCATCATTGTTTGTATTATGTGATAAGCTCATTATCAATACAAGTATAGGATTTAAGCCTAAGAAGAATCAGGATATGTAATCAGAAAGATGTATGAACGGGTCAAAGGTGTATATGCCGTAACAGATATAAGAATATATCAGGAAGTAAGAAAATGGAGGAATAGTTATGGTTAAGAAGACTTTATTTAAATATAGTTCAGTATTATTAAGTGTTGTTCTTATTGCTTCAACACTTACAGGCTGTGGCACTAGCACAGCATATAATCAGACAGGCAGTGAGGTTGCAATAAGCAGTGAGGCTGCTTCTAATACAGAGAATATTATAACAAATGCTATTAAGAACGAGCTTTCAATATCAAATACAAGTACATTAAAGACAAATACAAGAGACGAGATGGTATATGTATTTGATAAGGCAGACGGAACTCAGGATCACGTTCTTGTAACAGAAAAGGTTACTGATTCTAAGGGCGAAACAACAACTAACCAGAGCACATCTGATAAGACTGCTCCTGTTTCAATAAAGGTTACTTACAAGTTAAATGGTGTTGAAACTAAGCCAGAAGATATGATTGGCAAGAGTGGTAAGGTTACTATCAGATATGACTATACTAACAATGAGAAGAAGAATATAACAGTTAATGGAAAGTCACAGATAGCTTATGTTCCATTTACTATGATTACAGGAACACTTCTTCCAACAGATAAGTTCAGTAATGTAGAAGTTACTAACGGCAAGGTAAGCAAGGTTGGCGATAATATCATTGCACTTGGTATGGCTATGCCAGGCTTAAAGGATACTTTAAACCTTAAGTTTGATGGTGAAAGCCTTGATATGGATATTCCAGAATACTTTGAAATATCAGCAGATGTAGAGGATTTCGAGCTTGATATGTCTATGTCAGTTGCTACAACAAGCACACTTAATGATATAGATACAGATGATTTCTCACTTGCTAAGCTTGAAGATAAGATGAATGAGCTTCAGTCAGCAGCTGACCAGCTTACAGATGGAACAGTTACTCTCCAGAATGGTACACAGACACTTTCTGACAGTATTCCAGCACTTACAGATGGCGTGAACCAGTTAAATGATGGTGCAAGCCAGCTTAAAGATGGTATCTATGCTTATACAGATGGTGCTACAGCTCTGGCAGCAGGTGCAGGACAGCTTAAGGATGGTATCAGTGCATACACAGCAGGAGCTAACCAGCTTGGTGCAGGTGCAGGACAGTTACAGTCAGGTTTAAAGACTTATACTGATGGTGTAGGAGCACTTAATGCAGGTTCAGGCACATTACAGAGTGGTCTTTCAACATATACAGGCGGTGTTGCCAGTGCGGCAGCAGGTGCAGTTTCATTACAGACAGGTTTAAAGGCTTATACAGATGGTGTTGCTAGTGCAGAGGCAGGAGCTTCACAATTAAATGAAGGAATAAAGAGCATTAAGACAGCACTTATTGGAAATGTTGTTAAGGAACTTGCAGCTAATTCAACAGCTTATAAGATGAATTCTGTAGCAGACTCAACAGGAAAGACTGTTATGGAGCAGGCAGCTGATTTACAGAAATTAGGAACAGCATTAGGTCTTAGTGATGTAACTATAGCAACAGACCTTAGTGATCTGGGTAAGAAGAGCAGTAGTGAGGCAGCAACAGATATATCAGCTTATTTTGTAAAGTATCTTACAGCTTATACAACTAATATAATAACAGAGACATATACAGAAGCTATGACAAGCGGTAAGCCATATTCTCCACAGGTATCACAGGCTGGTTCAAAGGATTATGTATATGTTAACCAGTTAGGACTACTTATTAAGGCTGCTGGTAATATAGGGGCTTCAAGTGCATTAGATGCAGTTGTTAGCAATCTTAGCAATAATGAAACTATTAATGCAGCATTAAAGCAGCTTACAGAAGGAAGCCAGTCATTAACAGACGGACTTGGTGAACTTGTTAAGAATAACGATACACTTAACGCAGGTGCATCACAGCTTAATGCAGGACTTGCACAGCTTAGTGGTAACAATGATACACTTAATGGTGGTATAGCACAGATAAGCGCAGGACTTGCACAGCTTAGCGATAACAATGATACACTTAATGGTGGTATAGCACAGATAAGTGCAGGACTTGCACAGCTTAACGACAATAATGATGCACTTAACGGTGGTATTGAACAGATAGCTGGTGGTTTCAGTACACTTAATTCTAACAATGAAGCTTTAAGAAGTGGTTCTACACAGCTTGCTGATGGAACATCAACACTTAAGTCATCTTCTGTAACTTTAGCAGATGGCGTAACACAGCTTAATGATGGTGCTATAACACTTAAAGATGGTATGGCAGAATTCAATGAGACAGGTATTAAGGCTATTACAAGTCTTGTTGGAGATGATGCTGATACAGCAGTAGATACAATCAAGGAAGTAATCAAGCTTGGTCAGAATTACAACACATTCCTTGGTAAATCAGATGGTAAGGACAATTCAGTAACATTTATATATAAGACAGCTGAATTAACTAAATAAGCTTACTTTTCCAAAACTCTCATATATAAATTATGCCGGCCCGGTCGGCGGAAAGATTAATAATCTTTCAAAAAACCCCACAGAAATTCATATCTGTGGGGTTTTTGCTATGCAGACAGTGCGTTAAAGGTTACGCAGCTGCGACAGTATAGTTATATGTTAATATAATTCCATAATCATTTTGAATGTTATGATATGCTTTTAAAATAATCTTCAAGTCTTGTAAATGTCTTAATAAGTACGGCGGCTTCATCTTCGCTTAAATCGTCAGTTATATGTTTAATCATATCCCGATGAAATCTCATATGGTGAGTGTATGCCGCATTACCCTTTGGTGTGAGGGAAGCATATACGACACGGCGGTCTTCTTCACTTCTTGTCCTTATTACATATCCCTTTTTAACAAGTCCGTTAATGCCGACTGTAAGAGTTCCCATAGTCACGCCTAAGGCCTTGGATATTGTTCCCATAGTGCGTGGCTCTTTAATTCCGATAGCTTCAATTATGTGCATATCAGTAACTGTGATGTCAGAAAATTCATCTGTAATTAAAGCCTTTTCTTCAATGTTCATTATATCATTGAATAAAGTTACTAAAATAGAGTTCAATGATTCGTAAATGTCCATAGGTATTACTTTCCTCGCTTCAAAATATTTTTAATTATACAATGAAATGGTGTGTTAATGCAACAAAATACTGCGGTATTTATGAGTTAATGCGTTAAATACAATTTGCAATTTTATAGGATAAGTAGTATCATTAAATGGAGTATTATTTTGACAATATAGAGCAATAAAAGTACAGATTATTGCCATAAAATATTACTTAATATCAGGTTTAAAGTTTAATGATAGATGGAGGCACGTATGAAGTTCATAGCAATTGGCGAATTGATGTTAAGATTGTCACCACCTAACTATGAGAAGATAGTTACAACCCACAATTTCATAGTTAACTATGGTGGAGCAGAAGCCAACGTAGCAGTTTCACTCGCTAACCTTGGTGTAGATTCAACATTTTTTACAGTATTACCTAACACAGACCTTGGTAAGTCTTGTATCAACTACCTTAAGGCTAATGATGTACACACTAAGCACATTATCAAGTCTGACGGAAGAATGGGACTTTATTACCTTGAAGAAGGTGTTTCAGTAAGACCTTCACAGGTAATATATGATAGAGGAAGCTCAGCATTTGCTGAATATGATTATAAGGATGTAGATTTTGAGAACATCTTAAAGGATTATGACTGGTTACATTTAAGTGGCATCACACCAGCTCTTTCATATAACTGCCGTCGTCTTATAGATAAGGCTATCAAGGCAGCTAAGAAGCTTGGACTTACGGTAAGCTTTGATCCTAATTTCAGAAGTACATTATGGTCTTTTGAAACAGCAAGGGATGTACTCAGCAGATATCTTCCATATGTAGATGTACTTATAGGTATTGAGCCTATCCATGTATACAATGCAGATGGTACAGATGTTAAGGACGGCCTTACTATGGATCCATCATTTGAGGATATGGACAGAGTATTCAAGGCTATTGATGAGCAGTACCATATGAAAGCAATTGCAAGAACAGTACGTTATGTTCATTCAGGAAGTAATAACTCTCTTAAGGCTTTCTACTATGCTGACGGAAAGACTTACGAAAGCAAGACACTCAATTTTGAGATTGTTGACCGTGTTGGTGGTGGAGATGCATTCTCTTCTGGTCTTATCTATGCTCTTATGCAGAATGACTGGAAGCACGAAGATATCGTCAATTTCGCAGTAGCTTCTTCAGTAATGAAGCACGCTATCCGCGGCGATACTAACATCACAAGCGTTGACCAGATTAAACGACTTATGAATAATGCTTCATTTGATGTGCAGAGATAATAAGCGTAGGTCATACAGAAGGAAGGTCTAAGGAAAATCAGTACTTGAATAATGATTTTCCCTAGACCTTCTTCATATGAGATTAATAACAGATAGATTATGGTTAATATACCGGAGGATATATGAAAAAAATAAAAGAACTTATGCCGGAGGCATATGATTTTAATGGAAAGCTTTCATTAAAACAGGCGATACCACTTGGACTTCAGCACGTTATGGCGATGTTTGTAGGAAATCTTACACCGTTGCTTATTATTACAGGAGCCTGTGGTATTGGAGCAGGAAGTGAGTATGCATCTATTCAGGTTGCACTTTTACAGAATGCTATGATTATAGCTGGTATTGTAACACTTATACAGTTGTTTTCAATTGGACCTGTTGGAGGCAAGGTGCCTATTATTATGGGTACAAGCTCTGGATTTATCGGAGTATTCAGCA
>ERZ780168.2850-NODE-2850-length-14561-cov-6.237074_pt1 | contig 14561 bp, 18 predicted proteins | sample MGYA00510981_ERZ780168 | MGnify/ENA primary metagenome ERZ780168 (study PRJEB29588, sample SAMEA2158769) | human gut metagenome | biome: human gut; feature: human-associated habitat; material: faeces | place: Denmark | collected 2008/2010 ...
ACCTGCACAAGGACGAGAAAAAGAACAAGGTCACCTTGTATGACGCGCCCGCCCCCCACCGCATGGCATGCAGAACCGGTTACCGCGTACTGGATACCAAGGCGAACCGGGCGCTGCTGGAGGTAGAACTGTACACCGGGCGCACTCACCAAATTCGTGCCCAGCTGGCAGGCATAGGCTGCCCCCTGGCCGGGGACGGTAAGTACGGCAACACGCACGGCCGCTACCGCCAAGCGCTGCTCAGCTACAAGCTGATCTTCCATGTGCCGGCGGACTACACCATTGCCCACTTGGACGGCAAGGTGTTCACCGCAGACACCCGACCCATCACACAAATCTTTACTGGAGATGATTCAAATGAAAGATAAGTTTATTCGCATTCTGTCCCCAATGACCCTGGCGGTTGTAATCCTGCTGGACCTGGCGGTGATTGGCTATGGTGTCTTTGCCGTCTATCGGCTGACCCAGGTGCGCACCGGCATGACCGTAATCTTTGCTATCATTGAGATCGCAGCCATTGTGATCGCCGTGCTCACCACCAAGGAGACGGTAAAGAACGGCCTGCTGCTACGCGCCACGGACTTTGAATTTACCGGCATGGATAAAGACAATGTGTACGCCTACAATCAGATCAAGAACATTACCGGCTACAAGGACGAAGCACCCAGTCTGGTCAAGAACTTTATTGACCGGCACGCAGTGCTGACCCTGACCCTGACGGACGACACCACGGTGCTGCTGGACCTGGGGCTGTGCCAAAAGCGCACCTTGGAAGCTGTGCAAAAAGCCCTATGCGAACGCTGCGGCGTGGATTACCAGCCCCCTACCGTTAAGACCAAGCTGGAATTCAAATCCCTGCGCAAGCGGGGCGAGACGGAAAAAGCAGAGAAACAGCCCGACACCGCAGAAGCCCCCACAACCGCAGACCAGCAGGACGACACTGTGAAATAAGCCTAAAATGTTCAAAGCGCACGGCCAAAACCGTGCGCTTTTTCTATACCTATTATATATAAAGGAAAGCGTGAACTCATTTTATTATCGGATAATTAACAACGGATAATGGATATTCTCCATTATTTATTGCAAATCTACAAATATTTCCGATAAGATTGGAGAGAAAAATATTTTTTATACAATAAGTCCTTCTAAATAATAAGAGAAATTCCTACCTTTGCAGGCAAATTAACAAATAGGTAAAACATCTATTATAAAATGAGCGAAAAAGCACCCTTTATGGTATTCTCGGGAACGAACTCGAGATATCTGGCAGAAAAAATCTGCGCGAGCCTGGATTGTCCTCTGGGAAATATGAACATTACCCATTTTGCCGATGGCGAATTTGCAGTTTCATATGAGGAGTCAATTCGTGGCGCACACGTATTCCTGGTTCAATCCACTTTCCCAAACTCAGACAACTTAATGGAACTTCTCCTGATGATTGACGCTGCAAAGCGTGCATCTGCAAAGAGCGTTGTTGCCGTAATCCCTTATTTCGGATGGGCCCGTCAGGACAGAAAAGACAAACCACGTGTATCCATCGGAGCTAAGTTGGTAGCCGACCTGCTTTCTGTTGCAGGTATCGACCGACTAATTACCATGGATTTGCATGCAGACCAGATTCAGGGATTCTTCAATATCCCGGTAGATCACCTGTATGCATCAGCAGTGTTCCTCCCCTACATCCAGTCATTGCAATTGGAAGAACTGGTGATTGCCACACCGGACGTAGGTGGTTCAAAACGTGCCAGCACTTTCTCCAAATACCTTGGTGTGCCATTGGTACTCTGTAACAAATCACGCGAGAAAGCGAATGAAGTTGCTTCCATGCAAATCATTGGTGATGTAAAAGGCAAGAATGTTGTCTTGGTTGACGATATTGTAGACACAGCAGGAACAATCACCAAAGCTGCCAACATCATGATGGAGGCCGGTGCAGCATCTGTACGTGCCATTGCCAGCCACTGTGTGATGTCCGATCCGGCATCTTTCCGTGTGCAAGAGTCCGGTCTGACGGAAATGGTATTTACCGACAGTATCCCTTACACTAAGAAATGCGCGAAAGTAAAACAGTTGAGTATTGCCGACATGTTTGCTGAAACAATCAAACGCGTTATGAATAACGAATCTATCAGTTCACAATACATAATCTAAGCGAACAAATTTCGTTAATAAAAAAACGGTGAACAAGTCTTGCATAGCGCAACTTGTTCACCGTTTTCTTTACTTTATATCTTTTATTGCAGTCTTCCTAATTTATAGGTTCCTTTCTTGATGACCTTTCCGTCCTTATCAGTCTCTACAAAAGGACCGTCCTTCTTTCCTTGTTTGAAAAATCCGTCAAAGCGGTTGCCATCTTTGTCGACCTGCACCCCCTGCCCCTCTTCCAATCCATCAACAAAACCACCTTTATATTGCATACCTGCGACAGTCTTTAAAGTACCTTGACCATTCGGACGGTTGTCCTTCCAGTCACCTTCATAAACATCACCATTACTCCATTTGTAGACACCCTTTCCGTCACGCCTGTTATTTTTCCAGTCACCTTCGTACACAGCTCCATTCGCCCAGGTAAAAGTACCTTTGCCATCTTGCATACCGTCTTTGAAATTTCCCACGTATTTGTCACCGTTGGCATGATAATAAACACCTTCACCGGTACGTTCGCCTAAAAGATAAGACCCTTCATAACGGTCGCCCGTATGGAAGAAGTACGTACCTTTGCCATGTTGGATATCATCCGCCCAGTCACCCTCGTATTTATCTCCGTTGGTATACTCAAATACCCCCTTGCCGTGGCGGACATCATCTTTCCAGTCACCTTCATACTTACAGCCATCATCCCAGTTCATGGTACCTTTACCGTTTTTCTTGTCGTTCTTCCAGTGACCCGTATATTTTGCTCCATTCGCCCAAGTATAAGTACCTTTACCTTCACGTTTATCATTCTCCCAGTTACCTACATACAAGTCGCCATTATGATAATACATTGTACCTTCACCATGCTGATAGTCCTGAAACCACATACCGTCATAACGGTTATTATTCATGAAATAATAAATACCTTTTCCATGCTGCTGGTCTTGAAACCATTGCCCTTCGTATTTTTCTCCGTCGGGAAACAGATAGATACCGTAACCTTCACGTTTTCCCTTTATATATTCTCCTTCATAGACATCACCGTTTTTAAAGACCGTCTTTCCTTTTCCATTCGGCTTGCGTCCTTTCATTTCACCTGTATAGACGCTACCATCCTTAAAAGTATAGTTGCCAATCTTTATATCAGTAGAGAATGTATCCTTTATTTTTCCGAAAAATCCGCCTTTTTTTCCTTCATTTTCTTGTGCCATTGCTCCCGCTTGTGTAAGGAGAGCCAATAAAAGTGTAGTATATAGATATTTCCTCATTTATTTTAGTAGTTACTCTTTTTAGATTTACAATTTGGACAAAGATACAATTTCTCTCCCATAAATCCCCCTACCGGAAAGCAAATTATGACAACTTTTTACCTGCGATGACCTCTTTTAATGTCTCTTTGCACAAATAACGCTGTGCCAAATCCTGTATTTCCGCAGGTGTAATCTCATTTACCGCATGCAGAGAACGTGAGAAATAATCATCATCCAAACCGGAAGTAGCAATAAATATCCATGCGTCCGAGAGTGAGAAAGGCGACTCGTAGCTACGGCACATCTCACCCAACATATAGTTACGCACCATCGTCAGTTCCTCAACCGACACCTGTTCCTGATGTAACCGGTCTATCTCGTGATACACTTCCTGTATCAACGGCTCCACATATTCATTATCCGTTTCCGTCGAAACAATCAACACCCCACTATCCGGATAAAACATGATACCAGCCGAAATACCATAAGTATACCCCTTTTCTTCGCGGATATTAGACATCAGACGGCTACCGAAATAACCGCCGAACAAAGTCATCAGCACCCGCAGTTTCGGATAATCCGAATGTTCACGAGTGACAGTGGTACATCCCATTTTCACCGCACTCTGCATAGCATCTTCACGCTCTGTAAAAATCCTCTTTTCAGGAACGGCAGCAAAAGGGAAACTTACTTTCGGCATCTGGAATTGATGCTGTCCGAACGGAACTCCGAAAGTATCCGTTACCCGACGGATAATATCTTCCGTCACCTTGCCGGAAAGAAAAATAGAGCAATTGCCCGAATGATAATACCTCTCATAGAAATCACGAAGAACATCCGGAGTAATGGTATGGTAATCCCCCTCCATTACTATTTTTCCACATGGATGATGTTCCCCGTAAAGAGACTTCAACAGACTGCGATGCGCCAGGAAATCTACTTTGGATGTATTAACCAGATACTGTTGGATATTCGTATCCAGGATAGTCCGCAGTTCTTTTTCAGGAAAGAGTGGTTCTTTAATCATGGATTCCACTACTTCTAACGTTCTCGCCAAATACTTATTCAGCGAATAAACCGTAATATAAGCATACTCCGAAGAGCTGGACAGTTCAAGCCACGAACCATAATAATCCAGTTTCCCGGCAATGGTAGCTGCCGTATATTTCACAGTACCTTCGCGAAGCATCCGGTTGGTAAACAAAGCTTGCAGTTTCTGCGACTGCTGCCAACGACCTCCGGCAAAAAGTATGTCCATACGTACCACATCCTGCTCACCGGCATTGATAACGGTCAGCGGAATATCATTCGGCAAAGAAGTCCGAACAGGAGTAAGTATCCGGAAATTTTTCAGAGTTTGTATTTCAGGCTGTATCGTTCGATTCATAAGATTATCCCCTGTTCTTCAAAAATTCCTCTGCACGTTCCAAGTCCTGAGGAGTGTCAATTCCAATCGTTTCCACATCACTGATACCGACCTTTATCTTGTATCCGTTTTCCAGCCAGCGAAGCTGTTCCAATGATTCGGCTATTTCAAGAGAAGATTGCGGCAGATCAGTAATCTCTTTCAACACCTCCGTGCGATAAGCATACAAACCGATATGTTTATAATAAGTATGTCCTTTCAGCCAGTCCTGCTTTTCAGCATTACGTTGATAAGGGATAATAGAACGGCTGAAATAAAGTGCGTTCCAGTTTGTATTGACTACCACTTTCGGTGAATTCACATTTTCGAGTACGGCAAACGGTTCATCGGCAGTGAAAGGTTTCACCAATGTAGCAATTTGCGTAGTCGGGTCTTCAAAGCAAACTTTTACAGCATTCAACTGCGAAGGCTGGACAAAAGGCTCGTCTCCCTGTATATTGACTACGACATCAAAATCACCACCAATCTTGGTACAGGCTTCGTAACAACGGTCCGTACCGCTTTTATGATGGACAGAAGTCATAACGACCTTACCGCCGAAAGCTTTTACTGCCGCTTCAATCCGCTCATCGTCAGTGGCTACATAAGCATCATCCAAGACACCTGCTACTTGTTCATATACACGTTGTATCACTGTTTTCCCACCCAGGATAGCCAACGGTTTCGCTGGGAAACGCGTGGATGCATAACGGGCAGGTATTATTCCGAGAAATTTCATATCTGAATCTATTTTAATTCTTCTAATCCCTTCAAGATATACTCCCTTTTCAGGTCTTCGGGTTTCAGCACCCGGTCGTCAAAAGTAAGCAAATCAATATCCAGGCAAACTTTTTCTTCTTTCTTATCTCCCGGACGACGGCCGGCAGACTGTTCGATCGCTTTCAGTTCCTTCCTCACTTTCTCTTCCTCTGCTTCGGAAAAGAACTGCGCTACCTGATTGGAAAACAACGCCGGACTTTTGAAAAACAAAGGTTGTGTTTCCTGCTCGGACGTGAAGCGAATGGAAGGAAACAAATCCGCTAACTTTTGCCGTGCAAAAAGCAGATTTTCCTTCCGGTTATAGTTACTTCCAATACAGATGATACACTTATGCATGATTGAAAACGAAGATTAGTTAAACAAATCATCCAATCCAATTTCTTCCACTTCACCATTTGAAGTTTCCGAACCGGCACAAGGATCAAATCCCTCAGGAAGTTTAAATTTTTCTTGCTGGTCATATCCCAAAGTCGGATCATCATATACTTTCTTCATATAGATTGCCCAAATAGGCAGTGCGGCAGCAGCTCCCTGACCATATGTCATTCTACCGAAGTGGATATCGCGTTCATCCCCCCCTACCCAACAGCCGGATACCAGCGAAGGCGTGAATCCCATAAACCAAGCATCGGAATTGTCATTGGTTGTTCCTGTCTTTCCACCCATATCAGCAATGATACCATAGCGACGCACACGTCCGCCCGTTCCTTCATTGATAACGGCACGAAGCATAACAAGCATTTTGTAGGCACTCGAAACACTGATCACTTCTTCCATTTGGGGGGCAAATGTAGAAATCACATTCCCATCACTGTCTTCGATACGAGTGACAAATAACGGAGCTACACGAATCCCCTTATTGGCAAAAGCAGTATAAGCACTCACCATTTCGCCGACAGAAATTTCACAAGGACCGAGACAAAGAGAAACAACCGGATCGATAGCTTTATTACGTACACCAAAACTATGAATCAGTCTCACCAAATTATATGGATTCAGTTTACCCATCAAGTAAGCAGAAATCCAGTTATCGGAATTAGCCAATCCCCATTTCAAAGTTACCATTTCTCCATAACGCTTGTTGTTGGCATTACGTGGTGACCATGGAGTTCCATTTTCATCAATCAATGTCTGCTCTACGTGACGCACCAAGTCGCAAGGAGAGAAATTATTCTCCATAGCCAAAGTGTACAAATAAGGTTTGATAGTAGATCCCACCTGACGGCGTCCTACCATAGCCATATCATACTGGAAATACACATAATTCGGTCCTCCCACATAAGCCTTCACATGTCCGTTCATCGGGTCCATTGACATAAATCCTGTACGCAGGAAAGACTTGTAATAACGGATGGAATCCATCGGACTCATAATCGTATCCTTATCCCCTTTCCATGAAAAGACAGTCATCTCTTCCGGTTTGTCGAATGCTTTCCGAATCTCCTGTTCCGAAACTCCCGCTTCCTTCATCAAACGGTAACGGTCAGTCTGCTTCATTGCCTTAGTCAGTAATTCTTCCACCCGTTTCTCCGGCAACGATCTTGCATAAGGAGCATTCTTGCTTCCCTCTTTTTCCTTGAAGAATACCGGTTGCAGATAATCCCCCAAATGCTCTTTTACGGCATCCTCAGCATACTGCTGCATACGTGAGTTAATGGTGGTATAAATCTTCAAACCATCAGTATAGATATTATAGTTCGTTCCGTCCTTCTTCTTGTTTTTCGCACACCATCCATACAACGGATTTGTTTCCCAAGAAAGAGAATCTTCGTAGAATTTCTGCATTTGCCAACCACGATAATCGCTTTTTACCGGTTTTGGTGCAGTCATTACCCCACGAAGATATTCGCGGAAGTAAGTAGCCAACCCCTCTTTATGGTCTACACGATTATAAGTCAACTTCAACGGAAGAGCCTGTAACGAATCACGTTCAGCTTCTGTGATATATCCTGCTTTGCGCATCTGTTCGAGCACCACATTACGACGTCCGCGAGCACGTTCGTTGAAGCGTACCGGATTATAAAGCGATGGATTTTTGCACATACCGACCAAAGTTGCCGCTTCTTCCAGTTTCAAATCTTTCGGTTCGCAGCCAAAGTAAGTGTGTGCAGCCGTCTTGATACCAACAGCATTATTCAGGAAGTCAAACTTATTAAGATACATGCTCAGAATTTCCTCTTTGGTATAATACCGTTCAAGTTTCACGGCAATCACCCATTCAATCGGTTTCTGAAAAAGGCGCTGAAGAGTATTCCTGGCAACATTTTCCGTAAACAACTGCTTGGCAAGCTGCTGAGACAGAGTACTACCCCCACCCGCATTTTTCTGAAACATCAAACCACGCTTTACAAATGCACGGAACAATGCTTTGGCATCAATACCCGAATGTTCGACGAAACGAACATCTTCCGTAGCAATCAATGCATTAATTATATTTGGAGAGAGTTCCTTATAAGCAGTATATACGCGATTTTCCTTACTGTAAGACCAAGTACCCAGCACTTTGTCATCCTCAGAGAAAATCTCCGTCGCAAACTTATAACTCGGATTCTCCAACTCCTCGACAGGCGGCATATATCCTATCCAACCTTTCGAGATGGAAACAAATATAGTGACCACAGCCACTACTCCAATTGCCAATAAAATCCAAAGAGCTTTTATTATTTTTCGAATCATGTTTTTTCTAGCTTAAAAACGCATTAAATTAAGGTGCAAAGGTAGATAAAATCCAGTACTCAGCCAACGAGTTTGATTATTATTTCAGTTTTGTTAAATACCACATTCCTCTAAAATCAATGGAACATATTCAAAACCAGTATCAGCCCAAATCGCTCAATTTATGATCGAGATCAAAACGCAAAACATAAAAAACACCATTTATGGTATTTCCAAAGCAACGGATTTTCTGGTCAATACGGAATTTATGAACACCAGCACGCCATTCATCATCAGAGAAATAAATACCTGTTTTTTTATTCTTACTGAATTCCTTATAATCCAGTCCGTCATCAGTAACTATCTGCTGCCATGACAAACTTTCAAATTTATTAAAAGCAGATTTAAACAAACCGATATTTTCACTTGAAACAAGATTAAATCCATTTTTTGCATCCAAACTGTCAAAATTCAGTTTGCTAAACCTTATGTTACTACAATAAGACTCAAATGAGATGTCGCCCCTTTGCAAAAGAGTCTCTCCAAGCTGGCCACCTTCCCACACATTCGGAACACTGTCCGTTGTATTATCTTCTTTAATCTTAACATCAAACTCATCAGACAAAAACTCAGATTTGGCAAACGATATCAAACAAGCCCGTCTTGCTTGTGCCTCCGCCACCGATGTCAAAGTAACCTCCGTATCATCAGACCCCTTCCTTACCAAAAGATATATTTTAGTCACATCATGCTGTACATCCTCATCCCAAAATGGCTCGTTCTGCAGTTTTGCCAGCTGGCTTTTCATACGCCTCATGCTGTCATTTACCTTGGCAGCCCGACTAAATATTATACTGTAAAAAGTCTCATTAGAGGTTACATTACTATTATAAAAATCACTCTTCTTATAAAGTAGATCTATCCCCAAAACAGACATATCATGAAGCACAGCAGACAATGGCTTCACTCCCGACTTTTCAAAATCGTCAATGTCCTTATATTGCCCGTTTAATGATAGTTCATTCAATATACAATCCATGTCCTATCAACTTAATATATCATCAAGATCCTTGTCAAATTGCTCAAACATGCCAGGAATATAATTCTGTATTCCCCCTTGTTGGCTGAGAACCACTCGTTCCCCTTTTGTCAATCCATCCTTCCCCCGCATAAAATGGAAAACACGGACATCCTCCAATGAAATCTCGTTTTTGTGTAACAAGCGACGGATGCCATTAAACAAATGATCACTATGAGATTCTACAATCACCTGACGACCGGACTTTGCTACCATTGCCAGAAAATCAATCAAATCGGCTTGTGCCGACGGATGGAGATGAATCTCCGGATTCTCAATAATAACAATACTGTCCTCCGGAAGAGCCAGACAAACAATGATAACCTCAGTTATGAAACTGATGCCTGTGCCGACATGGTATGGAAAAAGTTGCTTTCCACCGATTGTCTCAAACTTCACTCTATATTGTGTACCCTCAAAATCAACAATTAGACGATATCCCGTCAGTTTGTTCAGCCACAGATTTACCTGCCCTTCTAAAGTCTTCGTTTCCTTTCCTGCCCACAGAGATTCCGGTAAGAGCTGCGTCCGATTGTTCTGGTAAAAGTCAATCACGAACTCACCGTTAAGTCCCAGCGGATTTTGTTCCGCATTCGGATTAATGGTAGAATTATCCAAACGCCCGGTTCTCATAGCAGGCAAATAGAATAAAGCATTATGCAACATTGAATATAAACGCTCTGACGGCTTCTTATCCTGTTCGACATTTATGCTTTTAAACGCATCATCACCTGGTGTAAAGACTATATTAACCTCATTTCCTTCTTCTAAGAAATCTATCTCGTAACTTTTAGCATTTGTAATAAAATTGCGGGTCTCATTGAAAGTGACAACCGGAGTATGACGTGCTACCGCCCGATGGCTTTGAGGTTCTTCACGAAGATTGTCTGCTGCATTCAGCAATGCCTGTATGGCCGAGGACTTTCCTGCTGAATTAGCGCCAGAATAAAGATTCAACCTGCCTAAATCAAAATTATTCTCTTCAAATGACTTGTATTCTCTGATTTTATACCCGTTCAACATTTTGTTCGTTTTTACGTAAATAACTATTTATCATCTCGTAACGCAAATGAGTCTGTTTGCGGCTGTCAACTGAATATGTGAGTGAATCCACATATTCAGTGTTACCCAGCATCAAAGAATATGCCTTACAGATTTCATCCTTATTTATATTGTCCATTTTTGCTATCAAATAGCTAAAGCTCTCAAAAAAAGCCATATTTATAGGCCTTTTTTGCCTTCCCTCATCTGATGGAAGCCTGAAACCGCCAAGAGGTATTACATATTCGGCCGCATGGCACATACACTCATCGAATATAACTTTCAACCTCCCTATCAATTCGTCCTGATATTTGAGTCCATTGAGAAAAGACATCGTCTTGCCTAGGAAATCCTCCAAATTACTCTTATATTCCAGACTTTGACCAGCTTCAATATCTACAGACAGATGTTCGTTCCATAAATAGAAAGCCAAAAAACGAATAACGAGATATCGGTCCTTCATGTGCTTGGAAGGAATCGTATATTCTGTGGCACGCAAAAAATTATCATTCTCCGCCAATTCATCAATCAATCTGGTAGAAGTACCTTGGTATAGAGCATTCCGCATTTCTTGATTATTCAAATTCGTACCGCCCCTATTCACACGGTCAAAAAGGTCAAATGTAACCCGATCGCTTGTAGGAGCCTTAATGACATTGATTGTCAAAGTATAGTCCTCTATTTTATTCTGTTCGATAGGTGAAAGATCTGAGAAATAACGCTTGACATGGTTCTTTAATATGGACAATTTTTCCAATTTGAATTTATTGTCAATAAAATCAAAAAGCGTCCCCAAACGTTGTTTTCCATCTACAACCACATATACGCCCTCCGGATTCTCCTTTACATAAAAAGCCGGTAATGGTATTCCCATAATGATGGATTCTATCAGTTCACTTTTCTGCTTGGGAGACCAAACCATATTGCGTTGAAATGGAGGTGTCAAATCCAGCATAGACGGTTCTTTTTCCCAGCGACGCTTCAATTGAAAGACAGATGCCGTTTCGCGGGCAATGTTCAATACAGCGTCCGGATATATGTCATCAACGTTTTCATCAGTTGTTTCCAAAGAAGGATTTAACGTTTCGTCCCCTTCAAAATCGACCTTCATATCTTCAGGTATTTCCATATCCATTTATCTATTACATCTATATCTCTGTAATTTGCAAAGATAGCTAATAATTTGCATAAGTCAGCAGAATAAATTCGCAAAATAAATAAGATCCTTATCAACTACACATTATTTATCTTCTTATCAAAACACAAAACAGGCGGGATTTTTCCCGCCTGTCATTCATACCTAATTATATCTTAACTACAAGATACCTACTACATCGTTGCCGCCTGTACACCAATCACTCCGGCAATCGCACCGGCAACAGCAATAATCACTTTCAAAATCATACTCCAAGTTCTTTTCATAGACATTCTACTTTTAAAATTAAACATTAAACAAACTACCAGACAGCCAATTGTGAGTTGCCAATTAATCAAGCGGCCGGGTCAGGTGTTTCTCCGTCATCTCCCCCATCGTCGCCACCACCTTCATCACCACCATCATCCGGATCTTCCGGTGCTACAGTAACACTGATTTTCTTCAGATATTCATCCAGACTGATCAAGTCCAGCTTCTCATCTGCCCGCGTTGCAGTCTTTGTGACACGCAGTTCCTTATTCGCTTGAAAAAAGATACGAACACTCTCCACACTTTTAGCAGTGATATCCTTCGCCAGCTCCGCACCTTTCGAACGGGCAGCCAACATAAATACTCCTAAACCTTCGATATTCACCGACTTACCTTCCAGCAACTGTTCCTTCATCTTATCCACGAAGTTCTGAATCACACTCTTGATATCACCGACAGAAAGAGAAGAACGATCCTTCATCTTCTCTGCGAGATATCTCAAATTGACAGACTAGCCTAAAGTAATCAGATGCGGATAAAATCTCTTGGGAGAATTAGGGACACGCGGATCTGTCGGTCGCGTAATGACTTTGTAAATTACACTCATACTACGTTTTTTTAAAGATTCAAATTCAAGTTATTTATTCACGTTTCGTTGATCAACGATGCAAAGGTGCGGCTTTTATTTCGTATAGAAAAGGAAAAAAAACCTTGCGGAGCTCTTTTTATTCGATCAAGTACATAATAGACTATTAATCAACAATATATTTCTTTTAGAATCTCTTACATCTATTTTTCTGAGTATCAATAATCACTTCACAGACAGTTGTAAATGAAAAAGCAATAACTTATGTACATTGAATTTGATAAGGAATATCTGAGGGAACTTTATGAACAAGGACGCACATAAGTAACCATTACAAATTATGGAAACAAAGAAAATATATGCCCCGGATGAGCTTATACCTTCGGAACCTATACATCCTGGAGAAATGCTCAAAGATGAGTTACAAGCACGCGGAATATCGCAACGTAAATTTGCCGAACTTATAGGTGTGTCCTATTCAGTTTTGAATGAAGTATTGAACGGCAAGCGACCGATAACAACAGAGTACGCACTAAAAATAGAGGCAGCAACCGGTACTAAAGCATACATGTGGGTGAATATGCAAACTGCATATAATATGCAAACTGCCCGCCGTGACAATCGACTTTCAGCCGTATTGGAACAAATACGCAAAGCGGTCGCAATGCTTTAAAGTAGCTCCAAACATTATTTATCTTCTTCGTTAAAACACAAAACAGGCGGGGAAAATCCCGCCTGTTTTGTGTTTTAACACTTTATTCACTGCTTAATTATTATTTATTCTTCTAATCCCTCATGCATTAAAGCAGGATATTATGTATTTTCAAGCATGCTGTTGCCATTTTCTTCTTTTTTATATACTATCCAATTTCATCATGCCACTCTCACTCAGCAAAAAATCATCAGGACAAGAAATACCTGAAAAACGAAGATGTATCTTTTCTAAAGATTCCTGTATCAATTCCAGCGTATGGTATGCGATCAAAATGTCATACATAAATGCCTTCCTTCAGCATCTTCTCACGCAAAAACGAATCATCTTGTCACGCAATCGTACAATATCCACTTTGCAACCCAGCAAGTCTTCCAACTCCTGCTTAATACCAGCCAAAGCAAAAAAGCCATGGAGTTGCCCTTCTATATAAATATCGACATCGCTTGTAGCAGTATGTTCATTGCGAGCTACCGAACCAAATATTCCCATACGCAGAATTCCATATTTAGATGCATTTTGTTTTGTTGCATATAGTGGTGCAATAAGCTGACATATTCTGATAATGTTTTCATTTCTATATCTCTTTAATGGCTCTGAGTTACTTATCTACGCTATTTATACCACAAATATAATAAGTAAATTCGAGAATATAATACTAAGCCATAATCTTCACAGAGAAAAGATATATCACCACATTCAAACCATTTATTTCACTACAATAGGAATCATTTTACTATCCATGCGATTATCCCATATATATGCGATATAAATAACAGAATCTTCTATAAAATAAATTATACGATGATGAGGATACTCTAATAAAGAACGGTATTGCTTCTCTCTACCTACCAATAGTTCTTCTACCTTACCTAATTGAGGATTAGACTGTAAAATACGAACAGCATTCAATATGCCATTTCGAAACTTATCTGCAGCTTTCTGACCTAAATTCTTCTTATACCACTGAAATATAGCCTTGAAAACATCTAAAGCTTCTTCATCCCATTCAACTTGGAACTCTACCACGACATTATTCTCTTTAAGGCTTCTTCATTACACACCTTTTTTCCCTGAGAAAAATTCTTTTCTACATGGTCTAAAATTGTATGAAGTTCATCTATTGAACAACAACCTGGTATAGATGTAGAACTTGAATAAGCTCCATATTCAGAGGTTGGTTCTGACACATGTGAAAGATATTCTTTCTTCTCTTCTATATCATGAGATTCTTTCTTTTTCATTTTATGAATTATTTTATACCACAAAGGTAACAAGTAAATCCGAGAATAGATACTAATCCATAATTATTTTCCCTTAAACCGATAAAAAAGGACGTTAATCAACATACCCCCTAAAACTGATATATCAACCATCTTCACAGACAGTTGATATATCTTACATACAAACACATATCAGCTTTTACGCTAATATGAGGGATAAGTCAGGAATATACCGCTGTATTCTTCCCAACTCGTATAATGCAGGGAATTCATGAATATATCATGAGTTC
>ERZ780168.2856-NODE-2856-length-14545-cov-8.359144_pt1 | contig 14545 bp, 13 predicted proteins | sample MGYA00510981_ERZ780168 | MGnify/ENA primary metagenome ERZ780168 (study PRJEB29588, sample SAMEA2158769) | human gut metagenome | biome: human gut; feature: human-associated habitat; material: faeces | place: Denmark | collected 2008/2010 ...
TGCGCTAGGCCGGAATCGAACCGGCACGGCCTTGCGGCCAACAGATTTTAAGTCTGCAGCGTCTACCAGTTCCGCCACAAGCGCAAAATCTATTCCCCTTATACAGATAAAAAGACAAAAATGCAACCGTAAACTTGCGGACCGGAAAATTTTTGCCTTTTCGTCTGGACTAATCCGATTAAAAACTTGTAACCGTGGAAAAAATGTGTTTTGTTAATCGGTAAGGCATGCGGCGGAAACAGCGTTTCGGCATGCCGGAAGCTTTTGAACGAAAAGAAAGGATAACTGATGAAAACTGTTGATATTTCCTGGCGCCGTTACGTTCTGCCCAACATTAACAAAGAGGGGTGGAAGTTTTTCGGTATTTTTGCGGCAATAACAGCGTTATTGGCAATGATCTGGGAACCGCTCGGCGTTATCGGGCTTGTCTGCACCGTCTGGTGCTATTATTTTTTCCGCGATCCGGAACGGGTTACGCCGGAAATTAAGGACGTCGTGGTTTCTCCCGCCGACGGCATCGTACAAATGATTACCAAAGTGAAAGCTCCGGAAGAGCTGGATATGGGGGGCGAAGAATTTACCCGCGTCAGCGTGTTTATGAGCGTGTTTAACGTACATGTCAACCGGGCGCCGGCCGAAGGTACCATAACCAAGGCCGTTTACGTGCCGGGCAAGTTTTTGAACGCGACGCTTGACAAGGCCAGCAAGGACAACGAGCGCCAGCTGCTGGCAATGAAGACGGTCTCCGGCAAAGAAATCGTTTTTGTTCAGATTGCGGGGCTGATTGCCCGCCGTATTCTGTGTTTTGCCAAACCCGGAGACAAATACAAGGCCGGCGAGCGTTTCGGTCTGATCCGTTTCGGTTCGCGGCTGGACGTTTATCTGCCGGCAGGCGTTGAACCGCAAGTCTGCGTCGGTCAGATCATGACCGCCGGCGAAACCGTGATCGCCAATCTTTCGTCGTCTGCCGCCGCGGTTAAGGGAGTGATCAGATAATGGAAAAACTCAACAACAATCTGCTGCAGCAGAAACTGACTTCGCTGCCTTTTCGCAAAATCGCCCCCAATATCGTCACCACGCTGGCTTTGTGCGCCGGCGTCACTTCCATGCGTTATGCGATTATGGGACTGTGGGGAAAAGCCATCGTCTGCATTTTTCTGGCTGCCCTTTTTGACATGCTGGACGGTCGCGTGGCGCGCATGCTCAAAGGATCGACCAAATTCGGCGCCGAACTGGATTCGCTTTCCGACTTCGTCAGTTTCGGGGTGGCGCCGGCCATTTTGATGTATCAGTGGACGTTGTCCAGCTTTCCGAAATTCGGCTGGTTTTTCTGTCTGCTGTTTGCCATCTGCATGGCGATGCGTCTGGCGCGTTTCAATACCATGCTGGAAGATGAGCCGCAACCGGTTTACTGGCAGAACTTTTTTGTCGGCGTGCCGGCTCCGGCTGCGGCGGCGCTCGGAATTTTGCCGATTATGCTGAGCTTTGAGTTTCCCGAAGCGACCTTTCTGCGCAGCGACTGGTTCTGCTGCGTGGTGATGTGCGTGGTGGCAATGCTGATGGTCAGCCGGATTCCGACGGTTTCGACCAAGCATATGAAAGTGCCCACTTATCTGGTGGTGCCGCTGATTATCGTGGTGGTTTTGTTTGCCACCATGATCATCAGTTCGCCGTGGCTGGTCTTGAGCGTTTCGACCGGGCTTTATGCCCTGAGCATTCCCGTCGGCGTGCTGTTTTTCCTTAAGGCCAAGAGGAAGGCCGAGCGGCGCATTTAGCCGAAAATCCGAAAGGAAAGCCCCGTGCCAGAGCGGGGCTTTCGCTTTTTCGTTTTTCGGGGTTGGAAAAAGTGGGGAAAAAAGAGTTTTTCCGAAACTTGACAAAAAACGGCAAAAGGGGTACAAAGAAAACATATAAACCTATTAACAAATTATCATATGGAAAAAAGAAAGTTTAAGCTTCGTTACCTTTATGAAGGCGGAGCAACGATGGAAGACTTTTATGATGTTCCGGTAACGGGCATTATGTTGGAAAACGGTTCCCGGATCAGCGTGCATTACGGCAGTACGGCAAACAATCGGGCAGCGGATGCGGAGGAAGCAAACCGGACGGCGGAGGAAAACGGCCTGATGCTGATTGAGCCGCGGGATTTTGCCCTGATCGTATGCCGGCAAAAGGAAATCCGCGGCATGCTTGAAAAATGTAAGGCGCCGTTGGTGCTGGCGCATGATTACGTATGGACGCGGGACGCGGAGAGCGGCGAAACGGCGGCATATTCCCTGATCGACGGCAGCAAGCGCGAAGAGGCCGGGCCGGCAGCGGTGGTGCTGAAATACAGATAACCCTTTTCCGTATTTTTATTTGAAGGCGAAGCGGATTTTTCCGCTTCGCCTTTTTTGGTCGGCGATCGGAAAGTTGGGTTTGTCGCCGAAAAACGAAAAATTCCCGAGACCGGACGACTGTCTTTAAAAACTGATAACTGTTCTTAAAATCAAACATTTTCAACGGGTTAGCTTGAAAAATGTGTTGATTGTGCCGAAAAAAACGTTTATAATCAAAACGTTATTAACCTTATTCATTAATTATTAATCATATAAAAACATGGAAAAGAATTTATCGGCTTATTTGTTTGTCCGTCAGGGAAAATTGCAAAAATCCCCGGCCGGCGAACGTGATTTGAACAGAGGAGAATTGGCTGCCGTCAAAGCGTTTTTTGAAGCCGGCCGCCAGTCCGAACTGTATACGCTGTTGCAGCGTCTGCTCTGCCGGATGCGCCGTTTTCGCGAGCTTCGACGGCATGACTATGCGATTGAACCGGCAGATTGTGTGGAAGACCTTTGCGCACAGGCGCCGGTTATGGCTTCCGCTCTGGCGGATCGTCCTGACGAAAGCGCGGCGGAAATTGAATTGCGGCGCTTGTTTCTGCCGCCGGAACATCAACGGCAGATTATGTTTTCCGGCAGCCGCATATTGATCCGGACGCTGGTTTGGTGGGGGCGGAGAATCCTCGGAATCTGGCAGGATGTATTCGGTTGCAAGCCGGATGTTTTTGCTGCGGAACTGGAATGCAGGCTGTAAAAAAATGCCTGAAGGAAAAGACGTGCTTTCGGCACGTCTTTTTTTGATTGCAAAAAGCTTATCGGACAGAGAGAAAGAGCGTCGAAAAGGCCGCCGGAGTGAAGAAAGCAGCGGTTGAGAGGCTGCGGCAGTGACTTCGGAAGAATAAGGACGCGGCAGGAGAGAAACAGACGGGAGAGAGGCAAGGTAAGCGGCCGGCGGGTACGGAGAGAGGAAAGTTATCGGAAAGGGGAGGCGGGTGAGGAAAACGGCAGTATAGGTCGGGCGGCGGGAACTGAGGGAGAAGGGGGCTGACTGAGGAATAGACGGGAGGCAGGCAGGACAGAGCCGCAATGAGAAGGAGAGCGGGGAAAGCGGCGGTTGATAGGCGGCGGCAGGACGCTGCGGGAGAAGGAAGACGCGGTTGAGGGGCAACGGACGGAAACTGCGGAAGCATGAGGACACGGCGGGAGAGAAACAGCCGGGGAACAGGCAGGGAGAGGCGGTCGCAAGGAGAAAGAGAGGGAAGAAGCGGGTTGGGGCAGGTTGGAGGACACGGCGGGAGAAGAAGCGGGCTGGGGCAGCCGGCCGGCGGGCGCGGGAAACGCAAAATTGGGCAAGGCGGGTCGGAGGCCGCGGCGGATATATAGGCCGAAGTGGGGAAAGCGGTGGTTGAGAGGCGGCGGCAGTGACTTCGGAAGAATAAGGACGCAGCAGGAGAGAAACAGACGGGAGAGGTGGTCGCAAGGAGAAAGAGAGGGAAGAAGCGGGGCTGACCGAGGAACAGGCGGGAGGCAGGTTGTGGAATTGACTGCCGATTTCGGTTGATTTCTGAAAATTTTTGTCTATACTGAAAGCAACGAATCGATTATTAACTTCAAATATTATCAGGTATGAAAACAAAATTTCAGTTTTTGTTTGTTTACGACGACAATTCAGAAAGTGCCGAATTGATCGCGGGGAAAAAAGTGAAAGCAATTCGGATTTCCGAGGACAGTCTGTTGTCAACGGAGTATTTCGGAACCACCGGCTACACTTCGTATGATGCTTTCGAGTTTGCCTGTCTGCACGGTGTTTCCCTGCTGACGCCCAAGGAAGCCAAAATCGTCCAAAGCCGCCTGAGCGGAGTGCGGATGATGCTGAAAAAATGCGGCAGTCATGTTCAAATCGACCACAAATGTCTGATCTGGACGGCTGACGAAGGGGACGGCAACTACAAGAACATGGAAGCGGTATCGCTTTCCGACGGCAAATGCAAAATGCTCGGCTGCGAGGAATGGGACACTTCCGGCGGCTTGCTTTGCAAACTGCGCGCCTGATTGTTTTCAGGCTTAAATGGAAAAAAGATCCGGTTTTGCCGGATCTTTTTTTGTAACGAGAAAACCCTGCGCGTGATTATAAAGAGCTTGCGGCTTTATTCCGTTTCGCTCTTTGTCGTTTTCTGTTTTTCTTTTTCCCGTTTTTTCCCTCTTTTCCGTTTTGCCCTTCCCATTTTTCCGCTTCTCTTTTCCTTCTTTCTGTTCTTCTTATTTCCGTTATTTCCATCTTTTCCGTTTTGCCCTTCCCATTTTCCGCTTCCCTTTTCCTTCTTTCTGTTCTTCTTATTTCCGTTATTTCCATCTTTTCCGTTTTTCCGCTTCCCTTTTCCGTTTTTTTCTTTGCTTTTTCCTCTTTTCCACTTTCTTCGTTGCTTCTCCCCCTTTTCTCCCTTTTTTCTTTTCTTCCTTTTTCTCTTTCTCTTTCTCTTTCTCTTTCTCTTGTATTTTTTTACGCCTTGTTCTTAGCGTATGAAAAAATCCTTTGTCGGAACAAAAGCGACGGTCCGGCAACTGTCTGATAAAAAGCAAAGGTGTTTTTTTATGAACATGCATATAATAACGCACACAATATGGAACCGGAAAATACCATGTTGTCTTTGCGCCGAAATATCGCCGGAAAGCGTTTTACGGAGGCAGACAAACAGGTTCAATACTGAAGGAATTGTACAGACAAAAAGAAATACCGGTAATGGAGGCAGAAGTCTGTTCGGACCGTATTCATATGTTGCCGGAGATACCTCCCGAATATTCCGCAAGTTCATTCTGGGGCTGTCTGAAAGGTAAAAGCGGTTATGAACGATGGGAAAATGCGAAATTTCGATATGGCAACCGGGAATTCTGGCGCAAAGGATACTTGTTGATACGACCGGAAAGAATACCCAAAAGACAGCCGGGCATATACGGAAGAAATTAAAAGAAGACGGGAAGGCTGGTCGGCAGATTATGGACTTTGTGCCGTTTATGGCGAGTCAGACAATCTGCGTTTGGTTGAAATCTGATACGTCATTTGGGTGCGGCTGAGCCTTCTTAGGCGTATGTGAAGAACCCCCGGCCGAGCCGGGGCCGATTGTCGGAATCACGCCGTATTATGTCAGCGGGGATAGGCAAATGTCGGTTTTGTAACGGATCGGTTGGCCGGGAGACATCTGTGAGGATCTTTCCGGACGGTTCGTATTTTTTTGGGGGAAAAAAGCCTTTTATCCGCGGCGGCGTTTGCCGCTTGGACTTCGGGAGAACGGGAAAAACATCGTTTGCCGGCTGCCCGCTAATGATAGAAATAAAGAAAACGTGCAATAAACGGTTGCATTTTGGCGGCGGACGTGTTATAAAAATACCGTCGCTGTTTTCAGCGGCGTTATTATTCAAGCCCAGGGGAATCGAATCCCTCACTAAGAAACATAGCCAAGTGTTTGTGGCGAAAGTTGGCGCTCTTCTGCAAGGAGGAGTGCCACGAATAAGGCATGCCAAATAAGTGGCTGCATCTTAGTGTGTATTCGAAGCTCCTCCACCTTAAAGCATTTTGCCAAGGTGGAGTTTTTTTGTAATACCGGTCGTCGGTGCGCCCGCAGACAGGCCAAATAAGCGGCTGCACCTCGTCGTGTATTCGAAGCTCCTCCGCCTTGCCGGAAGCGGTATTTTTTTTTAATCAAAAAACACCGCGTTTTTTAAGGGGAAATTAACCAAAACCGATTTATGCTTAACTTGGTTTTTTAAGCATAAACCGTTTATTATTATAAAACTGTCGGGAGTTCCATCCCACATAGTGTGATAACAATGGTCATACAGACCCGTTGTGTTTCTTTTCCTCGAAAGCAGGGAAGGAGTACAACGAACTAAGCTTCATTGGACTCGCAAGAGCTTCTTTTGAGGACGAATAAGTGTTGCTGACTATGTAGTATGGAAAACTCCTTCCTTCTTTCGGGGACCCGAAAGGAGGAGATTTTTTTTTCATTCATTTTTATCAGGAAACAGAGTTATGCTTAAATCTCCCCAAAAATCTTCCGCCAAAACCGTCAAATCCATAAAAGCCTCGCGCGGCCGGCTGGCCGACGGACAGCCCAACCCGGTTGACGTTCATGTCGGTATGCGTCTTTTGCTCCGCCGAAAACGGTTGAATTACAGTCAGGGACGGGTGGCCGGCATGCTGGGGCTGACTTTTCAGCAGATACAGAAATATGAGCGCGGCGCCACCTGGATCGGCGCTTCCCGGTTGTGGGACTTTTCCCGCATTTTCAGGGTGCCGGTCGAATATTTCTTTCAGGGCATGGATGAAGACGCGATCAATCATTCGCCGCTGATGAATTTTCATACCGTTGAGGAAGTGCAGAAAATGGCGGGAAGTTTTTTCCCGGCGGTTGATCCGATGCTGAGCAACGAAAACATCCGTCTGATCAATGCCGTAGACAATCCGAAAATTGCCAGACTGGCCTGTGAGCTGATCAACGAAATAAAACAAAGCTGCCGTTACGGGCAGACGGAGGAAGAGGCTGCCGGCCGGAAAAGGGAACGCGGACAAGGTGCGGCCAAAGGCGCAGAGAAGGTTTGCCGCGGTTCATAACGGCGGCGGCAAAGACGGAACGCCGCGGCGCAAGACCCCGGCAGGGCGGAAACAACGATTTTTGCCCACGGTAAGCGTTCGGCGGCGGTTTAAACGGTTAAGATTTTAACTGTCTGTGTAAATTTGCGCAGGCAACGGCTGTCTTTGGCGATGTGTTAAGCGTTTGTGGATAAAAAAACGGATTTCTGCTGCTGATTTTAATGGCTTGCCAATGTAAAAACAAATAACGGTTGTGTTTCGCCGGTGTTGTATTTCTTGTGTAACAGGTTAGGGGCAAAAAGAAGAACGGTGATGGAAATATATCCAAAGCAGAAGTCCCCGCCCGGTTGTGCCAACGGCGAAGACAAAACAGACAGCTGCAGCGTCGACCACAGCGGCTTCGGTTTGCGCGATGAGTCGGAGTATCAGACAGGAAAGCAGGCATTGACGGAAACGTTTTGACAGCAGGGGCAGGGCGGGATTATCCGCCGTGCGGCACCGGTTTTGGGGCGGCCGGAAAACAATTGCGGTTAATGTATATGTTCTGTAAGCATATTGGAGCAGGTCATTCGGCCGGTTATCTTCGAGTTTACTTCTGCACATTGCCTGCTTTGGTTTCCGTTCCCGGCTCAAAAGAACAGGATTTGACGTTGACCGCTCCGTGGCCGAAATATCCCGATGCTTATTGTGCCTGCCGCTGCGCTTTGTATTTGTCCGCAAGACGTTTTATGTTTTGTTTTGGCATGTGAGAGGCGTGTGCCCGCATCGGCCGGCAAGGTTTTAGAAAAAAATTGACTTTTGTCCAAAATAGTGACAAAGTACATGGTATGTGAAACAATTATTAAGCTTAATTATATGGAAAAAATTTTATTATCCTGTCCGTTGCTTTATCTTAACGGCACGGTGACCAACGAATTGCTGAAAGGCGAAAAAGTTATTGCCATCGTGGTTGAAAATACGCTGATGAGTTTGAAAAATCAAATTCGCATGTCGTATCGCGGAGCAGAACGGGAATGTGAAAATCTGACTTTTGCCGACGGACACTACGGTTATCTTTCTTTGAAAAAAGAGTTTGAACTGTGGGTGTCGCATCGGGAGGAAATCAACCGGACCGTGGAAGTTTTGCGCGAAAACGGCGTCAATGCCGATTTTCTGCTGGCGGGCACGGTTTACTGGACGGCGGGCGGCGACAAGTTTTATGCGCCTGTCGTTAACGCTTCTTCCGGCTATACGCTGGTGCAGGACAAAGGAAGTTCTTATGTTTCGCGGGCAGCGGTCGGCAAATAAACGAAATCACTTTTAAATGTTTTGCTTATGGATATTATTGAATTTGAAAAAGCTTACGCGGAACTCATTGCCCGCGGCATTGATCCGTCGGAATTCGGCCGTTGGCTGATATCGTTTGACGAAAGGCATCCCTATGCGCCGGTGGTTTCCCCGCTGCGGCCGCTGCGGGAATTCGTTTATGTTTACGAAGGTTTTGAGGACAAACGGTTTTACCGCGACGTCGAGCTTTCCGGGATCAGAATTGCAGACGGGCTGACGCTCAGTACCAACATGCAGTTGTGCGGCTGCGATGCTCTTTGTGCCGCGGAATATGCGCGCGAATGCGGAGAGCTGCTGCCGGCGTACGACGAGTTGATGCTGACGGTTTCGCTGCTGCCGAAGCTTAATGCCGTGCTGCAAGCCGGCGGTCTGTCACCGGTTCCGGTAACGCGGCCGTTCTGGTGCCGGCAGGGCGACAGCTTTGAACTGATCGGTTTGTGCAACGGCAAACCCTGGCGCGAATCGCCCGGAAACGGCGGCGTATTGCTGAAGTTTCCTTAAAACGGACGCGGCAGACAGAAATTTTAAAGAAAAGCGTGTCGGAGCAATCCGGCCGCTTTTTTTGTTTTTCGGGCGTTGACAAGGGCCAAGAAAAAATCCCGCATCGTTTGATGCGGGATTTTTGCATTAACCCTTAAAAAAATTACTTTTTCAGGATGGATTTGCCGGCGAACAGGGCAACGTCGCCCAGTTCTTCTTCAATACGAATCAGCTGATTGTATTTGGCCATGCGGTCGGTTCTCGACATGGAGCCGGTTTTGATCTGGCCGCAGTTGGTGGCAACCGCAATGTCGGCAATGGTGGTGTCTTCGGTTTCGCCCGAGCGGTGGGACAAAACGGCGGTGTATTTGTTGCGCTGGGCAAGGTCAACCGCTTTCAGGGTTTCGCTCAGCGAGCCGATCTGGTTGACTTTGACCAGAATCGAGTTGGCAACGCCTTTTTCAATACCCATGGTCAGACGTTTCGGGTTGGTAACGAAGAGGTCGTCGCCAACCAGCTGAACTTTGTCGCCGATGGCGTCGGTCAGCATTTTCCAGCCTTCCCAGTCATCTTCGGCCATGCCGTCTTCAATTGAGAAAATCGGGAACTTTTCGCACAGGCCTTTGTAGAATTCAACCATTTCGGCGCTGGTGTAGGATTTGCCTTCGCCGGTCATTTCATATTTGCCGTCTTTGTAGAATTCGGAAGAAGCGGCGTCAATCGCCAGGACGACGTCTTCGCCCGGTTTGTAGCCGGCGTCTTTGATCGAATCGACGATGAAGGTAAGAGCTTCTTCGGCCGATTTCAGATTGGGAGCAAAACCGCCTTCGTCACCGACGTTGGTGTTGTGGCCGGCTGCTTTCAGGTTCTTTTTCAAAGTGTGGAAAATTTCCGCGCCCCAGCGGATCGCTTCCTTGACCGAATCCGCGCCGACCGGCATAATCATGAATTCCTGAATGTCGATCGGGTTGTCGGCATGCTGGCCGCCGTTGACGATGTTCATCATCGGAACCGGCAGAGTGCGGGCCATGGTGCCGCCGAGGTAACGGTAGAGCGGAAGCCCGGCTTCTTCGGCCTGAGCCTTGGCAACGGCGAGGGATACCGCCAAAATGGCGTTGGCGCCGAGTTTGCCTTTGTTTTCGGTGCCGTCGAGGTCGATCATGGTCTGGTCGATTTCGATCTGGTCTTCGGCATCCAGGCCGGCCAGGGCGTCGTAAATTTTGTCGTTGACGTTTTCAACCGCTTTCAGAACGCCTTTTCCGCCGTAGCGTTTTTTGTTGCCGTCACGGAGCTCTACGGCTTCATGCACGCCGGTCGACGCGCCGGAAGGAACCGCCGCGCGGCCGAAAGCGCCGCTTTGCAGGACAACTTCTGCTTCAACCGTCGGATTGCCGCGGGAGTCAAGAATCTCGCGGGCATGAATATCAACAATTGCACTCATTTTTTTCTCCTAAATTAAATTATCAAAACTGCCTTTAACTTTGACTATTTTCGTTTGTTTGTCAAGTGTGTGCATGAAGTCGTTGCAGAATTCTTAAAAAATAATTGCAAAAGCGGGGCGCTCGGGTAATACTTAAAAACAAGGTTATCAACAGGGAGGTTCTGATGTTTTCGGAAAAATGGCATTACCGCTTTATGGAAGTGGCGAGGCTGATCGCCACCTGGTCGAAGGACCCCAACACCAAAACCGGCGCGATCGTGGTCGGGCCGGATCGGGAAATCCGCGCCACCGGTTATAACGGACTGGTGCGCGGCGTCAACGACGACATTCCGGAACGGATGGAGCGCCCGACCAAATACGATTTTTTCGAACACGCGGAAAGAAACGCGGTTTACAACGCGTGTCTGACCGGCACTTCCCTTAAAGGCTGCGTTCTTTATGCCACCCATCCGCCCTGCACCGACTGTGCGCGGGCGATCATCCAGGCCGGGATCAAGATGGTGGTGACCAACCGGCTGCCGGAAGATCCGAACGCGCCGGCCGGCGGCTGGCGTGACAAGCTGGTCTATTCCGAGCAGATGTTTAAGGAAGCCGGGGTCGAATATAAGATTCTTGACTAAAAAACCGCGCGGCTCCTCTTTAAATGTAAATCCGACTGATTATATGATGCTAAATTGACGCTGTCTTAAAGTTTTACCTCCGCGGCAGTTGCCGTGCGGGTCGAAGATGGCGAATCTATACAGTTGGAGAAAGTTGTATGAAAGTTTTAATCGCAGACGAACATGCGTTGTTCCGGGACGGTCTGGGGCTGCTGATCGAGCAGCTGGACGGGTCGGCGACGATACTGCAGGCTTCAAATTTTGCCCAGGCGCTGAAAATTCTTGACACCGAGCACAAGTTCGACCTGATCATTATAGACCTTGACATGCAGGATATGGTTTGGGAAAAGGGGTTTGACGCCATCCGCGCCAAAGCCGGAGACGCCAGACTGGTGGTCATTTCCGCTTCCGAAAACGTGCATAACATCAGGGAAAGTCTGGAAAAAGGCGCCAGCGGCTATATTACCAAGCGGGCGGAAACCAAAATATTAAGCAACGCGCTGAAACTGATTTTGGACGGCGGCACCTATATTCCGCCGGTGATGCTCGGCAAAAATCTGGACGATACGCCGGCCAAAGGCAAGGGCAAGATGCTGACCAACCGGCAGTCGCAGGTGCTGGGGCTGGTTGCCAAAGGTATGTCAAACAAGCAGATCGCTTATGAAATGGGCGTGTCTGAGGCAACCGTCAAGCTGCATATCAACGCCCTTTTGCGCGCGATCGGCGCAACCAATCGTACTCAGGCGGTGATCATCGCGCAGAAAATGGGGCTGATCTGATTTTTGCGGATAAATTCCGGATGTTTTTTTTATACTTTTCGCGCCGGCCTTCGGGTCGGTTTTTTGTTTGTGCGAAAAAGCCGTCCGATGTTTGCCGCAGCGGTTTTCTTATCTACCTTCGGTTTGTTTTTCAACTGAAGTTTTACCGTTGTTCGGGAATAAACGCGTTTTTTTGAAAATAACGCGTTTGACGGTCACAACGGGCACTTTCTAACTTATTGATAAAAATAAGTTTTTTGTTTCGTCCCGAAGAAGAGTGCGGTGTTTCCGGACACTTATGTGTTTTTTTCTATTCTATTGATTTTGCGTATTGTTTTTCGTTTTTGGACTGTTGCGAAAAAAGGTACGTTAAATTGCAGCGAAAATCAAGCCCAAAAATCAAAGGGAAATCTATAAAAGTATCTATAACGAAATAACGTACAATACTTTACAGCACCTGTAGTAATCAGTCTTGATAAAAGGGGAAAAGTCATGAGAATATTATATAAAACCATGTGGTTGTGCCTGCTGGCCGTGTGTTTATGCACGCTTGCGGCAACACCGGTTTCGGCCAAAGTCTGCTTCGTCGGCGAGGAAAATTGTACCGGCGGCGGCAGTTTTGATCACTATAAAGATCCGGCCGAAGACGGAAATTTATGTACACAGGAAGGATATGTAAAGAGATCAGAGTGTACTTCTGATCCTTCAAAACGTATTGTTGAATATTGTCCATACAACTCCGGCTATGTTAAATGCTGTGGTGCGGAGTTTGCTTATGATTCTTGTGTCTATCCTCTGTTGGTAAAAGACAGGTGTGTGAATAAGTTTAAATGTCAATGCGATCCGGAAAAGTATCCGTATACGGCGCAAGCGTGTCGTGATCTCAATATAAACAGCCGTGCCGCCGGTGCTTCCTGTGCTCAGGTAGAGGGGTTCAATACGGCGCTCGGGGGAACGACGACCGAAATTTATTATACTGAATGTAAATGCGACGAAGCTCTTTATCCATATACGGATGAAGACTGTGCCAATGACGGCGGTGTTTCAAATGGAGAAATGTGTCGCGGCAGCGACGGTGTTTCCCGTTATCCGTATTGTATTTGTGACAGAACCAAATATCCTTATACAAGTTCCGGATGTGATAATGAGGAAAACGGCGATTTTGGCGCTGATGACAGTCAGGGACATTGTATTCAGGGTGGTATTTATTATTTCCATGCCTGCCGTCGCTGCGATAATTATCCGGCGACCTCTCTGGCTAATGTTGACGGCGGTAAGGGAGTCGGGTATGAGGAATGTCCGAATGCGCCGACTAAGAGATGGAAAATTTTAAAATGTAAATATGGTTGGAAACCCGGTGCCAATGGCGGAAATTGTACGCCGATGACTTGTGATGAAACAGTAAAGGCCTGGATTAATGATCCGTCTTATCCAAGCCGCAAAACGACTTACAAAATTTTGAATAAAGCATCTATGTCGGCATCGTCAAGTCACAGTACTTATGTGATTACCGAAGAAATTAGTCCGACTTATATTTACCGCGGTAAGACTTATTATAGTGGCGGTGATTTCGGACAGAGGGTGAGTGACAGCATGATACAGACGCGTTGCAATACCCGGCCGATATTGAATTGGAGATACTCCAGTTTTGACGGCAGCGGAAGTTCTACGGTTTTTTATGGCGTAAACTTGAAGTTTACGGGCAGCAGCGCAAGCACTTCGAGTTCCGATACGTTCTATTGTTATAACTGCAGTATCAGCGGAAGCAATGTTACTTTTAACGGAACGACAACGTTGGCTAAAGGAAGCTATTATAACGCGGCTTCGGATTCGTCCATGAATGTTAACGTCAGCGGAAAGCTTACTATCAAGGGACAGTATACTTCAACCGGTTATAATTATACGGGTGGAAATATTATCGTTGATAATACAGCTGAAAGAAAAGTGTTGTTTGATTTGCAACAACCTGACGGTACCCGTGGCATGTTTAAGCCGACGACAATGACTGTGCTGGGGCTTGCAGCTATGAAAAACGCTGAAGCAACCGTTGCAAATACTTGTATCGGCACAACTTGCAACGGTACCTCCAATGCCTCCGGCGTGACTTATATATCAAACGGTCATTACAGCAGTTTGACCTTGTATAATACAAACTACTATTTGTACGAGTGGGCCAATAACCGGTCGAATAACTTGCACATGAGTTCAGGTACAATGTTTGGCGGTGATGCCAGCGGCAAGATTATTTTCCAGAGCAACACCCGTTACATGGTCGGTTTTGCCAGACTGTACAGATATTGCGGCGATTGTCCCGATACGGCTTATCCTTACCTGACTTCAAGCGGATCCTGGACAACCAGAAAGTGGTATGAAGACGGCGGACGTTGCGGACCTTACTGTGCCAAAACTTCCAATAAAGGAGATCGACCGGATGATATCATGTGTATGATTACCGGAACCGGAGTTAAAACCCATCGTGCGGGTGGGCGTACACATCCTGATTGCCGCTGGTTCGATAAGGGGAATGACGTACAGAAGGAATATTTCCAATTCTATAATATATAATATTTAATCCCCGCCCGTACCGGATATGCAATATGATCCGGCAGCACAATCCCCTTTAGGGCGGGGCCCTCTGATACGGGGCGGGGAGGAAGGTTTGAAGGCTAAAGCTTTCCTCCCCGCGGATCCCGGATCTTTTGCTTAAATGTCTGCCGTTATTCTCTTTCTCTCCAGCCGTCATCCCGCCGGTAAGCGCAGCACTCCCAATCTGTCATCCCGCGAGCGAGTGGAGAGAGAGCTCAGGGATCTCAGGGGAAAAAAGAAGGAAAGGAGGAAGTAAAGAGAACAAGGAAGAGAGAAAGAAGACGGAGAGGAGAAAAGGGAGAGAGAAAAAGCAGAAAGAATAAGGAAGCGGAAGAAAGAGGACGTAGAAAAGGAAAGTAAAAAGAAAAAACCGGGTGTCAAGACCCGGAACGTCTGCCGGACGGAAAACGGCAAAGTTTCAAACAAAAATTATTATCTGCAACTAT
>ERZ780168.2867-NODE-2867-length-14489-cov-6.862893_pt1 | contig 14489 bp, 18 predicted proteins | sample MGYA00510981_ERZ780168 | MGnify/ENA primary metagenome ERZ780168 (study PRJEB29588, sample SAMEA2158769) | human gut metagenome | biome: human gut; feature: human-associated habitat; material: faeces | place: Denmark | collected 2008/2010 ...
CCGTTTTTGACGCGCAAAAAAGCCCCCGGACACAGGTCCGGGGGCTTTTTGTATGCGAGTTGGAGAGGGTCTTACTTGATGCCCATGAGGAGCTCCATGACGTACATTTCGAGCTTCTCGAAGTTCTGCTCCTTGACGCAGGCAGCCTGGAATTCGTAGTCGAATCTCTTGACCTTGTCCAGCAGCTTCTCGAAGATCTTCTTGGAGTTGATGAGGTGGCGGTAGCAGTCCTCGTCGGGCTGGGTACGCATAGCCTTGACGTCGAGACCGACGCACTCGAAGTTGCCGCGGTCGCCGAAGTTGTTTTCGTACAGAACCTTGACCTGGTTGAATGCGTTGCGCAGGTTGTCAACGCCGAACGCCTTATCCTGGTCATAGCGGCAGCCGTTCTGGTCGTTCAGATGCACGCCCCACAGCTTGTTCAGAGCCAATGCGAAGCCCATGTCGTTTGCGGGATCGAGACCAGCGAGGATGGAGTGCGCGGATTCAATGCACAGGCCGACACGGTTCGGATCAACAGTGTAAGCGCCGACAGCCAGTGCGTGACCGGCAGTGCCGCAGATGGAGCGGTCGATGGGCTCATTGGGCTTCGGCTCGACGAGAATCAGCGCATCATCACGATAGGTCAGGATGTCGTTGAACGCGTCGCGCAGCTGGAGGGTCATTTCAACGGGATTCTTGCCCTCGGCGCAGAGCGTGCCCTCACGGGCCAGCCACAGCTGGATCTTGTTCGTGCCAAGCGCCTTAGCGATGTCGCAGGAGCGGCGGGCGCGCCACTGGGCAAACTCACGGTCTTCCTTGCGGGAAGCAGTGAAGCCGCCGTCATTCGTGCGCTTGTCGAACCACAGACGCGGCGCGACAAACTCTGCAAACAGGCCGTATTTGTCGAGCATCGCCTTGACGTCCTTTGCGTAGTCGATGATCTGCTTCTCGGTCATGTTGTTCATGTCGGGAACGGCGTCGTCGTCATGGAACTGCATGCCGGCCAGGCCGATCTCGGCGTACTTCTTCATTTTCTCCTCGAGAGGAATGCTCTTGCGATGGCCGGGGCCAAAGGTTTCGTTGCCCTCGTGGACGTTCCACGGGCCTGCGGTAAATCTGAATGTTGCCATGTCTGTATCCTCCTGTATCCATTGTTTGGTTTTATACAAATATGCGCTTGAGGGCGGATGGTTTCTGGCGAGAACCGCCTTCGGATACCATCATCATAGCGGAACCGGCCGTTTCTTCAATGTTAGACTTGCTTTTTTTGTCCGACAATCTTGCGATTTCAATTTTTTCAGCAGTCTTTCACAAATTCGTATCTTCGGATTTGTGCGGTTCATCAACGAAACGGAGGAAAACTTTTTTCGCCGAAATATCCCCCCCTTTAAGACACGGGAGGGATGCAGCGTGAACAAGGCGGAACAGGCAGGGCTTGAACTGCGGGAAATAGACGAACTGGCAGCGCAGGATTCGATTCTGCACCGGCTCAGCCCGCTCTCCAAGCTGTTTGTGACGGTCTTTTATATCGCCGTCACCGTTTCCTTTCCCAAATACGCCCTGACGCGGCTCGTCTGGATGGCGCTGTTCCCGGTTGCAGGTTATCAGCTTGCCGGGCTTCCGATGCGTCTGTGCTTTCAGAAGCTGCGCATGGTGCTGCCGCTCGTGTGCGCGGTCGGCTTTTAAATCCGCTGTTTGACCGGCAGATCATGGTGCAGGTCGGCACGCTTGCCGTCTCAGGCGGCGTGTTGTCCATGCTGACGTTGATTTTGAAGGGCGTTTTCTGCCTGCTTGCGTCGTTCCTGCTGATGGCCACGACCACGATCGAGGCAATCTGCCGCGCGCTGCGGCAGCTGCATGTACCGAAACTGCTGACAAACCTTCTGCTGCTGACGTTTCGCTATGTCGGTCTGCTTCTTTCCGAGGTCGCCGTGATGCAGCAGGCCTACAGCCTCCGCGTGCCGGGGCAGAAGGGGATTCATATTTCCGCGTGGGGCTCGTTTCTCGGCCAGCTGCTGCTGCGCAGCATGGATCGGGCGCAGGCGCTCTACGAGAGTATGGAGTTGCGCGGGTTCAGCGGCGAATTCCCCGGCGCTGTGCGCGGACGAAGCTCGGCGGCGTCGTGGCCGTATGCACTCGTGTGTCCGGCGCTGATGCTGCTGGCTCGTTATTTTGATTTGTCCGCGCTTATGGGCGGACTGTTTGTCTGAGACAGGAGGCGCTTATGCTGGTATTTGATCACGTCAGCGTATTTTACGGCGGAACGCAGGTGCTGCGCGGCCTTTCGTTTTCCATTCGGGACGTTGAACAGGTCGGCCTGCTTGGCGCGAACGGCGCGGGAAAGTCCACGCTTATGAAGGCCGCGCTCGGCCTCGTCCCGTATACGGGCAGCATCACCGTGGATGGTCTTCCCGTCACGCGGGAAAACCTGCCTGCCGTGCATCGGAAGCTGGGCTATGTGCTGCAAGACGCAGATAATCAGATGTTCATGCCGACCGTGCTGGACGATATGCTCTTTGGGCCGATGAACTACGGTCTGAGCCGCGCAGAGGCCGAGCGACAGGCGGACGAAACGCTTGCCAGTTTGCACATGGAGCATCTGAAGCTGCGCCACAACCACAAAATGTCCGGTGGAGAAAAGCGCATGGCTGCTATCGCGGTCATTCTTGCCATGAAGCCGGATATGCTTTTCATGGACGAGCCGTCCACCGCGCTCGACCCGCGCAACCGCCGCACATTGATCAATGTCCTGCGCGCAAGGCCGGAGACGAAACTGATTGCCTCGCACGATCTGGATCTGGTTCTGGAAACGTGCCGCCGCGTGCTTCTGATCGCGGACGGCGCATTGGCTGCCGACGGCCCCGCGCAGGAACTTCTGCGCGACAAGGCGCTTCTGGAAGCAAACGGGCTGGAACTGCCGCTGTGCCTCGCAGGTGTCCCGGAATTCTGAATCTTGCATTCCCGAAACGCATACAGTATAATGGACGCGTCCGGAAAAAGGAAGAAATAAGAGAATTCAGAAAGGACTGTGTAGTTTATGAGTTGTTCAGAATTAAAAGCCCGCGCAAGAGCACAGCTCGGCGGCGGTATTTTTCAGAATCTCTGGATGATGGGTCTGGCCGTGTGCCTGCTGATCGGTCTGATGGAGTCGGCTGCCGCCGGCATTATCCCCGGCATCGGCGCACTGCTTGTAGTCGGTCCGCTGGAATATGGTATGGCATATATTTTCCTCAAGCAGGCGCGCGACCATCAGTCCGTGCAGCTGGGCGATATGTTCCGTGGTTTTCAGGACGATTTCGGCGGAACGTTCCTCATCGGCCTTATGACGTCGCTTTTCACGTTCCTGTGGTCGCTGCTGTTCGTCATCCCCGGCATTGTCAAGGCGTATGCCTATTCTATGGCATACTATATCAAGCTTGATCATCCCGACTACGGCTGGAAGGCCTGCATTGACGAAAGCCGCCGTCTGATGGACGGGCACAAATGGGAGAAATTTGTGCTTGACCTGAGTTTCCTCGGCTGGATCATTGTCGGCTCTTTGTGCCTCGGCATCGGCATGCTTTGGGTTACGCCGTATATGGAAGCGGCGAACGCACAGTTCTACGAATATGTCCGCACCTGCCCGTCCGTGATGGAAGACTGAAAGGCGGCTGCGTATTCATGCTTTGCCGGGCGGACACTGCTGTCCGCCCGGCAAAATACACCGCCGGCGAAGCCGGCAGAAAGGCAAATGCCATGAGACTCGATAAATATCTGAAGGTTTCCCGCCTTATCAAGCGCCGCACAGTTGCAAACGAGGCGTGCGACAACACCCGCGTGACAGTCAACGGCAAGCCCGCCAAGGCCAGCTATGACGTCAAGGTCGGCGATCATATCGCCATCGCCTTCGGCGCGCGAACCGTCACGGTCGAGGTACTCGCCGTGGCCGAGGCTGTGCGCAAGGACGACGCGGCAGCCATGTACCGCGAAATCTGAACATAAAAAAGCTGCATAGGCCCGTCCTTCCCGCGTATATATGTAGGGAGAAGCCGGCATACCCGGACAGAAGAAAGGATGATACCATGCAGCAGGCGCTGATCGAAACGAACCTTGCCCAGCAGCCGCACCGGCTGACGCTCGACTCGCGCAGCCGTCTTTCCATCACAGGCGTTCTGGAGGTCGAAAGTTTTGACGACACGGAGATTTTGCTGACCTCCACGCGCGGCCCGATGTCCATCCGCGGACAGGGGCTGCATCTGCAGCAGCTGTCTATCGACGGCGGGCAGGTTTTGGTCGATGGGAGCGTCGATGCGATCTCGTATGAGGATGATATTCCGCGCGGCGGCTTTTTCGCCCGGCTGTTCGGCTGATGGAGATCCCTGTCTCGGCGCAGGCGCTGACCTTTGCGCAGGGGGTGCTTCTGGGGCTGGGGCTGTGTCTGGCATACGATCTGCTGCGGGCGCTGCGGCGGCTCTTGCCGCAGACGGGCTTCGCAGCGGACGCACTGTTCGGGCTGCTGCTCACGGCCTCGTTTTTGTCCTTCGCGCTCACGGCGGGGCAGGGACAGTTCCGGCTGTATGTGTTCCTCGCTGTATTTTTGACCGCTGTTTTGTATTTTCTGACGCTCAGCCCGTTTGTGCTGCGCGTATTCCGGACGCTTTTCCGCCTGCTGGGGCGGATTTTGCGGACGCTGCTCGCGCCGCTGCGCTTTTTCTTGAAATTTCTCAAAAAAATTTCAAAAACCCTCTTTGCAAGTTTCCGAAAATGGGGTACAATGACCTGTAAGCATATTCTCGATTGGAAACACGCACAACTCGAAAGGAGCAGACGCCGGAATGAAATTCGTCAAGTCGTCTCTGCTGGTCAAGCTGGTGATTCTGATCCTCGTTGTGTACGCCACTGTTACCCTGGTGCGCCTTCGTTCCCAGATCAACGAAAAGGAAGCCGAAGCCGCCGGGCTGACAAGTTCTATCGCAAGCACACAGCAGGAAAATGACCGTCTGCAGAGTTCGATCGACGCGCTCGACACACCCGATGGGCTGGAACAGGTCGCGCGCGACCAGCTCGGCATGGTTTCAGAGGGTGAGATTGTCTTTGAAGACGTCGGTGACTAACAAAATGGGGGATTAGGATAGAAAGATGCAGTTGAAGGTTGGAGAAATTGTTGAAGGAACCGTCAAGAGTCTGACAAAATTCGGCGCGTTCGTCGCGCTGGACGCAAATACGACCGGACTTGTCCACATTTCCGAGGTCGCGCACACCTATGTGAGCGATCTGCACGAGTATCTGACCGAGGGTCAGACCGTCAAGGTCATGGTCATCGGACTGGACAATGGAAAGATCAATCTTTCCATCAAGCGCACGCTGCCTGCGCCCACGCGCCAGCAGAGCCAGCGTCCGCGCGGCGGCGCACAGCAGCGCCAGGCGCAGCCGAACCCGCAGCAACCGTCCGCGCCGCAGCAGAAATCGTTCGACGATATGCTCAAGCAGTTTATGTCTGAGTCCGACAGCAAAATGTCCTCCATCCGCGCCTATTCCGACCACAAAACAAAAACCAGAAGAAGATAACGTCATTCGCCCCAGCGCGGTCTGCCGCGCCGGGGCGGCATTTTATGAGGCATCAAAATATGAAGCATGTCATCATCACCGGCGGCTCACGCGGCATCGGGGCCGCAGCCGTACGCGCGTTTTCTGCGCGCGGCGATCAGGTCGCATTTCTCTATGAAAAGGAAGCCGAACAGGCGGCGGCCGTCGCTGCGGAGACGGGCGCGCTTGCTATCCGCTGCGATGTGTCGGACGAGGCGGCGGTGAACGCTGCGTTTGCGCAGCTTTCTGGTACGGATATCCTCATCAATAACGCCGGGATCGCGGATTATGATCTCATCAATGTGATCACGCCCGAGCGGTGGCGCAGGCTGTTCGCCGTCAACGTGGACGGCGCGTTCTACTGCATCCGCGCAGCCCTCCCCCATATGCTGCGGCAGCAGTCCGGCTGCATCCTCAACGTCAGTTCCATGTGGGGACAGGTCGGTGCGTCGTGCGAGGCAGCGTATTCGGCGACGAAGGGCGCGATTCTGGCTTTGACCAAAGCGCTGGCGCAGGAACTGGGGCCGTCCGGTATCCGCGTGAACGCCGTCGCGCCGGGCGTCATTCAGACCGACATGTGCGCGCATGTAGACCCCGCCGTCATGGAGAGCCTGCGGCATCAGACGCCCATCGAGCGGCTGGGCACGCCGGAGGATATCGCGCGGGCGATGGTCTATCTGGCAGATGCAGCGTTTATTACCGGGCAGGTCCTGCCCGTCAATGGAGGATTCGTCATTACCTGAACTTGCTTTTACAAAGGAGGAACCCATGAAACGCTTCTTGCACAGACTCCCGCTCCTGTTCGTCGTTCTTCTGCTGCTGACCACAGCGGTTTTCGCCGACATGGGCCCCAAGCCGCAGCTTACCGTCGTCGTGGAACACGCGCCGTCAGAACTGTATTATCTCGACCTGCTTGCAGAGGGCGAATACGAGTACGCCCCTGACTTCGCCATGGATGAAACCGATCTTGACCCCGAGCTGCTGGCCGCATTCCGCGCCGCGATCCCTGACGGCTGGCACGCCTGCATCGCCGAGGGCACAACCGGCGCTCCGATCTGGGGGAAACTCACCGGCGACCCTGCCGGACCTACGAATTATCACAGCTTCCGCTATTACGGCGTCCCAGAGACATACCGCATTCTGATCGTCACGGCCTCCGGCGAGACGTTTTTGTCGGACGTACTGACACGCAGGACGCTCCAGTCCTCTGTCACGGTCGATTGGGTGGCGAAGACGGCGAAGCCGCCGCTGCAGTCCGAAGGGTATCTGCTGCAATTCGCCGCGACGTTTGTGCCGACGATTTTGATCGAACTTGTGGTCCTGCTGCTGTTCGGATTCAAGCTGAAAGAGAACTGGAAGCCGTTCCTGCTCGTCAATCTTGTGACGCAGGGGCTGCTGCACGGATATTTTGCGCTGTTCGCCGTCAACAACGGCGTCGGGCCGTGGTATTTCGTGCTCTTTATCCCGGCGGAGTTGGTGATTGCACTGCTCGAGGCATTTATCTACCGCGCCGCACTCAAGGGCCGGTCAAAGCGCCGTGCGTTCCTCTGCGGCCTGTGCGCCAACGTCTGCTCAGCCGCGCTCGGCTATTTCCTTGCAGAGCCGGTCTGGCGATTTGTTGTATCGATCAGCTGAGGTGCAGATGAAAAGCCTCCTCTTGCCGTGCCCCGCACGGTAAGGGGAGGTGGCATTTTCGAAGAAAATGACGGAGGGGATTTGTTGCAAAGTTCAGAGTTCTCCGAAATTTGCAGCGTTCAAATCCCCTCAGGCCCGTTGGGCCAGCTCCCCTTGTGCCCAAGGGGAGCCTTTCGTGCGTGTGAATTTGCCGAAGATTTTCGTAAAACGCTGCTTTCTGCCGGGCGGACAGCGTCGTCCGCCCCTATGGAGCAGGCATATATCCGGACTTTTTGACAGACTGACAAAAATTCAATGCAGAAAGCCGGATTTTTGGGGTGAATCTGCCATTGACATTTTCTGACCCGCTGTATATAATGGCTCCAGAAATCAGGAAAGGAGCCGACACGCGATGAAAAAGCTGTTTACGACCGCTATGATGATGCCCATGTGCATGCGCCGCATGTGCATGTTTTCGCGTACCCAAAAATCGGCTCGCTTTGTTTCATAAATTTCCATATTGGCAGACAATCCGCCAATTCCGGAGCTGAGAAACGATGTGAGTTTCCCAGCTCTTTTTATTTGTCTCAGAAAACCTATTAAAACACTGTGGAAGGGGATTTCCCATGATCGAGCTGAAACACCTCGGCAAAATCTATTCCTCGGCCTCCGGCAGCGTGGAAGCGCTGAAGGATGTGAATCTGACTATCGCGGACGGCGAGATCTTCGGCATTATCGGCCTGTCCGGAGCGGGCAAATCGACGCTTGTGCGCTGCATCAACCTGCTCGAGCGCCCGACCTCCGGAGAGGTCTGGGTAGACGGTCGGAATCTGACGACGCTCAGCCAGAAGGAACTTCTGCAGGTTCGCCGTCAGATCGGTATGATCTTCCAAAGCTTCAATTTGCTTGAGCAGCGCACGGTTCTGCGCAACGTCTGCTTCCCGCTTGAGATCTCCGGTACGCCGAAGGCGGAGGCAAAGAAGCGCGCGGAGGAACTTCTGAAGGTCGTGGGCCTTGCTGACAAGGCTGCAAGCTTCCCCTCGCAGCTTTCCGGCGGACAAAAGCAGCGCGTTGCCATCGCCCGCGCACTGGCAACCAATCCCCGATATCTGCTGTGCGACGAAGCGACCAGCGCCCTTGACCCCAACACAACGCGCTCCATTCTCGAACTGCTGCGCGAGATCAACAAGTCTCTCGGCGTGACGATCATCGTCATTACACACGAGATGAAGGTCATCGACCAGATCTGCGACCGCGTGGCTGTCATTGACAAAAGCTGTATCGCCGAAGAAGGCCGCGTGGCAGACGTCTTTACGAATCCCAAGTCTGATATCGCGCGCGAGCTCGTGCTTCCGCAGGAGCGCCCGGTGCTCGATCCCACGACCGGCGGCCGGAAGCTGCGCTTGATCTTCAACGGCGAGGATACGCAGAAGCCCGTCATTTCCGAAATGATCTTGGCTTGCCGCGTGCCTGTGAATGTGCTGTTTGCCGATACGAAATCCGTCGAAGGCGCGGCTTACGGCCATATGATTCTCGAACTGCCGAACGACGAGCACGATGCAGAAAAGGTCGTCAGCTGGCTGAAAAACAGCGGCCTGACGTGGAAGGAGGAGCGGTAAATGGCTACCGAATATTTCGTAAAGCTGTGGGACAACAATATTATCCAGCTTGGCATCTGGCAGACGATTTACATGACCGCTCTCACGACGATTTTCGCGTATCTCATCGGCCTGCCGCTGGGCGTCATCCTCTGGGCGACAGACAAGGATGGCCTGCACCCCAATAAGGGCGTCAACACCGTGCTCGGTTTCATCGTAAACTTCTTCCGTTCCATCCCGGCGGTCATTCTCATGGTCGCTATGATCCCGGCGGCAAAGCTGCTGCTCGGCACCTCGACCGGCAACGGCGCGGTCATCGTCACGCTGATCATTGCTGCTGCGCCGTATGTGGCGCGCATGGTCGAATCCTCCTTGAAAGAGGTTCCCGCAGGCGTGATTGAGGCAGCACAGGCAATGGGCTGCACAAATTTTCAGATCATCTGGCATGTGCTGCTGCCCGAGGCAAAGCCCTCGCTCATCTCCGGCTGCGTCATTTCAACCGTCACCATCCTCAGCTACACGGCGCTTGCCGCGACGCTGGGCGGCACGGGTCTTGGACAGATTGCCATCATCCACGGCCACCAGAGAAGCCAGAAGCTGGTCGTCTGGGTCTGCGTGCTGCTGATTGTTGTGATCGTCCAGCTGATTCAGATTGTCGGCACGACCGTCGTCCGCAAGACTGACAAGCGCGCCCGCTGAGTAACCGCTGAAAGGAGTTTTCCATGAGATTGATTTTTGAGCGGCTGCTCCGCATCAACTGGCGATGCGGACGAATGTGACCGAAGCCATCCGCACGTTAAAAAACGAACTGACTCTTTCAAACTTCTAAAAATAGCAAAAGGAGATTTTATCATGAAAAAGGTACTTGCAATCGTTCTTTCCGCCCTGCTGCTCGTCGCCGCGCTTGCCGGCTGCGCTTCCAAGAGTGAGACCGCTTCCAACGACACCCCCGCCTCCACCGATACTGCTGCTTCCACCGATGGCAAGCTTGAGGTGCTGAAGGTTGGCGCTTCCTCCACTCCGCACGCTGAAATTCTCGAGCAGGTTAAGGACACGCTGGCTGCCGAGGGCTATGACCTCCAGATCGTGATCTACGACGACTATGTGCTGCCCAACCAGTCCTTGGCTGACGGCTCGCTCGATGCGAACTACTTCCAGCACACCCCGTATCTGAACAGCTTCAACGCTTCCAACGGCACGGATCTCGTCGCTGCTGCCAAGATCCACTATGAGCCGTTCGGCCTCTACGGCAATGGTGTTTCCTCTGTTGCGGACATTGCCGCTGACGCAACCATCCTGATCCCGGCTGACGACTCCAACGAGACGCGCGCGCTGCTTCTGCTGGCACAGGAAGGCCTCATTGAACTGCCCGCCGACGCCTCCGCTGAAAAGGGCGTGACCACGCTGGATATCGTTGATGCGAAGGGCCATGACGTACAGCCGCTGCAGGCCGATACCGTCCCCGCACAGCTGGCCAACTCCAACCCCGGTACGGTCGCTGTTATCAACGGCAACTACGCGCTGCAGGCTGGCCTCCATGCCTCTGATGCGCTTGCCATTGAAGACGCTTCCGGCGACGCCGCACAGACCTACGCCAACATCGTCGCCTGCCGCGCAGGTGAAGAAAGCAGCGCCAAGATCCAGGCGCTTGTCAAGGCGCTCCAGTCCGACGCTGTGAAGGAGTATATTGAAAAGACCTACAACGGCGCTGTCGTTGCGATCTTCTGAGTTTTCTGCTCTACCGCCCGGCTCCATTTCTGGAGCCGGGCGGTTTTGTCTTTTCTCCGCAGCAAAAAACCGAGGCGGCTGTTTTCAGCCCCCTCGGTTTTCTCTGAACGATTCGCTTATTTCTCCATCAAGCCAACACAGTCATAATACGGCTTGGAGGCGATAAGTGCTTTGTTCTCTTTAAAGATATTGTGCATGAGCGTAATGACGGCATAATCGCACTGCGCCATGGCTTCGGCAAGAGAATAATTATGGTATCCCGCCACGTCGCCCCGAATATACGGCTCACAGGCAAGAACCTCATAGCCGCGCGCTTTCAGGATGTTCGCAAACAGGACGGACGGGCTTTCGCGCGTATCGTCAATGTTGGCTTTGAAACTCATGCCGAGCACGGCAATTTTTGCGCCGGGCTTCACGTCGCGCGCGATGCGATCCGCCGTCCAGGCGGGCTTGCCATCGTTGACAAGACGCGCCTTGTAGATGAGCGGCGTAATATCCTCGAACTTCTCATGGATGAACCACGGATCAACCGCGATGCAGTGTCCGCCGACACCGACGCCGGGCGAATGCACGTTCACTCTGGGGTGGCAGTTGGCAAGTTCAATCAATTTGAACACGTCGATGCCGAGCCGGTCGCAGACTTTGCTGAGTTCGTTGGCATAGGCGATGTTGATATCGCGGAACGTGTTTTCCGTCAGCTTGCACATCTCGGCAGTCAGATCATCCGTCAGGCGGATCGTGCCGCCGGTGACGACCTTTTCATAGATTTCCTTGGCGAATTGCGCCGATTCCGGACGGTTCGAGCCGATGATGCGGTCATTCTCGCGCAGTTCAATGAGCATCCGGCCGGGGATGATGCGCTCCGGGCAGTGCGCTGTCATAAACTGCTCCGGTGCAAGGCCGGACACCTCAGAGACAATCTTCTCCACCATGCGCGTGGAGTAGGGAGGCGAGGTGGATTCGAGCACGCAGAGATTCCCCGCGCGCAGAACAGAGCCGACCTCCCTTGCGGCGGATTCAACAAAGCGCATGTCGGACACGCGCTTGTGCTCCTCCGTCTCGCGGTAGGGCGTCTGGACGCAGATGATAAAGACGTCAGCCGGCTCCGGCTTTGTCGTAAAGTGCAGGCGGCCGGTTGCCATGGCCTTCGTCATGGCGTCCTGTAAGCCGGGTTCTACAATATGGATATGGCCCGCGTTCAGCGTGTCCACGACGGTATCCTTCACGTCGAAGCCGCAGACCTCATAGCCCGCCAGCGTAAATGTGATGGCGGTGGGGAGGCCGATATAGCCGCAGCCCATGATCTCGATTTTTTTCATGCTTTTTCGCTCCTTTGTATGCAAACATACAAGGATACTATATCCTATTTTTTACGCTTTTGCAAGCAGAGTCTGCACCATATCCGTCTTTTCCCACGGCAGATCAAGTTCCGCGCGGCCAAAGTGGCCGTAACCGGCGGTCTGACGGTAGATCGGGCGGCGCAGGTCAAGCGTCTTGATGATCGCCGCCGGGCGCAGGTCAAAGCATTCACGCACAAGCTGGGCCAGCTTATCATCCGCGATCTTGCCGGTTCCATATGTCTCGACGAGAACGGAAACAGGGTGCGCCACGCCGATGGCGTAGGCCAGCTGCAGCTGGCAAGCGTCTGCCAAACCTGCTGCGACCAGATTTTTTGCGATATAGCGTGCCATGTACGCGCCGCTGCGGTCAACCTTCGTGGGGTCCTTGCCGGAGAACGCGCCGCCGCCGTGGGCCGCATAGCCGCCGTAGGTATCGACAATGATCTTGCGTCCCGTCAGACCCGAGTCGCCCACCGGACCGCCGATGACGAATCTTCCCGTCGGATTGACCAGGAACTTCGTGTCGCCGTCCAGCAGTCTCGACGGAAGGTTCGGCTTGATCACCTCTTCAATCACCGCCTCGCGCAGATCGGAAATCGCAATATCCGCCGCATGCTGTGTGGACACGACGACCGTGTCAATCCGCTCAACCTCGCCATGCTCGCCGTACTGCACGGAAACCTGGCTCTTGCCGTCCGGGCGCAGCCACGAGAGCTTTCCGTCCTTTCTCGCCTTGGTCAGCGCCTTCGTCAGATTGTGCGCGTAGGAAATCGGCGCCGGCATCAGCTCTTTTGTCTCGTTGCAGGCAAAGCCGAACATCATGCCCTGATCGCCCGCGCCCTCCTGATTTGCATCGTCATAGGAGGCGTCCACGCCCATCGCGATATCCTCCGACTGCTTGTCAATTGCCGTCAATACCGCGCAGCTGCGGCCGTCGAAACCGAATTCGGCGTTGTCATAGCCGATCTTCGTAATCGTATCGCGCGCAATGCCCGCAATGTCCACATAGCAGTTTGTCGTAATCTCGCCCATCACCAGCACCAGACCTGTTGTCGTTGCGCACTCGCACGCCACGCGCGCCTGCGGGTCCTTCGCCAGAATCGCATCCAATACACCGTCTGAAATCTGGTCGCAGATTTTATCCGGATGTCCCTCTGTCACCGATTCGGATGTAAAAATTCTCTTGCTCATCTGTTTGTTCTCCTTTCGTTGTCTGGGAAAAAGAAAATGCACTTTGCAGTCTTGCAAAGCGCACGAAATCTACATTCCCTCATCTTTCGATCGCTTCGCCGGAATTGGCACCTTGCTGAAAAGCAGGTTGCCGGACTTCATCGGGCCGTTCCCTCCGTCACTCTTGATAAGGCTATTCAATTGCACTCTTATTATAAGGGCTTTTTTCAAAATGTCAACCGCAAAGCGTCTGTTTTCCGCGCTTTTTGTCCATACTTTTCATCATGGAACGGAACTTGTACATTGTTCATACTTTGTCTGTAGACTTCTTTTCCCATTTCGGGTAAGATGAAAGACAATGATACCGCGCAGGCGGACGCCTGTGCCGGAAGGTAGGTTGACATATGAAAGATCTCCGCAAAAACTTCGAACGCTTCTGTCTGAAAAACCGCGATCGCGGCATTCCGAACCTGATGCTCGTCATCGCCATCGGAAACCTGATCGCCTATGCGCTGTCGGTCATTGACCCGAGCCGCGTGGTCTACCGTTTTCTCTGCTTCTCCCCGTCCAAAATTCTGCACGGGCAGATCTGGCGGCTTTTTACCTATGTGTTCACATATCTGCTCGATGTCTCAGGCAGCTATCTCTTCCTTGCCGTCATCAGTCTGTTCTGCTATTATCAGTTCGGCAAGATGCTCGAAAACTACTGGGGTGTCTGCCGCTTTAATCTCTACTATCTCACAGGTGTCCTGCTGTGCGACCTTGCCGGTCTGCTTCTCGGCTACAACGTCAATTCGACCGACCTGAACCTCAGCCTGTTCCTCGCCGTTGCAACCCTCGCGCCCGAGACAAGAATGCTTCTGATGATGTTTATCCCCATCAAGATCAAATATCTTGCCTGGGTGGACCTTGCCTTCACGGCAGTGAACGTTGTCTTCCTGCTTCTGGCTGGACCTTTGTCGTTCTACTGGCTCATGCCCCTTGTTCCGCTTGCGAACTACTTCCTGTTTTTCGGCTCCGATGTTCAGAACCTCTTCCCTAACTCCTGGCGCTATCGCCGCCCGAAGCAGCACAACCCCGGTCCCTATGCCGCGGGCTCCAAGCCCAACCCCAATTGGGCAAAGGGTTACCAGTCGAAAACCGGTGAGCGGCCTTACCGCCACAAGTGCACCGTCTGCGGCAGAACCGACACCGACTATCCGAACCTTGAGTTCCGCTACTGCTCGAAGTGCAACGGCTACTACTGCTACTGCATGGACCACATCAACAACCACGTTCATATCCAGTAACATTCCGTCGAAAAGCGCATACGATGAAATTGCGGAGGCCCTCCTCCGCAATTTTTTCCTGTAAGGGAGGATCTGTATGGCTCAATTTACCAATTTCGCCACCCTGACCTACACCGGCGGTGCGACCAATTCCAACACCGTTACCGGTGAGATTCAGGAAGTGCTGACCCTGACCAAGGAAGCCGCCACCGCCGCCTATGCAG
>ERZ780168.2868-NODE-2868-length-14488-cov-62.102404_pt1 | contig 14488 bp, 14 predicted proteins | sample MGYA00510981_ERZ780168 | MGnify/ENA primary metagenome ERZ780168 (study PRJEB29588, sample SAMEA2158769) | human gut metagenome | biome: human gut; feature: human-associated habitat; material: faeces | place: Denmark | collected 2008/2010 ...
AACACTTGGCTCCTCGGAGCCGTTAACAAACTCTCAAAAAATAACCGAAGTATTGATATAAGTACTTTTACAAAAATAAGAAAAAACTTTGATAATTCAATATGTCAGCCTTTAGTGTATGATAACGGGTATTTTATGAAATTGTGGAAGAGAGGTGTAATAATAGCGGAAGAGTGACGTTTATTATGAGGGAGGGATGAGGGAGACGGGTGAGTCTAAGCCTCAGATAAGATTCCGACGCCGTAATGATTTAACTTTGCCTTAACGAAACAAAGGGGCTATATTTGGAATTTTCCGCAGCTGAAAATTGCGGTTACCATGTGTTTGATTATCAGATGCGATAAAGGTGGTAGCCGGGATTTACGTTTGCGGAAATTTTTAAATTTACGGGATGGTGGTGTAACGTTGGGGGGGATGTTTACGTCTTATTGGTAAAAAGGTTCCTTTTAAAAAGTTTCTATCAATCGAAATGAACAAATATTACCAGTCAAGATGAAACATATGTTATCAGTGGTCGTCGCGTTGCCTTGCGCATTGCTGGCCGGTGCCCAGACGGAAAGCCCGGATTCAATTCCGGTCAAGGAACTTGAGGAGATTGTAGTGGAAGCCCCAAAAGTGATACGCAAGGCGGATATGGAGGTATATCATCCTTCGCAAAGCGCTGTGGAGGCTTCAAAAAACGGATTGCAGCTGCTCGGCAATCTGATGATACCTACGCTTACGGTGAGCGATGTGCTCGGCACGGTACAGGCTGCCGGAGAGTCGGTGCAGTTGCGCATAAACGGTCGGCCGTCGACCATAGAGCAGGTGCGTGCGTTGTTGCCGGAAACAATCAAGCGCGTGGAGTGGATTGACAATCCGGGACTGAGATATAACGGGGCAACCTATGTGCTCAATTTCATCGTCACAAATCCGACGGTGGGCGGCTCGCTCCAGACGCAGGCTCGTCCGGCACTTAACCAGGCGTGGGGCTTTTATATGGCCGACGCCAAATTCAATACCGGGCGCTCGCAGTGGCAGGTCGGCGCAAATTACAAGCTGACCAATAAGTTAAAGACACACCGTGACTATGACGAAACGTTCACATATCCCGACGGAACATCGCTGTCACGTCACGAGACATCGCGCGGGGGAGTGCTTGACAACACGTTCGGCAACGCGTGGGCGGCATACAACTACATCAAACCGGATACAACCGTATTTATAGCCGAGCTTGGATTCTCTCGCGATTTTGCCAACAAAACCGGCTACAGCGGATTGCTTTCGCTCAGCGACGGTTCGGATGATATACTCCTGTCTGATATTCAGGGGTCGAAAGGTTCGACGCCGGCGTTGTCGCTATATCTTCAGCAGAATTTCAGCCGCAACCAGATGCTTATCGTCGACTTCAAAAGTTCGTTCTATTTCGGAAAATCATATTCAGACTATATAGAGCAAGTTGCCGGAGCATATTCACCTCGAACCGACATACATACCGACATACGCGACCGCAATCAGGCGTATGCCATCGAGGCCGACTATGTGAAGAACTGGAGCAAGTCGCGTTTTACGGCCGGGGTGTCGTTACTGCCAACCGTAACCGGTCGGAATATATGTCGCTCGGAGGAGAGATTTTCCATCAGCGTCAGGATAAGGTGTATTTCTTTGCGGAATATTTCCGCCGTTTCGGCAAATGGACCGCTACCGCAGGCATAGGCGCTCAGTATACCGATTTCCTTTTCAAGGAATCGAACCGGGGAAACCATACGTGGAGCGCACGTCCGCAGGCCACGCTTACATATTCGATTAATCCCAACCATAACCTACGGCTCAATTTCACCTCGTGGCAGTCGACACCATCGCTTGCCGAGACCAATGTCGTGCCGCAGCAGCTTGACGGTTTTCAATGGAGAGTCGGCAATCCGAACCTCAAGGCTGCCAATTCGTATATGCTGACATTGCGTTACGGGTTCAGTCTGCCGCAGGTAGACGGGTCGTTCGGCATCAGGGCATTTACGTCGCCAAACGCCATTACCCCGTTGCTGCAGTGGGACGACGAAAAGCTTGTCACTACATACGAAAACAGCCGTGGGCTGCAAAACCTGTCGTTTTTCCTTGCTCCGCAGATAGAAATCATACCTGACTGGCTCACTGCAAGCGGCTACGTGCAGTTCCGCATGGAACGTATGCGTGGTGTGGGGTATGATATGCGCAACAACGGCTGGAGCGGCAACGCGAGTGTCCAGCTCTCGCACTGGGGATTTGTTCTGACCGGCCAGTACGTGCGCTCCCAGCGCGATTTATGGGGCGAAAAAATAAGTTGGGGTGAGGACCTTAATATCATTGATTTGAGTTATAACTGGAAGCAGTGGCAGTTTGGCGCCGGCATAATCATGCCGTTCGGCAAGTATGACCAGGGCTCGAAGATGATGAGCAAGTGGAATACCAACGAGCAGCATATGCGTCTGGACATGCGTATGCCATACGTCACGGTGAACTACAATGTGCAGTGGGGACGACAGAAACGCGGAGCGCAGAAACTTGTCGAAGTAAACGCCGATGCCGACCGCTCTACTACGGGAGGAAGGTAAAGAGAGCAATTATAACCACAACGATAATACAGACATATAAAGTACAGACAGTTTTTTCATTCAATCACACACGACCCGCGACAGTGATGCCGCGGGTCGTGTGTGATAAAAAATGGTTATTTATAACTATTGCATTCCATTGGGTTAAAGATTACTTTTGCAATAGTTCCGAACAGGTACTTATGTGCTTAATTTAGATTTTAATTTTATATTGTTGTATGACAATGACAGAAAAGGAGAAGATGCTGAAAGGCATGTTATATGATGCCAATTATGATCCGCAATTGATTGAGGAACGGCTTGAGTGCAAGGAGTTGTGCCGGGATTACAATGAGCTGCGACCCAAGGATATTGCAGGGCGAAATGCGTTGTTGCGAAAGATACTCGGTGCAGCGGGTGACGGGTTGCTTGTCGAGCAGCCGTTTTACTGCGATTACGGGTATAATATACGTGTGGGAAAAAATTTTTTTGCCAATTTCAATCTGGTTATACTTGACGAGGCGCCGGTCACGTTCGGCGACAATGTGTTCGTCGCGCCTAATTGCGGATTTTATACGGCCGGGCATCCGGTTGATGCCCCGGAGCGTAATATCGGGCTTGAATACGCACGGCCTATAACGGTTGGCAACGATGTCTGGATCGGCGCGGGAGTCTCGGTGCTTCCCGGAGTCACAATCGGCAGTAACTGTGTGATAGGCGCGGGTAGTGTTGTCTCGAGAGATATTCCGTCAAACAGTATCGCGGTAGGGAACCCATGCCGTGTAATCAAAACGATAGCTGACGTGAACCAAAAACAATGAAAGCAATACGTTATCTGGCGTGATGTCCCTGCTCCGTTAGCCAAAATTCTGAGTTTTGCAACCCCCTCGGTATTTCCGAACAAAAGAGTGTGTCGGGTGTTATATAGGCAAAGTGTAACTATAAAATGTTTTAGCTATGTCAACATCTGTAAAGGATATTCGCGGCACAAAAACCGAACGCTGCCTTGTGGCGGCATATTTGAGTGAGTCAACAGCCTATACGCGTTATACGTTCTATGCACAGCAGGCCGATAAAGAGAATTATTTTCCTATCGGACAGATATTTCGCGAAACGGCTGACAATGAGTTGCGCCATGCAAAAGTGTTTTTCAAAATGTTGCAGGGTGGCTCGGTAAATGTAGATCTTGATGTGGACTCTGGTGTAATCGGTGATACCGCCACCAATCTTGCCATAGCTTCGGAAGAGGAGCGGGTAGAGGGAGTTGAACAATATGAGTCATCAGCCAAAATAGCCGATGAGGAGGGATTTCCTGAAATCGCCGAACATTTCCGTGCTATTGCCAAGGTTGAGGAATCGCATCGTCGCCGCTTTGACATCTACTTAAAGCAAGTGAAGGATGGCACTGTGTGGAAACGAGAAAAACCGATAAAATGGAAATGTCTGGTATGCGGATACATCTATGAGGGCACTACGCCTCCCGACCCGTGTCCGGCTTGCGACCATCCCTACCAGCACTACATGGCACTTGATGTAGCTCTCGACTGATTGGGCGACAATTAAAAGAATACAGCGGCGGCATATCAATCGGTAGGCCGCCGTTTCCATATGGCTCGGTATAACGGGCGATGGCTCCATAAAGAGAAAGCAGGGGCAAAAAAAAACAAAAACTACACGGATTACTGCACGGATTGCCGTGCAAAAAATAAGCATTTTATACCAAAAAAATGGCATTTTGGGCATAAAAAAGAGATTCAGCTGATTGTGCAATCGGCTGAATCTCTTTGCTTTAGCTTTGAGCCGCGAGTGGGACTCGAACCCACGACCTTTTCGTTACGAATGAAATGCTCTACCGACTGAGCTATTGCGGCTTGTGGATATGTTTAGTTTCTTTTTGCGTTATTGAAGCTGCAGTTGCAGTTGCTTCGTTATTAAATTGAGTGTCTGTTTCGATTCTTTTTTGCTTTTGCGATTGCAAAGATAGTGGTTTTGGTTGAAATATGGAAGTGTTGAGGCGTTTTTTTTGTGTTGTGGAGGGTAATTTTTTTTGATTTTTTATGGTTGGCGGAATTTGTGTTTAATGCAGTTGGGAATTTAGGGTATTGTGTGTTTAAAAATCAGGCGCGACAATATTTTGCCACGCCTGATTTTTTTGCTATGTTGGTTGGATATGATTCGTCTGCCTATTGTTGGGAGAGCCAGTGGGCGGGCCAGTGGAGTTGTCAGTTTACGGACTGGTTGGTGAATGTCAGTTCCACTTTGGCGTCGTTGAGTCGGAGGGCGGCCATGGCGGGCTGCTGGACGTAGGGCACGATGGATTTGACATAGACTTTGTTGGAGCCTGTATATGGGTCGTAGACTGTCTCGGCATCGACGGTGACTGGTGTCAGGATAAATGTGAAGTCGTCGGGTGTGAGTGATTCTTCGCGCTGAAGTGCGTCGAGGAGGTAGCTGCGCAGCGATGAGAAGTCGTAGGTGTCGGTGTCGTCGGAGAATGTGGCGTAGAATGACGTGACTCCGTCGGTGACTTTGCCTTCCTCAAAGAATTTTTCTTTGTCTTTTTTCAGTACCATCAACAATTGTGACGGTGGACGGATGCCGTAGGTGTTGGAAATATTGGTGGCCGGTATGGAGAGTGTGAGGTTGTTGACGACGGCAAGACGTCCTGACTTTTCGCGATAGTAGTCGATGATGTCGAGAAGCGGGAATGTCATTTCCACTTCGAGTCCGGCGGGCGCTATGATGAGCGACTGGCCCTGTGCCACGCGGTCATTGAGCTGGGGAGCCATAGCGTATGCTATGTTGTTGTTGGAGAGGACTTCGGGTGTGGCGGAGTAGAAACTTCCCACGTAGTTATAGGTTGTGTCGCGTCCGGCTGAGTTTTTGGTGTCACGGTGATAGTAGAGCTGGAGCAGGGTAGCACCAATCTGGGTGACACGTCCGGAGCCGTAGCTGTTGCGCACGTAGATGCCGGGGAAGTGGGCGGCAAAGGCTTCGGGGTTGTTGTATACCTCGGGGTTGGTTTGGTAGAGGTCGTAAAGTTCCACTCCGAGTTCGCGGGGCAGGTTGACGTAGATGTCGCGGTGGTCGAGCTTTTTGAGTGAGTCGGAGAGTTCGAAGTTGCTGGCGGCATAGATGGCGGAGCCGATAGGCTGTGCGGGGTCGTAGTAGTCGGCCGGGTCGAAATCGGAGAATATTGGCGCTTTCAGCCCTTTGTCGAGGCGGAAAACTTCAAGTCCCATCGGTATGACGGAGTCGCCTACGAAACTGCCCGGTGCGAACATCATCTTCAGTTTGACCGAGTCGATTGCCGCAGCTGATGTCAACGTGGTGTCAAGCTGTGCCACGGGCATGAACTGGGTGACGAAATCGGATGCGAAATGCCCGTATTCGTCGGCGTCGATTGATCCGAGAAGGAGCATTGCCGTGCGCGACTGCACTTTGTCGTTTTCGACGGAGTGGCCGGTGACGGTGAAGTCGTCTTCAATGATGATATTGTTTTCGGACTGGATGAGGGATGATCCGATGCCGTCGGTATCGCCGCAACCGGATAAGGTGGCGGCAGCAACAAATGATGCGGCTATGATGGGGAAATGATTTAATCTCATAAGTTGTTGTAGAAATCGAGATAGTTTTGAGCGAGGTTTTCCTCGTCCTGATATTCCAGGAATGGAATACCGAGGCTTTTCGCATAATCAACAAGCTCGGGATTGACGTCGGGCATGAGCTGGACGATGCCGTCGGCATAACGCATGGCGAGGCGGTTGAGGGCGAGATAGTCGACCGGGCCGTCGGCGATTTCCGTCAGGCCGTCTTTGTTGAAGCCGTCCATGAGCAGTTTGTCGAGGAATCGCGGGTCGAGAGTCCCTTCAAACGGGTCGTTGACGAGGGAATATACGATTTTTGATGAACGGAAAGAGGGGTCGCTTTCGTAAATCTTTTTCAGATAAAGTGGGGCGAGAGCTGTAATCCATCCGACATTCTGTATGATTGCCGGCTCCCAGCGCAATTTCTTTACGGTCTCGATTACGCCGCGGACATAAAACATTATACGCTCGTCGTTGTCTTCCGGGGTCTGTCGGATTTCTATATCTTTTACGGCATGATGCTGGAAGTAATCATCATTGTCAATGAAATATACCTGCATGCGCGAGGGCTGCAGGGTCGCCACTTTGATGATGAGCTGGTGGTCGGTATCATCAATTATGATATTCATGCCTGAGAGGCGGATTACTTCGTGGAGCTGGTTGCGCCGTTCGTTGATATTCCCGTATTTAGGCATGAAAGAGCGCACTTCGTAGCCTTTTTCAAGTATGGTCTGCGGAAGGATGCGTGAGATATCGGCCAATGGAGACTGAGGGAGATAGGGAGAGATTTCTTGTGCTATGTACAATATTTTATTGTTGTCCATCTAATATAGCGGTTGATGAATTTTTAATTCAAAAAAAATTTCAGTGCAAATTTACGATTTTTTTTTGATATATTTATGATGGGGACGGGTGTTTGTATAATGTTTTAATTAAAAATCGCTAAATAAAGCGCGAAACTCTTAAAAATCGGTGAACGGTTTAAGTTAATGTATGAATTTGGCGCATATTGTGGGGGATTTTTCGTAAATTTGCGCATAAAAACCATGAGAGGGTTGTCTGTGGTTTCCTCCGGAAAACGCTGAGTTCCTAAGATGAAAAACAGGCATTCTCTAAATTGATACGATATGAGACGAATTATAACAGCTTTGATTGTGATTGTGGCAAGTGTGGCGGCATACGCGCAAATGTCCCGTTTCGGCGGGGCTCCGGCGGGGGCTGCTGCCTGGAATGCCCGAATAGAGATGACCGGTGCCAAGACCGGTAAGTTGGTTCTTACGATGACTCCGTCGAAAGGGTGGCATATATATGGCTTTGAGGTCGGTGAAGGTGGCCCGAAAGCGATGTCAGCCGACTTTACGAAGTCGGTAGGCGTGAAATTCAAGGGGGATCTGAAGCCTTCGGTGACTCCGGTCAAGACTCACGACGATGTTTTTGATGTCGATGTGACCTATTGGGAGGGTAAAGTCGTTTTTACCCGCAGCTTTGAGGTGACCGACCCCAGAACGGCTAAAATTACAGGTGTGGTGAACTATCAGGGATGCAATGACGAAACCTGCACGTCGCCGCAAAAGTACAATATAGTGCTTACCGTACCTGCCGGTACTTCAAATAATTCAGGTAAATAAACGGCAAACGACCAGTCATTTCATATTAAGGTTTATACATGATGCAAAAAACAATTGACATAAAGGGAAAAATATTTCTGGTGATGCTCCTCGGGCTGCTGTCGCTGACAGCGAAAGGCGCTGACGGAGTGGAATGGACGGCTGACGCTGTCAGCGATACCGGCAATGCCGGCCATATCGTGGTCACGGCCAAGGTGGCTGATGGCTGTCATTTCTATTCGTTCGCACCCGAGGGAGGGTATAACTCGCTTGAGATAAAGGTGGAAGGAAACGATGCCGTGCTGTCGACAGGCGACCCCTCCGCATCGATAGCTCCGGAGACGCACTATGAGGAAAGTCAGGGCGCCGAACTGTCATCATGGAGTAAGGATGTAAGTTTCACAATACCGTTTACTTTTGAGGCTGACAAAGGATATAAAATAAACTTGAAAATAAGGTATCAGGCATGTGACTCTACCGCCTGCCTCACCCCAAAAACTGTAAATCTGACCCTGACCGGCAACGGGTATGCGGAATCGGAGAACAGTGATACTGCCGAAGCCGCGCAGGCCAATCAGACAGAAAACGGAGAGGGAAACAACGGAGAACTGACGACTGATGCAGCAATAAACACCCAATGGTGGAGCCCGGTAAAGACCACGACTCCGACCACCGACCAGTCGCCCTGGGCTATACTGGTGCTTGGATTTGTCGGCGGTCTTGCAGCGCTGCTCACTCCATGCGTATGGCCGCTGATACCCATGACTCTGAGTTTCTTCCTCAAACAGAAGAAAGGCGGCCGATTCAATTCCGGAGCGCTCACATACGGAGCCGCTATTGTGGTGATATATCTTGTGCTCGGCATCGCGATAACTCTGATATTCGGCGCGGGCAAACTCAACGAACTTTCGACCAATGCGATATTCAATATCATATTCTTCCTGCTCCTGGTCGTGTTCGCTATTTCGTTTTTCGGCGCATTCGACATCAAATTGCCGCAGAAGTGGTCGAACGCAATGGACAGCAAGGCCGAGAGCACTTCGGGAATAATAAGCATATTCTTCATGGCGTTCACGCTTGTGCTCGTGTCGTTCTCGTGCACCGGTCCCATTATCGGCACACTTCTGGTGGAGGCCGCATCGCAGGGCAACATACTCGGTCCGGCACTCGGCATGGGAGGGTTCGCTTTAGGACTTGCCGTGCCGTTCACGCTGTTTGCATTCTTCCCCGGCATGCTCAAGGAGATGCCCAAATCGGGCGGATGGCTCAATTCGGTAAAAGTGGTGCTCGGTTTCTGCGAGCTTATCCTTTCGCTGAAATTCCTCTCGGTTGCGGATATGGCCTACGGATGGCGTATACTCGACCGCGAGGTGTTCATTTCGATATGGATTGTGCTGTTTGTGATGCTTGGGCTTTATCTTCTCGGCAAACTTCGTTTCAGCCATGACGAGAAGAAGGACCACGTCGGCGTAGGCCGATTCATACTCGCTATCTTCCCGCTGGCATTTGCAGTATATCTGTTGCCCGGACTGTGGGGCGCACCGCTTAAGGCATGCAGTGCTTTCGTTCCGCCATTGGAGACTCAGGATTTCAACCTGTATACCCACGATAGCCAATATGTGGAATTTTCGGACTATGACGAGGGTATGGCATACGCCGAAGAACATCACATGCCGGTGTTGCTTGATTTCTCGGGATACGGATGCGTCAACTGCCGCAACATGGAGGCTGCCGTGTTTGATACGGAACAGGTGCGCGGCATGCTCGCCGAAAATTTTGTCGTAATCAAACTCATGGTCGACGATAAGAAGGAACTTGTACGCCCCATGAAGGTTACTGCCGGAGGGAGCGACTATACACTCGAGGCCGTAGGCGAGAAGTGGGCTTTCCTGCAAAGCTATAAGTTCGGAGCCAATTCCCAGCCGTATTACATCGTGCTTGACAATGCGGGGCAACCGTTGACCGACCCCGTATATTATGACAACAGTGTGGAGAAGTTCATGCTGTGGCTCAATGAGGGGCTCGAACGGTATAACAGCGGCATATGATACAGATACCCGGCATGTAATTCCGCGGTTAAAAACCGCGGCTACTATATTACTCCGGCCTGTAGTAGCCGCGGTTTTTAACCGCCCGGCTTCAGCTATACGACAATGAACGATTATTATTAAATAAGATATGTCACATAACCGTCAGGAAAAAATCGAGGCTCTCGGGCGTGTAATCGACGTGCTCGACGAGCTTCGTCTCAAATGTCCGTGGGACAGGGTGCAGACAAACCAGTCGCTGCGGCCGAATACAATCGAGGAGGTGTACGAACTCTGCGACGCACTCCTCGCCGAAGATAATCCCAATATCAAAAAGGAGCTTGGCGATGTATTGCTCCATGTACTTTTTTACAGTAAGATAGGAGAGGAGAAAGAGGAATTTGACATTGCCGATGTGGCCGACGCCCTCAGCGAAAAACTGATATACCGCCATCCGCATGTATTCGGCACCACGCAAGCCGACAACGCCCATCAGGTGGAACTGAACTGGGAACAGATAAAGCTAAAGGAGAAGAACGGCAACAAGACCGTGCTGTCGGGTGTACCCGTATCGCTGCCTCCGCTGATCAAGGCATATCGCGTGCAGGAAAAAGCCGCCAATGTGGGATTCGACTGGGAGAGTCCTGAGGATGTATGGGCAAAGGTAAAGGAGGAAATCGCCGAATTTGAAGAGGAACTGGAACGTTCGCGCGCAGCTTCCGGCAAATCCGGCAAACCGGAGCCTACGCCTGAAATGCTCGCCGAGTACGGCGACCTGCTGTTTTCGCTCGTCAATGCCGGACGTCTGTACGGCATGCACCCCGATTCGGCTCTCGAGCTGACAAATAAAAAATTTATCACGCGTTTCAACTCTGTAGAGGATGCTGCCCGTAAACAGGGTCGTGCCCTCAAGGACCTGACATTGGAAGAAATGGAACAATTATGGCAACAGGCAAAATCAAAAGAAAACTGATAGTGCTGCTGACAGGGGCGGTATGCCTGGGAGGCGCACATACATCTTTCGCGCGCGATTGCTGTCATGCTGGTGCCGCTGCGTGTCACGGTCACGCCAATAGTCAACAGCGTCAGTTCGACTTCGTCATCAGCGATGTCATTTACAAGTCAGATGACAATCTGACACGAGTGTGCGGCAATCTTGTCGGGTGTCCGCACACATCGGCACGTATCGACAGCATCACGTTGAAATCGGCCGGAACGAGTATTAAGGCCAATGATATTGACGGCGTGGATTTCGAGCGTTATTTCCAATGGGAAGATGACGGCAATATATACATAGAGATAGACTTTCCCGGTTGCCGGCAGTCGAGGCGCATACTTGACTGCTGCGACGGCAGTCAGATAGTGTTCCATACGGCGAAAGGTGATGTGTCCGTCCCTGTCGCGACAAGAAAAGATGAATTGAAGAAGTGATAGTCTGTATAACGGAAAAACCGAGCGTGGCCAAAGACATAGCCGCGATACTCGGTGCGACTGTACGCAGGGACGGTTATTATGAGAGCGAAGCCTATAAGGTGACCTGGACCTACGGTCATCTGTGCACGCTCAAGGAGCCGGCCGATTACACTCCGTTGTGGAAGCGGTGGTCGCTCGGTCAGCTGCCGATGCTGCCTCCGAAATTTTCCATAAAGGTAATCCACCAGGAGAGCATCGAGCGTCAGTTCAGGGTAATAGAAGAGCTGATAAAGGAGGCCGACGAGGTGATAAACTGCGGCGATGCCGGCCAGGAAGGAGAACTGATACAGCGCTGGGTGATGCAGAAAGCGTCAATCAAATGTCCCGTGAAACGTCTGTGGATATCGTCACTGACCGACGAGGCAATACGCGAGGGATTCAAGAACCTGCGACCGCAGTCGGATTTCGACCCGTTGTATCATGCCGGATTGTCGCGCGCCATAGGCGACTGGATTTTAGGTATGAACGCGACGCGGCTCTACACGCTTAAATATACCTCGGGCAACGGCAATGTGCTGTCAATCGGACGCGTGCAGACTCCGACCCTTGCTCTTATAGTGCAGCGGCACAAGGAAATCGAGGCATTCAAGTCGGAGGATTTCTGGGAATTGAAGACCGTGTACCGCGAAGCGACATTCAACGCGCGTACCGGACGCTACAAGGATGAACAGGCGGCCAACGCCGCGCTTGAAAGCATACGACCGTGTCAGCTTGTAATCACCGACATAGAGCAGAAGCAGGGACGCGAATCGGCGCCGCGACTCTTTGACCTTACTTCGCTTCAGGTGGAGACCAACAAAAAATGGGGATGGACAGCCGACGAAACGCTGAGCCTCATACAGTCGCTATACGAAAAGAAGGTGACGACTTATCCCCGCGTCGACACCACATACCTCTCGGAGGATATTCACGCGAAAATCCCCGACATACTCCGTCAGATGACACCATATGCTCCGCTTACCGCTCCGGTGTTGTCGCAACAAATTACCAAGTCAAAAAAGATATTCGACAACAGCAAGGTCACCGACCACCACGCCATCATCCCCACGGGGCAGTCACCCTCATCGCTCGTAGGCAACGAGCGCTTGCTATATCATCTGATTGCCACGCGATTCATAGCGGCGTTCTATCCCGACTGCCGCTTCGACTCTACGGTCGTGACGGCCAAGGCGGGAGAGATAGAATTCAGGGCCACCGGCAAGGTAATCACCGACGAAGGCTGGCGCAAAGTGCTGACTCCGGCAAAGGATGATGGCGACAAAGGCGATGACAGCCAGGTGCTCCCTCAATTCACTCTCAACGAGAGCGGACCACACGAACCGTTCCTCCAGAAAAAAGCCACACAGCCGCCAAAACCTTATACCGAGGGAACGCTGCTGCGCGCGATGGAGTCGGCGGGAAAAAATGTCGATGACGAAGAATTGCGCGAGGCTATGAAAGAGAACGGTATCGGACGTCCGTCGACACGTTCGGCCATCATAGAGACGCTGTTCAAACGTCACTATATCTGCCGTCAGCGCAAAAGCATACTCCCGACAGCGGCCGGCATACAGCTGATCGAGACCATCAACCAGGAGTTGCTGAAAAGTCCCAAACTTACCGGAATATGGGAGAACAAGTTGCGCAGGATAGAACGCCGGCAATATTCGGCGCCGGAATTTATCGACGAACTGAAACAACAGATTTCGGAAATTGTTATAAATGTGCTGAGCGACAACACATCGTCGCGCATAGAGGTGAAGCAGGAAGCCGAAAAACCGGCGGTCAAGACGACAAAGCCGACGAAGCCCCGTGCGCCGCGCATAACATCGTTCGAGCAGGTAACGTGTCCGTACTGCAAGAAAGGGCATATAATAAAAGGTCGTACGGCTTTCGGGTGTAGCGAATATAAAGCGGGCTGCTCGTTGCGTCTGCCGTTCGACACATATCCCGACAGTCTGACGCCATCCAAACTCAAAAAGATGATAGAGAAACTTCAGAAATAGATATTGGAAAGATGAACGATTTGTTACAGTGGGTAGTTGTCATTGTCGTACTGGTAGCGGTGACAATCTACATAGTCAGAAAGATGTCGCGCAAAGGCTCCCATGGAGGATGTGCCGGATGCGGACTTAACGGCCTTTGCAAAAAGGACGATTGCTGTGACAGAAACGAAAATGCGGACAAAAAACGCGAATAAAAATAAAAATAATGGAACACTCGTCAAGAAACAGTCTTTGGAAAGGGTATCTGCTGGCGGCGATAGCGGAAATCACATACGGTATGAATCCGTTGTTCGCAGTGCCGCTCTACGAAAATGATGGAATGAATCCCGACAGCGTGGTATTTTTCCGTTATATAATGGCTTTGCCTATTATTGCAGCGATGGTGATATTGCGTGGCCGCAGACTTGCGATACCGCGTTATGCCGTTGTCCCGTCAGTCATATTGGGATTGCTGATGGCACTGTCGTCGCTGACACTGTTTCTGAGCTACAAATATATGAACGCCGGCATTGCATCGACTCTGCTTTTCATATATCCTATAATAGTGGCTCTGATAATGGTGATATTTTTCAAGGAACGAATATCGGTGCGTCTGATATGCTGCATAATAGTGTCGCTAATAGGCATAGCGTTGCTGTACAAAGGCCCGGATGGAGCTACTCTTGACACGACTGGAACGATATTTGTGGTGATATCAGCGCTTTCCTATGCGATATATCTCGTAGGTATCAATCACAGGCGCATGGAGGGTATACCCATTCTTCCGCTAACGTTTTTCATGCTTCTGTTCGGCACGCTCCTATTTGCAGGGCGAATTGCAACAGGGGTGGAACTGACGGTCCCGAAAGTATGGTATCATTGGGGAAATCTTATCGGACTCGCTGTGTTCCCGACGGCCATATCATTCATCTGCACCACACGCGCCATACAGCTGATAGGCCCGATGCCTACCGCGATACTCGGCGCGCTTGAGCCGGCATCGGCCATATTCTTCGGTGTTACGATACTCGGACAGGGGATAACATCGCGGGATTTGCTGGGACTTGTGCTCATTGTGGCGGCCGTGACTACCGTGATAGCCGGCTCGCAGGTCACTACTGTGCTGATGCGCGTGCGCAAGATGTTCCCTCGGCTGCCGTTTACTATTTTTAAAAAGCGCTGATTTGTCACGGCTCTTTCATTTAAGACAAAAATAGAGACATAGCCCCCCCCTTACCCGGTTCATTGTGAATCGGGTAATTTTTATGATTTTGTATGTCA
>ERZ780168.2870-NODE-2870-length-14478-cov-3.858837_pt1 | contig 14478 bp, 8 predicted proteins | sample MGYA00510981_ERZ780168 | MGnify/ENA primary metagenome ERZ780168 (study PRJEB29588, sample SAMEA2158769) | human gut metagenome | biome: human gut; feature: human-associated habitat; material: faeces | place: Denmark | collected 2008/2010 ...
AAGCCTGTGAAAAATGTGATAGTAAAAAAATTATTATGTTTAGATTCACCGTAGAGGATAATGAGACAGTTTTGTCTGTTGAGAACTCATACAATAGAAAATATTTATCATACCGGGGAAAGGAGATTGTCACAAATAAAAGAGATATATTCGATGAACATGGAGTAGGTATAAAAAATGTTGTAAGTATAATAGATAAATATAATGGAACATATACGATTGGATGTGAAGATAATAAGTTTTATTTTTCAATTGTATTATGATAAATTGCCTGAGAAATTCTTAATCAAACAATTTCCCGGGCAATTTTGTTGTTTTCTGTAAGATAATGTCATTTTCTGCAAGACATATTGCTATTGGGTAATTTCGTTACTATATTACAAATATGGGGGCGCAATATGGTTGCAAAACTTGCAGAGAGTATAGTTGATACATTGGAAAAAGAAAAAATAATTACTGCACAATTAAGAGAACATTATATATATGCCTGCATAACATTGATCGAAAGAATTGTAACAATATTGTCTCTACTGTGTATAAGCATAGGAATGGGAAATGTGGTTATCAGTTTTATATTTTTAGGATTCTTTAAGCTGTTAAGAAGTCGGACTGGTGGTTATCATGCAAAAAATTTCTCACAGTGCTATTTGTTGTCGCTGATAATATGTATTGCAGTAGTATGTATCTGTAGTAGGTTACAAGGACAGTGTATTTATAAAGGTATATGTATTATGTTTCTCATGGCATTTTTTGTAATATTCATAATTGGAACTGTAAATCATCCAAATGTTTGTTTTGATGAAAGTGAATTGAGAATATTAAAAAGATGGACAAGGATAATTTTAATTGTAGAAACTTCAGTAATAATTGGTGGCAGTGTATTAGGGGATATGAACAGAAAATATATTATGGCTATGATGTTGGCAATTATATTATGTGCGGTTCTCATGGTTTTGGCAAAAATAATAGGACAGGAGGTGAATCGGGGTGAGTGAGACGATAAGGAGAAAAGTATTAAAGATGGTTGAAAGAATCACTTACAATGAAGTAAAAAAGAATAATTCAGATGTGCCATTTTGTATAAGTATTCTTCATCAGCCTAAAAAACCACCAAAGATAAAGCTGTAGAAACCTAGGAGAAATGAATTAAGAATAAGGAGGATATGCATATGAGGATGTTTAAAAGAATGATTGTGTGCGTGATGACAGCAGTAATGACGATATCATGTATGCCTGGGGTGAGTGCACTTGCGGGGGAGAGCGAGACCACAATGGCAGAAGAGCTAGCTGTAGAAAATAATAGTGTTGCAAGAGCGGTTGCATCATATTATTATGACTATGATTGCACTAGTTATACTAAAGTAGGACATGTAACAACGGCAGGTACAACTATGACACTGATATATAATGCTTCAACGAAAGGAAAAGTGAAAATAACAGTAAAGGATTCCAGTGGAAATATAGCAAAGATTATATATCCGCCTGCTGAAGGGAGCACAGGTACTTCACTTTCAACAACTTTTGGAGTAAGCAAAGGAAAAACATATTATTTTTATACTGAACCGACTGGTGCAAATAATAGGACTGCAGGATCGTTCAGAGTAAGATGCTGATATTATAAAGAATGTGCTAAAAATATAGAAATATAGCTCCGTCATAATTTGACGGGGCTAATTGTGTATAGCGGGGGGGACATATGAAAACAAACTTATTTCTGATAACAAAATACTGGAGATATCATAAAAAGCAGTTTGCGAGCATGCTTACCTCGATAGTGATATTAACGGCTTTCCTGTTGATTGCACTTTTGATGGAGAGAACAGAATGTAGACGGCAGTATGATGACAAGCTGCGGGGAAGTAGTAAGACATTTTATCTGTATAGCAATCTTGGCAGTGATGCCTATGAGGAGATGTCAGAAGACAAAAGGGTCAGCATGATCGGGCGTACGGCTATATGTGGAAAGCTGGGAAATGACAAAACACAGTATACATATGGTACATATATTGACGATGCGGCAGAGGATCTTGAATATGTAAAGCTTTCGTCGGGAAGATTCCCTGAAAAAACCGGGGAGGCAGCAGTGTACGATTATGTGTTGGAGGATATGTTTTTTACTGTTGATCCTGACTCGTATGTTGGAAAGGAAGTAACCTTTGACAGTTATGATTTGGATGATACATATCTGTTGAGAACAGGTAGACATGTGGGACAGATTACGTTTACTATCACAGGTGTATTGTGTACAGACAGCAGAAGAGATCTTAAGGAGAACAGAGTAGACTGGGGATCAGACCTTTCGGAAGTACAGATGCCAACTATATATCTATGGCGGGATGACTGTGATTTGGACGAGAGTACATTCGTATATACTGCTGTCTCCCTGTATGGTGATGACGAGATAACAGAGCAGTCGGAGAGCGCTATGGAAGAGTTTGCGCAGGATTATTATGACAAAACTGGAATATGGCCAAGATCCGGCCGCAGCAGATCGGCTGCAGAAGATATCTGCAACATTACCCTTGGAAACGAGAAGCTCAACAGCGAAAGTTATCTGTCGGACTCTGTCCAGGGGATACTATATTTCAGTGTCATTGCTGTGATCTTGTCGGCTATATCCCTGTTTGGCGTGATGATAACTGTTATGAGCGAGAGACAGAAATCCCTGGATATCGTGAGAGATATAGGAGCCAGCCGGATGAAAGTGGCTTGGATACATATATTGGAATGGGGAATCCTGTTGGTTTCTGGAGTGGTATGCGGCGGAGTCGTTGGAATCACTGTATATGAAGTCATACTTGAGATTCAAAGTCGTTTTCTGGGGTTGCCTAAATTGCGCGGTTATACAGTGGAGTGGTGTGTACAGCAGATTACGGAAAATCCGTTTGTAATCTCTGTTGTGTGTGCAACAGGTACATTTACCCTTGGATATTTACTTTTTTATATATATCTTCATATAAAATCAAGAAGAAGGCTTATAAGAAGAGATCGTGTGAGATCATTCGGGAGAATCAAGTCGGTGGTTTCCGGTATTCCATTTGCAAATATAATGCAGATGTTGTCTGTTGCCCTGATCCTGTTTGCGGCGGTGATGTGCTACGCATTCTGCGCTATGGACGGCAAGGGAAAAGGATATTTTCACAATGATGATCTGGACAGAGACACATATTATACATATGGACAATTGGATATGGAAACCAGTGATGTAGATATATGCCTTTATGATCAGGGGTCGGGGATTACTGGTGGAGTATTGCTTACAGATACAGGACTTACTGAGGATGGGCGCAAGAGCATTGCGGATATGAACGAAGTAAAGTCAATAGAGAGTTTCTCCACAAACGATGGCTTTGATATATTTTATGATAGAAATGACGAGGATATTCCGGATGGATTGTGGCAGGCGGAGGTCCAGTTTCCTGAAGATACAGAAGAATTCTATCATGCAGACGATAGATTTTATTTCAATGTTCCAGCGATATGGCTGGATGATAACGGAATGAGAAAGCTGGATAAATATGTAAAAGAGGGGTCAATAGGTACCCATAAAAATGGTGTGGCGTGTGTTGAATATGAATATGACGGAATGACCGCGGAGTCGCCATATAAGATAGGCGATGTAATGCATACAATGACAGTGAACGGAAAAGGCGAATACAAGGAGACTGTTGAAATCGTGGATGCGATAATTGTGATTCCGGAGACCACAAAGGAGAGCGATCCGATATTGTATGCAGGTCTTGGCAGAGCTTCACAGTATGGATATGCAATAGTGGCCTCACAGGACACAGCAGTCAGTATTGGGATGTTTAAGACATGTTATGACGTTACATATATATCTCTAAGCAACAGGGGAGATATTGATAGAGTTGTATCCAGGTTTGCTGACATATTGGACTCTTCAATGGAACTCAGGATACGAACGATAGATGAGTGTGATAAGGAGTATCGTGAGGCATATATATCACAGTATGCGAGCACAATATGTCTGTTCTTTATTCTTCTTATCATGGCGGCATGGGGATATTGGGAACTTGTCACCATGCGTTACCAGAATGGCAGGCGGAACGTGGCGATCATGCGGGCTCTTGGAATGGAGAAGCACTCATGGAACATGACGTTTATATGGCATAACATAAGAAATGCCCTGGTATCATGTGCTGTCGGAGCCGGTATGGTGTATGGCATGAGATGGCTTTTGCGCTACAAGTACGAACAGGCGCTAAACATGTTCAACTGGCCGGAGACAGATTTATGGAACGTCGATGCAGATGTTATAAAAGAGGTAACGAGACTCCAGCATGTATTTCTATTCGACAGCGAGATATTTGTTGTCCCTGTGGGAAGAGCGTTGGTACTGATAGGAACATTCCTTGTTGTGATTTCGACGATTATTACGGTGCTGGTCATTCATAAGAAGAAATCGGAAGAGATAATTGATGATCTGGCTGAAAAAGAGTAAGGGGGACGATGCATATGATTCAGATAAAGGATTTAAATAAGACGTATGGTGAAGGAACAAATGCTGTTCATGCACTTCGCAACTGTAACGTGGAATTTGAGTATGGAAAATTTACGGCGATTATAGGAACATCAGGCAGTGGAAAGTCAACATTGCTACATCTGATGGGCGGACTGGATACAAAGGCAGAAGGAGAGATATTCTATGATGATGAAGATATACTCAGATATTCAGATGCACAGCTTGCAAAATTCCGCAGAAAAAATATAGGTTTCGTATTCCAGTTCTTCAATCTGGTGCCAGAGCTGACAGCAAAGGAAAATATATTCCTGCCAATGATGATAGATAAGGTTAAGGTAGATGAGGAGTACTTTGATAAGCTTACTGAAAAACTTGGAATTTCAGAGAGACTGACACATTATCCGTCACAGTTGTCCGGTGGACAGCAGCAGAGGGTTGCGATAGCCAGAGCGCTCATACACAAACCAAAAGTGTTGCTCTGCGATGAACCTACCGGAAATCTGGACTCTCAATCAGGAAAAGAAGTCCTGAGACTGCTTAGAGAACTGCAGAGTGAAGATGGACAGACTATAATTATGGTTACCCACGATGGAAATATAGCAGATCAGGCCGATCGTATCGTAAGGATAGAAGATGGACAGATAAAATGTGTATAATATTCACACAATTATATACATAAAAGACAATTTGATGATAAAACGCAACAACAATGACAATAAAATTGATAAATTGTCAAAAAATATGTTGACGATTTGCCTTGCATCATGTATAATAAAGGTACATTAAAGAACGGCCATTTGAAAAAGATACAGATGGCACACCATAGATTGTCACCCGTGACACGTAACATGTACGAAGTTATCTCAGAGATTTATAGAATCGTGAAAAAGACTTTACACATGGTGCGCAGGAAACAGAGATCCGTGGTACAAGTTCACGAAAGGAGGAGGTTCCGTTGGAGACAATTGAAGAACATTTTTATCATGATGGTAACTCAGAACTGGGAAGTTGTTTCCACACGAGATGCCTTTAAGATAAATCTTGAATCAGTCCACATGTAGATGCTGTATATAGCATGATTGAAGTGCCAGGACGCAGGTATTTGATACCAGATTTGATCCATCGTGATTGTTCAAAACACAAGATATGAGTGGTGTTTCAAGGGCATCAGGTCATATCACATACCGCAAGACCAGTGCTTATAAGAGGTTGGTACATATACAAGTTCATGCAGTGCATGTTATGAGTAGATGCAATTCGTACCCTGATAGTTTATATTCCGGTAAGTTTAATCTCTAGGCACAACGAATTTTTTCATAGATATTTATAATATAGTGGAAGAATCAATGGCATGTGTGGAAGCATTCAGATATTTTGATTAGATACTTCAATATTTGAAAAATGAATAAACTAATATAAAGCCAGTTGGTATTATGCCAGCTGGCTTTTTTATGTATTAATTACAACGTGTGTTAAACCACTGATTGCCCGCTCTGCGAGCTATAACAATCCGTGCGGCAACAAGAAACTAATATTAATTGCAAATAACTTAAATTATTGACTAATATGGCGTGCAAAAGCAATAAAAAACAACTTAAATATTCGGTAATTAATGACATGTTCAACAATTAAAAAATGAGTTAATATAAGTATATGTATAAATATTAATCACGAATTAGGCTGTTCGTGGTGAGTAAAGTGGAGGAATATCACAAAAAAGAAAGGGTAAGGAAATATGGTGAGATTTAGAACAAGACTTGTTGCTGTGACATGTGCAGTTGCAATGGTTGGCTCATTCTGGGGAAGTGCAGGGGCAATAGTCTCAGCTGATGCAGCAGATCCGTCTGCGGAAATGGCGTGGAGCATCACTACAGACAAACTGGTATTTGACACTGGCGCAGATGCCAAGTGGACAGATAAAATTTATGCCAGCAATGATGAAGGTACATACCCAGAGTTAGGCAGGATCGATGATGTGTCTGTGGGTAAAAAGGCTGTGCTCACGGCAAATGTAACACTTAATGGGGATTTTTCAGGATTGGATGGTGCGGAGGCTGCTGACGGAACGTATAATGCGATCCAGCTTTCCTGTGCAATCAAGACTGGCGATGGATGGACATACACCAAGTCTGATGATTATCCATTCCTTAAAGCGGAAAATTTTACAGATGGCAAGACACAGGTATCATTTGCATTTGATGTGGAGGATACAGGAGCTGCGAACGAGATAATATTCCAGTACAATTCAAACTCTGCATATACTGGAACAATATCAATATCTGATGTAGAGATTCAGAGTGATGATTCAGGAGAGGAGCCTGGTGGTGGAGAAGAGCCAGGTGGCGGATCATCAGCAACAGGAAATGTGACAGGTGTGGCAGCACCTTCGATCACAGACAATACAGTATGGAGCAGTTCAGATGCAGTTCTCACATTTGACGCTGCTTCAGATACGACATGGAAGGATAAGGCGTACGCCAGCAATGACAGCGATACATATGCTGATATGGCGAGAATAGAGGGTGCAACTGTAGGTGAAAAGGCGAAACTCACAGCTACGGTTTCACTTGATGGCGATATATCAGGCCTTGACGGTGCTGAGGCATCAGACGGATCATACAATGCGATCCAGCTTGCATGTGCCATGAAGACAGGCGACAGCTGGGATTACGCCAAGTCAGGCGACTATCCGTTCATCAAGGCTGAGAACTTTGTAGATGGCAAGTGCGATATATCATTTGCATTTGATGTATCAGAGGTGGGAAATGTACAGGAGATCGTATTCCAGTACAATTCAAACTCAGCATATGCCGGCAAGATCACAATAAGCAACGTTAAGGTACTTGATGTTAAGGAGAGCAGCGGCGGACTTGAGCAGAGAGATCCTGCTGTGATCTCAGATCTCTCATCGGCTGAGGATTATGACAAGTGGAGCACAGAGGCCGGATATGCATACAAGCACGGCGATGCAGCCAACAAGGCCGGTAATGCCACACCTGACATATCATATGACAGTGCAAATGAGAGACTTAAGGTTTCTGTTGACTACTCAGCAGATTCAACTTCCTCATGGAGTGAGGCAAAGGTTAAGTGTGTTCCTACAGAGGCTATGGATGTGAGCCAGTACAACCAGCTCAGTGTGGATATAATCTACCCGGCAAAGCTCAAGGGAAGTAAGATCAAGTTTTTTGCAGATGGAATAATAAATAAAGATACAACCATCGACGATGATGCAGAGGATATCGGAGATGGATTAAAGAAGGTTACAGTTACTATGGGATTTACTCCTACAGATAAACTACTCAGAGATGTGACAATAGGAATCATAGGAAGCAGCACAAGCTTTAAGGGAAATGTATATCTTGATAATCTTGTTCTGTCACAGGCAGATACAACAAAGGATTTTGTCGAGATAACAGAGACTCCTGGCGCTGGTTCACCAGCGGATCTTTCACAGATGCCATCATCAGTTAGAGTGAGCGATGCGAATGCAGCAGACAGTGCAAAGGCACTTGCGGCATACCTGAATACGCTCATGAATAGTGATCAGGTTCTGTTCGGACATCAGAATGATGTGAGCAGAAGCGTAAATCCACAGGCGTCACTCGGTGATGTATATGATGTGACTGGACAGGTCAGCGGTGTGTTCGGAATCGACTCACTGGCAGTTACAGGCTCGGAGGCAGGCGGTTCAGACGCGGCTTCGGCACTGGCAAACTCAGTGGCATACAGCAAGACTGCAGCGGCAAATGGTGCGATCGTGTCATTGTCAATGCATATGCCAAACTTCTCCAGCTCCAAGATAGTGAAGAACTCGGATGGAACATACAGTTTCTACGGATGTGATTTCTCAGAGTCCAAGGATCTGTCAAATGACATAGTAAAGCAGATTCTCCCAGGTGGAGAGTACAATGAGGTATTTACATCTTACCTCGATGTGATCGCAGACTACGCATCACAGCTTCAGGCTGCCGGAATACCTATCATGATCAGACCATTCCACGAGAATACAGGAAGCTGGTTCTGGTGGGGATCAATGAACACAGCTGAGACATACAAGTCTCTCTACAGATATACCAAGGATTACATGGAGCAGAGCGGTGTACACAACCTTCTCTGGGTATACTCGCCAAACGGACCTGTAACATCAGAGGCAGCTTACGTGTCATACTATCCAGGCGATGAGTATGTAGATATCCTTGCATTTGACTATTACAACGATTACAATTCGTACCCTGCAGCAGCAGACAACTCTTTCTTTGACAGTCTTGATACAACATGTAATATCGTGTCATCAATAGCTGCAAAGAGAGGCAAGATACCAGCCATCGCTGAGTGCGGTGTCAGAGTCATGAAGAAGGACGGTTCAGACAACGAGGGACTTCTCGTAAAGGGTAATCCGGTTGGAACAGAGGCTTCAGGAAAGAACTGGTATCAGGAAGTCAACGACATTGCGAAGAAGAACAACATGCCATACTACCTCGTATGGGCCAACTTCGGAGACAGCAACTTCTATGTACCATACAAGTATGATGCTACACATGGACAGGAGCTTATCAATGACTTCATAAAGTATTATAACGACGACTCATCAATATTTGGTGGAGACACAGGATTCTACAACAACATGGGAACCCTTGCAGGAGTATCTGCAAATACATACACGGGCCAGATGGGTTACATGGTATATCCATTTGACAGAGATACCATCCTCAAGGCGACAACACTCAAGGCTGGTGTTAAGAATGCATCAAAGGTTCAGTTCATTATCAACAATCCTGATACAGGTGTTAAGCTTACACTCAACGCTGAGGCTGGAGCCGAGATTGCCGCTGCAGGATCAGAGCCAACACTTTACACGGCTGATCTTACAGAGAAGAATCTCAGCAAGCTTGGAAAGACAGATACAGCAACCATCACACTCTTGGCAGATGGCGAGCAGCTCTCACAGCTGTCACACATAAGCCTTGGAAAGGCCAAGGATAAGGCTCCTGCAAATGTCATCGAGGACTTCGAGTACTATTCAGGAAGCGACGGACTTCTGGATTCCACATACACATCTAACTCAGCCGCAGGATGCAGCTCAAGCTTTGTTCTTAACAAGACACATAAGAACGGTGGCACATACGGCGGTGCGTTCAAGTATAAGCTTGAGACAAATGGATCAGAGGTGTGGACAGGAAGGATTAAGTCAGAGCTTACAAACAATGATTTCTCAAAGTATAATGCGCTTGAGATGTGGGTACAGCCGGACGGTATGGGACAGAAACTTGTGATCCAGATCACAGATGGAAGCGGCGAGGAATTTGAGGTATACCTCACAGATTTCGTAAAGGGAACAAAGGCACAGTATGTTACTATTCCATTCAGCTCATTCAAGGGTAAGAAGGGTGGTACACTCGATGCATCGGATATAGTCAAATTTGCTGTATGGTGCAACTCGATCGTGCCGGAGGATCACACTGGCAAGTGGACAGTTGACTCAACTATCTATTTTGATGGAATCCAGGCAGTGAAGCTCACAGATGATATGCTCAAGAAGAATCCAGTGGACAAGAATGGACTTATCATAACAGACAAGTCACTGGTAAATAAGGATGAGGCAGATCCGGGTAAGGACGATCCAACAACAGAAGATCCAACCACAGAGGATCCAACCACAGAGGATCAGACTACCGAGGCTCCAACAACTGAGAAGCCTGGCAATGACGACAAGACAACTGAGGCTACCACAGCAGCAACAACGGATGGAAGCACAGGTGGAAATGGACAGAACGTGGTAAATACAGGAGATAAGTCACCTGTAGACGTAATGTTTGCGATAATGATAGCATCACTTATCATGGCTGGTGCAGGCTATATCGTTATCAAAAAGGATAAGAAGTAATACTCATTTTAGCCATACAAAGAGCCCCACTGTCGGCGGTGATGAAGACCATCGGCAGTGGGGCTTTATTTGTTGGTTTATATTTGTATGCAATATCAGTTTGCAGCACGTCTCTTCTCAACAAGCTTCTCCACAGGGGTTGTGAGATACATTATGGAGAGCATCAGTGTACAGCAGAACCAGATGATAGGCTCTGTGATGGTAACTCCGAGATATCCAAGTCTTGGAGTGAGGATCATAACCGCAAGTACCTTGCCGATTAGCTCTATAGTGGATGACATGACCGGAACGATCTTCCTGCCCATTCCCTGCATTGCACATCTCAGGACGAACAGAGGACCAAGTACATAGAAGCACGTCACGCCGATCCTTACATATCTCACGGCCGGATCTATGATGGCACTGGCAGATGTACCTGCAACCAGCTTTATAAGTGCCGGGCTGAGCAGCCAGCCGAATATTATCATGACAGTGGTTATGATCGTGTTTATGATGATCGCAGCCCTCACACCCTGATGTACCCGGTCGTACCTGCCTGCGCCCATATTCTGGCTTACATATGTCGTCACGGCATTTCCTACTATATATAACATGAACATGAGGATATCAAATATCTTTCTTGCCGCTGTGTGGGCGGTTACTATATCAGTTCCGAGTCCATTGATGGCTCTCTGGAGTATGACCGTTCCGATGTTCACTATACAGCTCATAAATCCCATGGCAAGTGCGGACTGTATGAGGTCTGACCGGTCACTCTTCTCTACGGAGTATTCATCCTTCTCCGGAATCAGATGCTTTGCCTTCACAAGTATATAGATCAAGGCAAGTATGCCCGCCAGCGCCTGTGATATATCGGTGGCGATGGCTGCACCCCGTACTCCCATGTCAAATGCCCTTATAAACATAAGATCCAGAACGATATTGAGTACAACTGATATACCGAGGAATATAAGAGGCGTCTTGCTGTCTCCGACTGCACGCAGTATGTTGGCGCACAGATTATATAATGAACAGAATATGATTCCAACGATTATGATTATAACGTAGCTTGCTGCCATATCCAATATGTCGTCTGGTGTTTTGAGAAGTACCAGGATAGGCCTTATAAATATTAGACTCAGAACGGTCAGGACAATGGATGCCAGCAGTGTCATGATGGCCGATGCACCGATACATCTTCTCATATTGTGATAGTCCTTTGCACCATAGTATTTGGCTATAGGAATGGCAAGTCCCATGGTTCCGCTGTTGAGGAAGCCTATTATCATATTCGAAATGACTGAGGTTGCGCCAACCGCGGCGAGTGCCTGTGAGCTTACGTAGTTGCCCACGATGGCTGAGTCTGTAAAACTGTATAACTGCTGTGCGATCTGTCCCAGTATCATAGGAACAGCAAATAACCATATGACTTTCATTGGCTTTCCGACTGTCAGATCTTTCATATATAATAAACCTCCTTAATTTTTTTCGCCTGATATTCGATTGTACAACAGTTCGCGATAAAGTCAATGTGGTTTTTGCTTAATTTTAAAGAAAAATGTTTTATTTTGTTATATAAAATGTTATGTTAAAGTGTAACGATTAAAAATGGCTTGATTGTGCATACTAACATTTGACATATATTATAGAAAGAAATGGAAAATATGGAAAAGAATAACAGACAAAAAAATAAGCGTAACAGGAAGAGACATGCGGAGCTCGAGAGAATTGCGTTATACGCAGTGGGAGTCATTCTGCTTGGACTGGTCATAGGCCTTGCTGTGAAAAACTATAGACTTAAGAGCAAACTGGATAATCATAATGAAAAGGACTCGGTTGCCACAGGAACATCGGCGGACAGTGATAATACGAATGGCGATGCTTCAGCAGCAACAACAGAAAAGGTTGCGGAACTCAAGGTTCAGGGAACTGTGGAATGTACGGACATAGCGGTTCCGGCGACTGAGCAGGAAGAGAATTATAATGGCGAGGATCTGGCGGACAATGGCTGTCCATACGCCATCAAGATAAACAGACAGGAAAATATAGTTACTATATACAAGCTGGACGCTGCTGGATATTACACTGTTCCGGTAAAGGCAATGCGCTGTTCGGTATCACCGGTGGGAGAGACTCCTGTCGGACTGTTCAACATACAGCTCAAGTGGGACTGGCTTGCACTGTTTGACAACTGTTATGGACAGTATGTGTCACAGATAGATGGCGACACCCTGTTCCATTCCGTGCCTTATCTGGACACCACAAAGGATTCGCTTGAGACATGGGAATTCAACAAGCTTGGAACCGGGGCATCACTGGGATGCGTCAGACTGTGCGTTGCAGATACCAAATGGATATATGAGAACTGCGAGTCTGGAACATATGTTGATATATTTGACAGTGACTATTATGGCCCGCTGGGAAGACCTGTGCCGGTGACCAGACTGGATAACACTGATGAGACCGGATGGGATCCGACAGACATGGTTGAGGAGAATCCGACCGCAGGAACAGCCGTGATATACGGTGCGGAGAGCCACAGCATAAACCAGGGCGAGAACTATGACACAATGGCGGGAATATGGGCCTTCAATTCACAGCGTGAGGATGTAACGGATCAGTTGAAGGTTGAGGGAACCGTGGACAATATGAAGCTGGGAAAATATACAGTAAAGTACAGCTTTACAGATCAGGGCAGTGAGATATGTAAGAGTATCGAGATAACAGTGGAGGATGATGAAGCTCCTGTTATAACAAGGGTTCCTGTGGAGATAAAGCTGGAGAGTTACAATGGACAGGCTGATGAGCTTGCAGATCTTGTTGCATCTTATGTGAACGCACAGGATGGTGATACACTGATAAGGACAGGAGTGGCCACAGATGGCAATGGCAAGACTCTGGATGGACAGGCACTCACAAGTCTTGGACAGGACGTTATATGTGTGGCTGTTAACAAAATGGAGTCCAAGGCGGGCAGCTATACAGTTGTGTGCTGTGCGCAGGACAGCAGCGGCAACAGATCATCCTATCACACAGTCACAGTCACCGTTGAAAAGTAGAGGTGGATCATGGCAGACAGGAAAAGTACAATTTATGATCTCGAAGCAGAGAAGATAAAAGAAAAGATAATCATATTTGCCGCCGATACAGGTGGATATACACAGAAAGAGGTCTCCTTGGAGATTCAGGCATCCCTGGACGAGCTCACGGAGCTCATAGACACAGCCGGAGCCGAGGTCGTGGGACGGCTGGTGCAGAACAGGGACCGCATTGCAAATGACTTGTATCTGGGAAGAGGAAAGGTTGAGGAGCTCAGGGAGATGATATATGAGCTGGGCGCCACAGGAGTGTGCTGTGATGACGAGCTGTCACCGGCACAGTTGATGAACCTTCAGGACGCACTGGACATAAAGGTTATGGACAGGACAATGGTCATTCTCGATATATTTGCAGCACATGCTGGAAGCTACGAGGGCAAGCTGCAGGTGGAACTTGCACAGCTTAAGTTCAGAGCCACCAGACTCGTTGGTATGAGAGATTCGTTGTCGAGACTTGGCGGTGGAATCGGAACGAGAGGACCGGGAGAGAAGAAGCTGGAGATAGACAGACGAGTCATAAGGGACAGGATCTCCAGACTGAAGGCGGAGCTCAGGAACGTTGAATCCCAGAGAAGCCAGCAGAGAAAGCAGAGACAGAGGAGCGCTGTGCCGGTTGTTGGCATAGTCGGATACACAAATGCGGGCAAGTCGACCCTGCTGAATGCACTCACGGGGGCAGGAGTATTACAGGAAGACAAATTATTTGCGACCCTTGATCCTACGACAAGAGGATACAAGCTGCCGGGCGGACAGAACATACTGCTCACCGATACGGTCGGTTTTATAAGGAAGCTGCCGCACCATCTGATCGAGGCGTTTAAGAGTACGCTCGAGGAGGCAAAATATGCGGACTACATTCTGCATGTGGTGGATGCTTCCAACCCGCAGCACGAGAAGCAGATGCACATTGTCTATGACACGCTCTATCAGCTGGATATCCGGGAAAAGACGGTCATCACGCTCTTTAACAAGCAGGATGCGGTGACGGAGCGGGAGCCGCTGCATGATCTGAGGGCAGATCATACCCTGGC
>ERZ780168.2876-NODE-2876-length-14462-cov-5.707989_pt1 | contig 14462 bp, 8 predicted proteins | sample MGYA00510981_ERZ780168 | MGnify/ENA primary metagenome ERZ780168 (study PRJEB29588, sample SAMEA2158769) | human gut metagenome | biome: human gut; feature: human-associated habitat; material: faeces | place: Denmark | collected 2008/2010 ...
TATATCAAGGAGGGATTGTTCCGTTAGGAAAATATAAAAATACCCTTTTATTCTGGCAGATAGAGGCTATTTGCGATAAGTATGGAGTTACACTGAAGACCCCTCTGAAAGATGTTCCGGAGGAGGCTTTGGATGATATCCTGAACGGAACGGATGAACGGTTGAATATCAAAAACCAATCACTGGGAAATTCTAATTATTTTCTCACCTTCGATGGTCTGATAAAGTATATCGAGATGCAACAGCAGAATGAGGCTACAGCTCAGGCTCAGAAATGGGCCGGCCAGTTTGTAAAAACAGTTATTTGTCCTCAATGTAACGGTCACAGGTTAAATGAGGAGGCTTTGCATTATCGTATTCAAGGAAAAAATATTGCTGAATTGGCGGAGATGGATATTTCTGAGCTTTCTTGTTGGTTAGACGGGATAGAAATGCAAATGTCCTCAAAGCAGGCTGCGATTGCGAAAGAAATTTTAAAAGAAATACGCTCCAGACTGCATTTTTTGGTAGATGTCGGATTGGAGTATCTGAATTTGAATCGAGCTTCGGCAACTCTTTCCGGAGGAGAAAGCCAACGCATACGTTTGGCTACACAAATAGGGTCTCAGTTGGTCAATGTCCTTTATATTTTGGACGAACCGACGACGGGACTTCATTTCCACGACATCAACAAGCTGCTGGCGGCATTCAACGCCCTGATCGAACGGGGGCACACGATCGTCATCGTGGAGCACAACATGGACGTCATCAAATGCGCCGACTGGGTCGTCGACCTCGGGCCCGAGGCCGGCACGGGCGGCGGCAGGGTCGTATTCGAGGGCACGCCCCGCAACCTGGAGCAATGCCCGGCGAGTTACACGGGAAAATACCTCCGCCTGCGTACGAAATTATAACGAACACCGCCCCTGTAAAGGCGGAAATTTCCCCGACAAGCAACAACAATGGAATTCTTCACATACCGACTCCCCAACGGCATCAGGGGCATCCACCGCCAGGTGAAAAGCAACGTGGCGCACTGTGCACTGGTCATCAACGCCGGCAGCCGCGACGAGCATCCCGACCAGTACGGGCTGGCGCATCTGACCGAACATGCGTTTTTCAAAGGCACGCAGCGCCGCCGTGCCTGGCAGGTCAACTGCCGGCTGGAAAACCTCGGCGGCGAGCTCAACGCCTTCACCACCAAGGAGGACACGACCATACACGCCACGACGCTGCGCGGCGACTTCCCCAGGGCGGCCGAACTGATCGCCGACGTAGCCTTCCGCTCGACCTTCCCCGAGCGGGAACTGGAACGCGAAAAGGAGGTGATCGCGGACGAGATAAACACCTACAAGGATTCGCCTGCCGACCTGATCTACGATACGTTCGAGGACATGCTCTTCGCAGGGTCGGAGCTGGGGCACAACATCCTGGGGCGCAAGAATGCGCTCGCACGCTACGACGGGGAGGCGATACGCGCCTTCACGGGCCGCACGCACACCACCGACCAGATGGTATTCTCGTCGATCGGGAACTTCTCGGCCAAAACCGCCGAAGCCGTCGCGGCACGTTATTTCGCCGAGCAGGCGGCTTCGGCACGCGGCTTCGGCAGGGTAGCCCCGGCACCCTGCGCGGCCTTCGAAAAGACGGTCGTGAAGCACACGCACCAGACGCACTGCCTCATCGGCAACCGCGCCTACGGCATCGGCGAGGAAAAGCGGCTGCCGCTGGCACTGCTGATTAACATCCTCGGCGGGCCGTGCGCCAACTCGCTGCTCAACGTCGTGGTGCGCGAGAAGAACGGGCTGTCGTACAACATCGAAGCCAGCTACACGCCGTACAGCGACTCGGGCATCGTGGCGATCTACTTCAGCTCCGAAAACGGCAATACGGCGCAGTGCATCGACCTGATCGAAGGGGAACTGCACAGGCTGCGCACGACGCCGCTCACCGCACGCCAGCTGTCGATGGCGAAAAAACAGTTCATCGCACAGCTGGCCATATCGAGCGAGAGCAACGAAGGGTACATGCTGGGGGCCGGAAAAAGTTTCCTGACGCACGACGACGTGGATACCATGGAACAGGTCTACGCCAAAGTGCGCGCACTGACCGCCGCACAGCTCACCGAGGTCGCCGAAGAGGTTTTCTCCGGCATGTCGAGACTCATCTATAAATAGAGATATGGAAAAGGAGATCGTATTCGTCCTGCTCGACGATTTCGCAGACTGGGAGGCGGCATTCCTCGCCCCGGCGCTGCGGGCGGGCACGATGCCGGGACGCCCGGCATCCTACGGCGTGAAATACATGACCCCCGACGGCCGTCCCGTCCGGTCGATCGGCGGGTTGCGGGCCGCGGCCGACTGCGACGCCTCGGCGCTGCCCGAAGCGTGCGCAGGGCTGATCCTCGTCGGGGGTATGCAGTGGCAGTCGGAGGCGGCGCAACGGATCGTGCCGCTCGTGGGCGAGGCGCTGGCACGCGGGATCGTCGTCGGCGCCATCTGCAATGCCGTGTCGTTCATGGCCGCACACGGCTTCCTGAACGGTGTCCGGCACACGGGCAACACCCTCGGAATGCTGCAAAAGTGGGGCGGGGCGAACTACACGGGCGAGGAGCTCTACGAGGAGCGCCAGGCCGTGCGCGACGGCAACGTCGTAACGGCCAACGGCACCGGACAACTGGAATTCACCCGCGAGTGCCTGCTCGCCCTCTCGGCCGACACCCCCGAGGCCATCGAAGCGTCGTACAAGTTCAACAAGGAGGGATTTTGCGGCAGATAATGGACGCGCTCGAACAATACATCCACGACCACACCTCGCCCGAAGAGGAGTTGCTGCACGAGCTCGACCGTGAGACCAACCTGCGGGTCGTACAGCCCCGCATGTTGTCGGGCCATATACAGGGGCGCCTGCTGGAGATGCTCGTGCGGATGCTCCGGCCGCGGCGCATCCTCGAGATCGGCACCTTCACGGGGTATTCGGCGCTCTCGATGGCCGCAGGGCTCGAAGAGGGCGGGGAACTGCACACCATCGAGGTGGAGGACGAGCTGGAAGAACTGGCTCAATCCTTTTTCGACCGCAGCCCGCACGGCGCGAAGATCCGGCTGCACATCGGTTCGGCACTCGACATCGCCCCGGCGCTGGGCATGGAATTCGACCTGGTATTCATCGACGGGGATAAACGCGAATATCCGGACTACTACCGGATGCTGATGGGGGACGGCGGCACCGCCCCCCTAGTTCACAGCGGCTCGGTGCTGGTCGCGGACAACATCCTCTGGTCGGGCAAGGTCGTGCAGCCCATAGCCCGCAGCGACCGCCACACGCAGGCCGTGGTGGAGTTCAACCGCATGGTCTCCGAAGACCCGCGGGTCGAAAACGCGATCATCCCCCTGCGCGACGGGCTGAACCTGATACGGGTGAAATAAGCCGGGAAATAGAAATTTGGGGCGTAAATGTGTTCAAAGTAGGAATTTTTTTCTTAACTTGACATAACTAAAAACGCCCCACCATGAAAAAACCCTCCCTGTTGTCGCTCATAGCGGCATTTGCGTGCGTCGCTCTGTACGCCCAAACCCCCGATTACCGGTTCGGAAAAGTTTCGGCCGAAGAACTCCGCATGACGAGCTACGACAAAGACCCCGATGCCGCCGCCGTCTACCTCTACGAGGAGAACAGCCTCTTCTACCAGATCGACAGGGAAATCGGCCTCACGAGCGATTACCGAGCCCGTATCAAGATCCTCAAATCCGACGGGACGGATCAGGCCAATGTGAGCATCCCCTACACGGACGAATATTCCGTCAGGGAGAGCGTGTTCGGAATAGATGCCGTTGCCTACAACCTGGTCGACGGCAAGATCGTGAAGACCCCGCTCAAAAAACAGTACATCTTCACCGAGCAGGTCGGCGAGAACCACAAACTCGTCAAATTCTCGATCCCCGAAGTGCGCGAAGGCACCGTCATCGAGTACAAATTCCGCAAGACGTCGAAGAATCCCACCTACATCCCGTCGTTCCGCTTCCAGCACGACATACCCGTAGCCCGCTGCCACATGCAGGCCCTGATCCCCGAATTCTTCAAGTTCAACCTCAACCTCAAAGGCTATGTCAAGGTCAATATCGAAGACGGGAGCACGAACGGTTCGGTCGGCAGCGGTTCGGACATGATCTCATTCAACGTCCGCGAAATCAAGGCCGATGCCACGGACATCCCGGCGCTCAAACGCGAGGCGTACGTCTGGTGCCTGAACGATTTTCGGTCGATGCTCGAATTCGAGCTGTCGCAGATCGCCTTCCCGGGCATCCCCATACGCAGTTACACCTCCACATGGGAGAACGTGAACGATATGCTGAAGAAAAGTTCGTTCGACACCCATTGCCGCATCGGCAACCCGTTCAAGGACGAGGTCGCCGCGATAAAGGCCGGGGAAGGCAGCCCCGGGGAGAAAATCCACGCGGTGCTGCGCCTCGTACAGTCCAAAATGAAATGGAACGAAAAGTACCGCCTCTTCTCGCAGGGGCCGCGGGCCGCAGCAGGTAAGGGCACCGGGTCGAGCGCGGACATCAACTTCGTGCTGATGGCCGCCCTGAAGGACGCCGGGTTCCAGGTCACCCCCATCCTGCTCAGCCCCCGCCATATGGGGCGCATCCCCTATACGCATCCTACGATCGACGGCATCAACGCCTTCGTAGTGCGCGTGTCGCTCGACGAAGGGAAATTCGCCTACGTCGACGGTACGAACCCCAACTCGGACATCGACCTGCTGCCCACCGAACTGCTCGTCGACCGCGCGCGGGTCTACGGGGTCAACGGCGACAACGGCTGGTGCGACCTCACGGGAATCGCCAAGAACGCCTCGGTCATCAACATGATCCTCAAGCTCGACACCGAAGGCACGGTCAGCGGCGAATTCATCGAACAGCATATCAACCAACCGGCACTCCAGGCCAATACGGCCTATACCGAGGCAAAATCGAAGGAGGAGTACGTCGAAAGCCTGGAGAAGGAACACGGCATCCAGATCGAAGAACTGCACCTCGAAGGAACGGGCACGAAAAAACTCGTCCGGAAATACAGGATTTCCAGCCAGCCTTCGGGCACGGACGAATTCCTGTACGTGAACGCGACGATCATCCCCTTCATGTCGACGAACAGGCTCAATGCGCAGTCCCGCACGCTGCCCATCGAGTTCTCGCACCCGATGGTCTATTCGATCCGCTGCTCGCTGGAGCTGCCGGAAGGGTATACGGTCGAAGAAATGCCCCAAAACATCAATATATTCGCCTATGAAAAGGGCGCAAACTGCAAATACATCGCCCAGGCCGTAGGCAAATTCATACAGTTCAACTTCCAGTACTCCATGGAACGGATCATCTACCTGCCGTCGGAATTCGACAACCTCAACTCTTTCTTCGGCATGGTCGCAGACCTGAGCAACAGCCAGTTCGTAATCCGCAAAAACACCCCGCAGTCATGATGCGCAGCATGTTTGCCGCCCTGCTGGGCGTGGCCTGCGCCTGTATGGCACGGGCACAAGTGCCCGGCATCCCGGATTCGCTGCTGAAAAACAGCGACGCCGTGGCCCGGCTCATGTCCGTGGATTTCGTCTACAACCCCCCGACCTCGGCCTCGGCCAAATTCGTCGAAGAGACTACCATACTGAACAATACGGCCACCGACAAGGGCTCCTTCACCTGTTATGTCAGCCCGACGAGCAGCCTGAAAAACTTTTCGGGGACGCTCTGCGACGCACAGGGGCGCACGCTGCGCAAGTTCAAGCGCTCAGACCTGAAATACACCGAATTTTCGGGCGGGAGCCTCGCCTCGGACATTGCGACCTACTACCTGGAGGTCTACGCCCCGTCGTACCCCTACACGGTACGTTACGAATATGAAATGGCCTACAAGAACGGGCTCTTCAACTTCCCGACATTCATCCCGGTGGGTTCGAAGGGCACGGCCCTCGAAAAGGGAGTCTACACGGTCTCCGTCCCCGCCGGGATGCAGTTCCGCTACAAAGGCCTCCACATCGGCGCCCCCGCGAAGGAGTCTGCCGACGGCCGCGACATCTATCGCTGGGTGCTGAAGAACGTACCGGCCATAAAACCGGAACCCGCGTCGCCCCCGATCCTGGATCTCGTGCCGTTGGTATTCGCCGTACCCGAGGAGTTCGAATATGAAAAGACACGGGGCAGCATGCGCGACTGGGCATCGTACGGTGCATGGCAATGCGGACTGTTGGAAGGACGCGCCCGGCTCCCGGAAGCGCTTCGGGCCGAGGTGCACCGCCGCACGGACGGCCTGGCGACCGACCGCGAGAAAATCCGCGCCCTGTACGATTACTTGGGAGAATCGACCCGTTACGTCAGCATCCAGCTGGGCATCGGCGGCCAGCAGCCGGCAACGGCCGAAGAGGTTTTCAAGACTAAATTCGGCGACTGCAAAGCCCTCTCCAACTACATGCACGCCATGCTCGGAGAGTGCGGTATCGAATCGGATTATGCCATCATCCACACCAGCCGCCGGAGGATGTCGCCCGATTTCGCATCGCCCGACCAGGCCGACCATGCCATCCTGCGCGTACCCCTCGCACGGGATACGCTATGGCTCGAATGTACGAACACCGAGGTGCCGTTCGGCTACATACACCGGAAAATCGCCGGGCACGACGCAATCGTCTTCCGCAACGGCACGGGCGAATTGGTCACGCTGCCGCAGTATGCCGACTCGCTGAACAGGATGGTACAGGAGGTCGAAATCACGATCTCGGAGGATGGGTCGGCCGAGGGACACATCACCGAACGGTACGAGGCGGGACAGTATGAACAGTTGATGGAATTCCCGAAAATGGATGAGCGGAAACGCACCGATTACCTGCTCGGCGAGCTGAAAATCCCGATGGTGAAGGTGACCGGGATCACCTGCGACGAACGCAAGGAAGCGCTGCCGTCGATCGAGGTAGGCTACGCGATCGGGTCGCCCAAATATTTCAACATCACGGGTAACCGCTGCTTCGTGCCCCAGACGCCGTTCACGAACCTGCCGCAGTACCGCGACAAGGAGCGGCACCACGACATTTACCTCGGGATGGGCTATTCGGACATCACCACCGTCAGGATCCGGGTACCCGAAAACATGCAGGTCGAAGCCCACCCCAAACCATGCAGCGTCACGGAGCCGTTCGGCAGCTACTCGCTGAAAGTCGAAGTCGAAAAGGGGCTGATAACCATCGAACAGCGCACACGCATACACGCCGGAACCTATCCCCGCGGAATGTTCGGCCAATACCGCGATTTCGTGACGGGACGTGCCAAGGCATTCAACGCCAACATCGTGCTGAAAAAACAGTAGCAAGAAATACGGGTTTGTTTCTGTTTCCCGCTCCGCCGCATATCGGGGAGCGGGATTTTTTCGTACCTTTCGGGAAAAATCAGCAACGATGGAACTGAGCGAATTGCAGCAACGGGTAGACGCATGGATCAGGCAGTACGGCGTGCGCTACTTCAGCGAGTTGACGAATATGGCCGTGCTCACCGAAGAGGTGGGGGAGCTGGCACGCATCATGGCACGCAAATACGGCGACCAGTCGTTCAAGGAAGGGGAGAAATGCAACCTCGCCGACGAAATGGCCGATGTACTATGGGTACTGGTATGCCTTGCGAACCAGACGGGTATAGACCTCACGGCAGCAGTGGAAGCGAATTTCGCCAAGAAAACCTCGCGCGACAAAGAGCGGCACCTGCACAATCCGAAGCTCTGATCCCGAAAAGCCGCCTGCCCCCGCAAACAGCCGAAGGGGTCGCTCCAAAATATCTGCCACAAAAAATAGGACGATTCGACTCCGGAGAATAGCCCCCGGCGAGCAGCACCCGGCGAGCCGCACCGAACCCTTCACGGAAAACCACCGCAACGGGTCGCCCCGAAATGTCAGCCACAAAAAATAGGACGATTCGACTCCGGAGAATAGCCCCCGGCGAGCCGCACCGAACTCTTCACGGGAAACCGCCGCAACGGGTCGTCCCGAAGTGTCAGCCACAAAAAATAGGACGATCCGACCCCGGAGAACCAATCCCGGGTGACGGTTCCGGAGAACCGACCTGAAAACTGCCCGCCCCGTCAGGGGCCGTTCCGAAACCACAACTGCACCGCACCGCGGCACAAAACACCCCGCACAGGGCCAAGGCCTCCGTACGGGGTGTCCGCTTATGGTAAATCGGTAAACCGGCTGTTGTCAGCCGTGCGCCGGCGGGCGTCGGCCTGGGCGGAGACCAGAAAGCGGTTTGACGGCAGTCTGAGGCGGCGATCCGGTATAACGGAGACCGGGAAGCGGTCTGACGGCGGGCGAGCGTCGGCATCGGGTGGCAAACCTGAGTATCGGAGGCCGGGCAGCCAGCGGGCGTCGGCCTGGGGTGGCGATCCGGAATAACGGAGGACGGAAAGCGGTCTGCCGGCGGTCTGAGGCGGCGATCCGGGGTACCGGATACCGGACACCGGCCAACTGCCAACTGCCAACGGGCGTCGGCAGGGTGTTCGACTATCGGGAAACGTGGGGTTCGGCTTCGGAAATCTTCAGCGGGACGGCCCGCATGACCACCTGGCGCTGGGCATCGGAAAGCTCTCCGTAAGGCTTCCCGAACTGCCGCTGCGCCAAGTGGGTACGGATATCGTCGAATGCCTGCGCAATGCGGTTCTGAACATCGAGATAACTGTCGAACGGGGTGTCGCTCGCCGTCTGCAACGATACGATCCCCTGGCTCACGGGGTATTCCATCTTCCCGCCGCCCGGTAGGTCGAATTCCGTCACCACCTTCTCGGCCAGCCCGGGGTCGTCGGACACATTGCGTACAAACGCCCCGACGCGCGCCGTGAGCTCACGGGGGTCGATGATCTCCAATACGCCAGCCGTCCCGACCATCATCTTCCCGTTCCCGTTTAGCAGCACCAGAAAAACATTGCGCTCCTTGACCCGGATCTCAGACCGTACCGTAGAGCTATCTTCCGCCGCGGCATTGCCAGGCACGACCGCCAGCACGTCGGCAACCACATTTACGCCCGGGGAAGAAGCGGAGCGGGGCGGCAGCATGCGCATAACCATGCGCTCATCGGTTCCGTTATACATGACCCGCAGGATATTGGCAGCACGCAAGGCTTGTTTTATGTCGGTCACAACGCCCATTTTCGCCTCTTTCCCTGCTATAATCCAGGCCCCGACATCGGCGGGCGAACGGTCGCCGCGCCAAGCCACGAGCTTCGGCTCCAGCTCGGCAACGGATACGGGGCCTCCGTTCAGCAGGATATTGCCATCGGGCAATACCTGTATCAGGGCGGTATTCAGCGATGTTTCCATAACATTTTCCATCTCGCGGCTCCAGCCGAGGCCGGAATCGCCGGCCAGGAAACGATACCATTTACCGAAGGAAAGCATGGAAGCATTGCTGAAACCGGCATCGAAGCACTCGAAGTTCCGGCCGGCAGGGTTCACGACCAGGCTGTCGCAGCGTATTTCCGTAAGCACATCTTTCAAGGCCGGGTCGGGCGTTTCATCCCGGAAGCGGGCTTGTACGTTACCGGCGAATATCATTGTCCGGACATCCGACGGATAGGCCCTGTCAGAGCGGAGCACCTCCAGTTGCCCCGCGGCACCGAAGGTCACGGTCTTGCCGACGAGGGCAGCAGGGCTGCCGGATGCGTCGGACGTCAGGAGCACCTGCATGTCCGCACGGTCGGACTCGGGAAGTTTGGCGCGTTCGGCCGCGACATAGCCCGCCAGTCGGTCGATGGATACGGGACGCCCGTTGAACGTCACCGTCCCGTCGGCGGAGATATGGATACGGGAGGCAGTGCCCGGCTCGGCAGATCCGGAGGTTTTGGTCGTAAAGCTGCAAAGCATCATCATCCCGGCCACCACGGGGATGGCCGCACCGAAGCGCACGAATGCGAACCGGCGCCTTGTGAATTGTGTCATCATGGCAAATCGTTTTTTTGTGAGTGAATGATTCAACCCGCAGGCTATATCCGGATTATAACCGAAGAGTTGACGGAAAATGATCGTCCTGTATTCCGTGAGGCCGTACCCCGCATCGAGCACGTCGCGGTCGGCCTCCCACTCCTGCACCTCCGAAAGCCAGCGCCCGGCGATCCAGACAAAGGGATTGAACCAGAAGAGGCTGCGCACCAGTTCGAGCGCGATGCGTTCAGCGGAGTGGCGGTGGCGCACATGGCTCGCCTCGTGGCAGACCACGATCTCGCGGCGGCGGCCTTCGTAACCCTCGCCCAGAAATACCGTCCGCAGAAACGAAAAGGGCGTCCCGACGCGAGGATTCTCCGCCACGGCATATGCGCCGCAATCGGTGATCCGCGAACGGCGGCGCAGACGTCTGATCCCGAGGATGCGCACGGCAAGGATCGCAAGCGACACCGCGACGGTCAGCAGGTACAATGCGGCCACGGCGATGCGTGCCACGCGTCCCCAGTCGGTGGCAGGGGCCGTTGTGCGCACGACGGCGGCCGGCTGGCCCGCCTCCGCGACGAAAGGTTCTTCGGCAGGCGGGACGGCCTGTGAGGCAACCAGCGGCAGCGGATCGGCCTCCGTACGGGCGGGGTAGAGGGGGATATCGAGCGCGGGGATCGCCGCCGAAAGCAGCATTGCCGCCACGAGGTAACGGCGACAAGCCGCGAAAGAGACTTTGCGGACGAGCAGCAGCCGGTAGAATGCCAGCAGCATACCGCTGCAAAAGAGCACTTCGAGCAGGTACAGGGCGGGGGATTTCATCACTTGCGGTTTTTGAGCATGTCCAGAATGGCGTCGGTCTCCTCCAGCGAAATGGCCTTGTGTTCGGAGAAGAACGACACCAGCCGGCTGACGGAACCGCCGAAAAAATTATTCAGCACGGTGTCCATATAGCGGCGCGCATAGTCGTCCTTCGAGACGACGGGGTAGTATTCATGGGTCTTGCCATAGGCCTTGTGTGCGACGAAGCCCTTTTTTTCGAGAATGCGGACGATGGTCGAAACGGTATTGTAGGCGGGTTTGGGTTCGTCCATCTCGTCGAGGATGCCGTGTACGACGGCGGCGCCCCTGTTCCACAATACCTGCATGATCTCCAGTTCGGCACGGGTCAGTTCCTGCGGTCGGTTCTTTACTATTCCTGTCATAACTATACTTTTAGTTGATTTACCTGCAACGAAGACAAAACTAATATTTTAGTTATACAACTATTTTTTTAATTATTTTGCCGGAAAATAAAAAAACTGCCCGCAATGCAATGCGGACAGGGTATCGGGCGAAGGGCAGCCCCGGGGCTATTCAGCCAACTCGACGCAGATCGCACCGTATTTACCCGCCAGCCCGTAGATTTGCACGGCCTCGACGGGCAGCATGTAGAAATAGCGCATGGGCACTGCGGCATCCACCGAAAAAGCGCCGGTATGGCAGATTTTCAGCCACGCCCCGATCGTCGAGGGCCGGCCGCAGAAGACCACCAGGGGTATCCGGTCGGGGTATACATCCCCGAGGACAACCCCCTGGTCGGTATCGTAACGTGCCATTGTCCCGGGGTCGGTGTGGACTTCGAGCGTGCGCAAGAACAGCCCGTCGATAAACTGGAAGACGCTGCCCGGGACACGTACCCCGTCGAGCACATAGACGGCTTTAGGAGACAACCGTCGCCACAGCTCCTCGGGCACCTGGAACATGGACACATCACCGCCGGCTCGACGTACCGAATCATACTCGTCGCGCAGGGTATAGGTCGCAATGTGCTTGGGCACCGTGCGCCGTGTCCGCGCGGTTTCGTCATAGATACGGTTAGACCAGGTATACCCCGCAACATTGCCCAGCAGGTGGGGGCGGGCGCCCTTTTTCCGGTCGCGCTCGGTAAAAAATTTCAGCAACCGCACCTTTTCGCGCCGGGTGGAGTCGGTAAGTTTCATGCGGCGATCCCGGATTTTGACCTTGCGGACGTTCCACAAGGTCACGGCGTCGTAAGCCACGGCCTCCGTAGTGCGTTTCCGGTTGAGTTTATAGGCAAAGGGGCGGCCTGCGACGGCAGAATCTACGGCGACGGCGGGGGAGGGCTCATCGGCAAGTTCCTCGCGCTGCGCCTGGTCGAAGCGCAGCTCCGCCTCGTGCTTCTGCGGCTCCTGCGCCGACACGCCATGTACGGCCATCGCGGCGCCCAACAGGGCGACCAGCCGGATAAACAGGTTTTTCATGCTACGGTCGCTTTACGCTACTAAAATTTTAGTAAAAATAAAACTAAAAATTTAGAAATACAAATTTTCGGGGCAAATAACGGCCTGGGAATAGTTGGAAATGGCCATGAAAAAGCCCCGGCAAAATTGCCGGGGCCTTATGCAGCAGGGTACGCGGCTACTCCAGCTTGAGGTCTCTCTTGATGCCTTCGATCTTGGCGTCGAGCTCGGCCTGCACCTCATCGAAATCGGCAACCGACGCCAGGGGAGCCTTCACGCCGAAGTAGAACTTGATCTTGGGCTCCGTGCCCGACGGACGCACCGACACGGTCGTGCCGTCCTCGGTGAACCACTGGAGCACGTTGCTGCGATCCTGCACGATCGGGGTCATGGCGCCGCTCTTCACGTCGGTCGTTTCGAGCGTCAGGAAATCGTTGATCTTCACGACGGGCGATCCCAGGATCGTCTTGGGCGGGTTCGCGCGGAATTCGACCATCATCTTCTGGATCAGTTCGGCTCCCTCCTTGCCCTTGCGGACGACCGACACAAGCCCTTCGCGGTAGAAACCGTATTTCACGTAAAGCTCCTGCAGCCACTCGTAGAGCGTCAGACCCATCGTATCCATGGCCCATGCGGCGGCTTCGGCAGCCAGCGAGCAGGCCGACACGGCATCCTTGTCACGCACGTAATCGCCGGCAAGGTAGCCGAACGACTCTTCGCCGCCGCCGATATACTTGGCCTTGCCCTCGTTCTCGCGGATGATCTTGGCGATATACTTGAAGCCCGTCAGGCAGTCGTAACACTTCACTTTGAAGTAGTCGGCCACGGCGTTCGCCATCTGCGAGGTCACGATGGTCTTCACGACGAACTGGTGTCCGTCGAGTCTCCCCGTCTCGCTCCAGCGGCGGCAAATATAATAGGTAAGCAGGACACAGGTCTGATTGCCGTTCAGCAATACGTAATTTCCTTCCTCGTCCGGTACCGCGATACCGATGCGGTCGGCATCGGGGTCGGTGGCGAGAACGATATCGGCCCTCTCCCGCATCCCTTGTTCGATGGCCATACGCATCGTCGTACGCTCCTCCGGGTTGGGAGATTCCACCGTCGGGAAGTTGCCGTCAATCACCATCTGCTCCGCGACGGTACTCACGTCGGTAAAGCCAAACTCATGCAGTGCTTGAGGCACCAGCCTATAACCACATCCGTGAATGGGTGTATAGACTATCTTCATATCCCGGTTGGCGGCCACCGCCTCCGGCGACAGAGAGAGCGATTTGATGCGCTGGAGATACACCCGGTCGAAAGCCTCGTCCAGTACGATAATGTTCTCCGGATGCAGGCCGGATTTTATCCGGTCGATGTCGGTAATCGCCGCGACCTCGGCAATAATATTCCGGTCGTGAGGCGCGACCACCTGCGAACCGTCCGTCCAGTAAGCCTTATAACCGTTGTATTCGCGGGGATTGTGCGACGCGGTCACCATCACGCCGCTTTTGCAGCCGAGCTCCCGGATAGCGAAGCTGAGCTCCGGAGTAGGACGGAGCGAGTCGAACAGGAATACCCTGAAACCATTCGATGCGAAGATGTCGGCCACGCGTTCGGCGAATTCGCGGCTGTGGTTGCGACAGTCGTGACTGACAGCCACCTTTATCTCCTCTCCGGCAAATGTCTTGGCGAGGTAATTGGCAAGCCCCTGCGTGGCCATGCCTACCGTGTAGACATTCATCCGGTTCGTTCCCACACCCATGATGCCGCGCAGACCTCCTGTACCAAATTCCAAATCTCTGTAGAAACTTTCGGTAAGCTCCTTTTGATTATTGTCAATCAGATGCTTGACCTGCCTTTTAGTCGCTTCGTCAAAATCCCCTGCAAGCCATTTTTCGGCCCGCAGCAGCACTTGTTCGTCTGCTTTCATACCCATAATCGTCATTGATTTTATTTATGATTCGTATGCCGCTCAATGATATTTTCTATATACAAAATTAGGCGTTTTTTTAGAATTTCTCGCTATCAAACCTTTAAATCCGCCCCCTCCGAGAACCCCCATTTTTCTATAAAAATTAAATCTGAAAACGCAACATGGGGTACGGTTTTTTTAAACATTTTTATAACACACTTTTGTACTCGGAAAAACCACCCCGCACTTATGGTTATCAACAATCCGACATACAGCGATATGTGGCAGAACTGCTTGTCTCGTATCCGGGAGAAGACCTCCCAGGAGGAGTTCATCAAGTGGTTCAAGCCCATCGTGCCGGTCAACTTCGACGGCACCACGCTGCAGTTGCGGG
>ERZ780168.2877-NODE-2877-length-14462-cov-3.320816_pt1 | contig 14462 bp, 10 predicted proteins | sample MGYA00510981_ERZ780168 | MGnify/ENA primary metagenome ERZ780168 (study PRJEB29588, sample SAMEA2158769) | human gut metagenome | biome: human gut; feature: human-associated habitat; material: faeces | place: Denmark | collected 2008/2010 ...
AAATCATTAAACTCTGGATGTGTAACTCTATATTCTTCCATTATATACCTAAGCACTTTATCCCCTACTGTTAAAATATATTTAAATTCATCATTATTTTCATCAAGGTTATTATTTATCAATCCTAATGGAATTTTAATCTGAAATGGTCCTCTCGTAATATAATACCATTCGTTATCTAAATCATAAAAATATGTATAATCCGTCATTATTTCATTAAATATATCCTGCTCAGTTTCTCCAATCCAAAACTCTTTTCCTATAGGTGAGTGTGTCAAATATGCAGGAAACCCTCCATTTTCGCTACCTTTTTTACCTATTAATCTTGTCTGTCCCAATCCGAAAAGATAATCAACATCTGCTGGGTTATCATACCAGGCTAACAAACGAATTCCTACTGAACTATAATATCCACCATTACCGCTCCAGCCATATTCCACATTTCCATTCTTAAGTCTTCTTGCTATTATACTTATATCTGCCATCTTGCATTTCTCCTTTTAGTATCGCATATACGATATATATTACATAATAAAACGTATGTCAATATATCAACATACGTTTTTCCTATATTATTCTAATTATCACTTTCCTGCAAAGCTTCCAGATATCCAAGTAATCTTTCCTTTTGCTTGTTCTTAAGATTTCTAAATCCCCTAAGTAACAATTCTTCATCTTTGTTCAATACAATTGTGTAGTCCATACTTTCATTACGATTTTTATCACCTTTAATCCAGCTCTCTGAAAGCAGCTCGTATGGTGTAATATTTAGCACCTCGCATATTTTTAAGATTTTATCTGCTGACGGATTGGTCTTTTTTCTTCTCCAATCACTTATTGTGCTTTGTGAAATCCCCGTGCACTGTGAGAATTCTTTCTGTGTCATACCTTTCTGTTCCATATACTTATATATTTTTTCACTAATTAACAAATCTTCTCTCCTGTCTGTGTTATAATACTCTACTTCTGCTTATTTAATATCTTTCGATATTCCTCCCTATCTTTTTCCTCTATATCCAGCGTATCCATTGCCTCTTCTGCTGTCTGATTCAACTTTCTCATTAATGTTCTTATGCTGTCAAGACGCGCCTGTTTCTCCCCTCGTGCCATTCCACGTTCCATTCCTCGTCTTTCTCCGCGTTCCTCGCTTTCTTCTACCAGCAAATCACTTATATTACACATATCATTCACACACCCTTCTAATTCTGTTGTCATCTCAAGTCCGTATTCTTCTAACCGGTTCATCTTATCCTGTCTTGCCCTGCAAGAAAATAATACTTCCAGCATTGCTATAAGCTTATTTTTTGATTCTTCGACATCTGCCCTGCTTCTTATTCTTATAACCGCTCCATTCATTATGCTTCGCTGTGGAAGCCAGCTTGTATTGCCATAGATTACTCTTGGCTGCAAGCCTAATTCTATTATAGAGTCTTCATCGGCTTCTGTATCCATACATATCCATATGCTGTATACATCTTTGATGTCATCATAGTTTGATTTTATGAATTCTACATTTTTCTGTGAAGACACTAGTCTTGCCATATAATACACCATTCTTGATTCGATATGATAACCAAGCTTTGTATATGAAATACTTTTCTGTGCCTCAACATTTACAAGTATTTTAATTGTTCTATTATTATAATACAATGGAAATCTTATGTCGTAAATAATTTTTCCATCTTCTATATCTACGTCTTCAGTTCCATCACTTTCAATTTTAATGCACAGCTTTTCCGGAACTGTAAGTGATACTATTGTCTCTCCTATGCAGGGAATTATGTCTTTTATGCTGTATTCCCTGAATTCTGGCACTATTACTTTTACTATATTGGCTAATATCTGTGGATCTGCCAATATACATTTAGCATAGTCGTCTCTCATTGCTTTATCTACATCAAGCTTTGACATTGTTTCTGCAAGATGTGTGGTTACTCTCTGATACTTCATTAAACCTCCTTTTCATTGGTTATCATTTATCCACCATAGTCAGTTATTCGCACTAAAATTTTAAATATTGGAATTATATTGGCGAATTGCCATTAGATTTCATATATAGTTCCGATATGGTTGCCACATATTACTATCAAACATTATTATATTTAGATTAGATACTATATAAATAGAATACCACATATCACTATGTATTGCAATAGAATATTTAGAAAACAAAAAGGCATTGCCAGACCACTCAAATGGACTTTCCTTCCGTGCACACCTGGCCAGTCAAGAAAGCCCATACCATAGGCCCGATAATACCTCTCTTTATTAATTACATTAGGTGATTGCGGTTACTTGTGTTCACAGTACAAATAACAATCAATTTTGCTGAGTTTCGCAAACGCCTATTAATTACATAATTATGCCAATGACCCTCTCTTAAGCCATCTTCCACTAACAAACCTTGCAACAAAGCATACTGACCTTGCTGCCCAGTCAATGAACATTCCTATCCATACGCCAAGAACTCCCATTCCAAGCATTACGCCAAGGACGTAGCTGCTTCCGACCCTGAACAGCCACATCGAGATAATACTTGCTGTCATTGTAAATTTTACATCTCCCGCCGCTCTTAATGGATTGGATAATGTAAATGAAAGCGGCCATATAAATAATGAAACCACATTAAAGCATCTTAAAATCATTACTGTAATCTGTGTTGCCTCACCTGATAAGTTAAACCACGAAGCAATAAATGGTGCTAAGAAGAATAATGGAATATTACATATCCAGTCGCCGAAATACGCACATTTAAGCACTTTTTTAGTATACATTTTTGCCTGTTCTTTCTCACCGGCACCTATGCACTGTCCAACAACTGTGATAAGTGCAAGTCCCATAGATGAAGCCGGAATATTTGCAAAATCGATAACTGTATAGCCAACCGAATTAGCGGCTGTAGATGCTGTTCCAAATGTTGCAACCATACTTACAACCATAAGCTTTCCTATCTGGAACATACCATTTTCTATGCCTGATGGAATACCTATTGTCAGAATCTTCTTTATATATATCCAGTCTGGAACAAAATATTTTATATGATCTATTCTTATCGGATTAGTCTTTCCGCATACAAGTACTGTCATAACTATTCCAGCTGCAACACGGCTAAGTGCTGTTGACAGTGCAACACCAGCTACACTCCACTTAAATACGAATACAAACAAAGCATTTCCAGCTACATTAATCACATTCATAAGTATGCTTATATTCATACTTACCTTACTGTTGCCTACGCTCCTGAATATTGCAGCTCCTGCATTGTACATTCCAAGGAAAGGATATGAAAGGGCTGTTATCACAAAATATAACACAGCACAATCCATAACTGAATCTTCAACAGTTCCGAATATCACCTTAAGTAATGGTCTTGTAAATGAAACTGAAAATGCTGTCATTATAACTGAAAATATTAACAAAACAGTTTCAAGCTGTGCTCCTGACTTTCTCGATTCATCATCCCTGCCTTTACCTATATACTGACTGCAAACAACAGCGCCACCTGTCGCAAGTGCTGCCATAACCTGTATGATAAGCCTGTTGATATTATCAACAAGTGCAACTCCTGCAACTGCCGCTTCTCCTGACTGTGATACCATAAGTGTGTCAACAAGTCCAACAAGCACTGCAAGAAGCTGTTCAAACATGAGCGGAATTATAAGCTTCCTTAAATCTTTACTACTAAACAACATATGTTTACTCCATCTATATTTTCATTTTATGGTGTAAGTGTTAATTGCACAACTATTCTGCACAGCTTATATTAAAGAGCTGCAGAATATGCCTTTAACCCCATCACCAATCATACATTTATCACACAAAAATTCGGTCAGAACGTACTTTTAACATTCTGACCGAATATAATAATTACATTATCAGCTGTAATAAACATCTATAAACCAGTTATCTAAGCTTCTAACCAGCCTGTTAACCATCAGCAATATTAGTCTACTGTGTAAATCCAGCCCTTAGGAGCTTCGATTCTACCCATCTGGATACCTGTAAGAGTTTCATATAACTTCTTTGTAACAGGTCCCATCTCGTCCATACCACTTGGTAAGCAGATTTCCTTGCCGTGATCTACTATCTTTCCTACAGGAGAGATAACTGCTGCTGTACCGCAAAGACCACATTCAGCAAAGTCCTTAACTTCATCAAAGAGAACTTCTCTTTCTTCAACTTCAAGTCCAAGGTATTCCTTAGCAACGTGTACTAATGAACGTCTTGTAATAGATGGTAAGATACTATCTGACTTAGGTGTTACAACCTTACCGTCCTTAGTAACAAAGAGGAAGTTAGCTCCACCTGTCTCTTCAACCTTAGTTCTTGTAGCTGGGTCAAGATACATATTCTCAGCATATCCTTCTGCGTGAGCTGTAACGATTGCGTGAAGGCTCATTGCATAGTTAAGACCAGCCTTGATATGACCTGTTCCGTGTGGTGCTGCTCTATCAAAATCTGAAACCTTGATTGTAAGTGGCTTAGCACCGCCCTTGAAGTATGGTCCAACAGGTGTTGTGAATACTCTGAACTGATATTCATCAGCAGGCTTAACACCTATAACTGGATTGCTTCCGAACATATATGGACGGATATAAAGTGATGCACCTGAACCATAAGGTGGTACCCAGTCCTCATTAGCTCTTACTGTTTCAGCAATAGCTTCTACGAACTTATCTTCTGGGAATACAGGCATCTCAAGTCTTCTACAGGAATCTGCCATTCTGCTTGCGTTCATATCTGGTCTGAAAATAACTGTGTGACCATTCTCTGTTGTGTATGCCTTCATACCTTCAAAACATGACTGTGAATACTGTAATACACCAGCACATTCGCTGATAACGACTTTATCATCATCTGTGATAACACCATTATCCCATGCTCCATTCTTATAATTAGCTACGAATCTCTTATCAGTCTTTACATAGCCAAATCCTAAATTAGACCAATCAATATCTTTCTTTGCCATAACTTTATACTTCCTTTCGTATTCGACAGTCTACTCACCTTACTGTCAGGAGCTTCTACAATACCAACCATAAATGTCTGCTTTGCTGTAAAATGTCCTTACAACACCGCTGACAACCAGTAAATACGCTGACCCCTTGGCATAACACTCTTTCTTTGGTGTTTACTATAATGGATCCCATCGATTAATTAAATTAGGGATATTTTATACCCACATTTTATATAAGTCAATAAATTTTGCCTATCTAATAATTTCACAAGTATATTTTTTATGTATTTTACAGCTTTTTGAGCCGCGCTATTAGTCCAGCGCCGCTTCGCCGCACTGGACACGCGGGCGTTCGCCCTATCAGACATAATGCAAAGCCACAATTTTGTGCAAGCACAACTGTGTCTTTACATTATGTCTGGCACGGCTCATTGCTTTCGCGATCATTCATAGCTTGTAATCTGTGTGTAGAAGTTATCGTAGTCTGTTCTGCCTTCTCCTGTGAATGCGATTGCTGTTCTTGGGTGCTGGTTAGCATTTCCTGTAATCATATACTGGACGTCACACCCCCATACAACTCCGGCTTTCTTAAGTGGAACCATATGATTTTCAATGAACTTAAGAACTGGTGAAATTCTGTACTTTGGATTTCTTAAGAAGCCCATAAGAAGCTCTGTATAACAGTTACCTGCTCCTCTGCCCATTCCGCTCATTGTAACATCAAGATAGCTTACACCTATTGTGCACGCCTCAATAGTGTTGGCAAATGCAAGCTGCTGGTTATTGTGTGCGTGTATACCAACTCTCTTTCCGTATTTCTCAGCAATCCTGATGTATTTATCTGCAAGTCTTCTTATCTGTTCAGGATAAAGTGAACCGTAGCTGTCTACAAGGTAGATTACGCTTGCCTTGCTCTGTGCAGCAAGAAGTTCAAGTGCAAGGTCTAACTCATTCTCACTTGCTGTAGAGATAGCCATAATATTAATAGTAACTTCATATCCCATATCTGCACAGTAATTAATCATCTCTATAGCCGCAGGTATAGTATTAATATATGTAGCTACCCTTACCATATCTATAACACTTTCAGACTTAGGAATTATATCTTTCTTGTAATCAGTTCTTCCTACGTCTGCCATAACAGAAATCTTTAAGTCTGTATCATTATCACCAACGATAGCTCTTATATCTTTCTCATCGCAGAACTTCCACTTGCCGTAATCCTCAACCTTAAAGACTTCCTTTGATGCCTTATATCCAAATTCCATATAATCAACACCTGCGGCTACATTTGCCTTATACAAATCGCGCACAAAATCTTCGCTGAATTCAAAATTGTTAACAAGACCTCCATCCCTAAGTGTACAATCAACGACCTTAATATCTGGTCTGAATGATACTAACTCGCCTTTCTGTTCCATAGTAATCCTCCATTCTTTCCCGGTAAAAGCTAAGAAAATAATTCCCGCACCGGGTGTTCTCAATCTAGTATCAGTGTACAGGAAAATATTGCATATGCCTGATATGCTTCTGCACACGCTTTATTATGCTTTAAAGCGTTACACTTTAAAGTGCTAAATTGTCATTATTATACCACTATATTTAATTTTGTAAAGTACTAATTGCATCTTCCATAATATCCATCATATCTAAAAGTCCGTTAAGGTATTCTTTCTGGCTTGTAAATTTTCTTTTAGTAACTGTCCATATAAAATATGGCACTCCATTTACTTTAAAATCCAAAGCCCCACCGAAGCTTTCAAGAAGTTTAGGAATTGCATCAGAATCTATATCAGCCTTAGGATATATATTCATAACTGTTCTCCAGTTAGATGCACCTCCTGCCGGATTAGCGGCAGTTTCGCCCTTAATCTCCATAATTCCTATCTTATGTGCCTTGCTCTTTATAAGTGCTACCATCAAAAGATTAGAAGCACACGAAGGAATACTTCCATATCTGTCTGAAAGCTCATCTTTCATATCTGACAATTCTTCCCTCGTTTCAAGTGCTGCAATCCTTTTATAGATATCTAATTTCTGGTATTCGCTCTTAATATATGAAGCTGGAATATATGCATCAACTTCCAGATCAACAGTAGTTTCAAAACTGTATTCGTTCTTTATGCCCTTTAAGTTATTGACTGCCTGATTAAGCATTTTACAATACAAGTCATAACCTACTGCCGCCATATGCCCGTGCTGGCTCTTTCCAAGCACATTTCCTGCACCTCTTATCTCAAGGTCTTTCATAGCAATCTTAAATCCCGAACCAAGGTCAGAGAATTCCTTTATAGCACTTAATCTCTTCTCTGCAACCTCGGATATCATCTTATCCCTTTTGTACATAAGAAAAGCATATGACGTTCTTGTACTTCGTCCAACTCTTCCCCTTAACTGGTAAAGCTGGGAAAGCCCGAACTGGTCAGCATTTTCTATAATCATAGTGTTACAGTTAGGTATATCCATACCTGTTTCTATAATTGTCGTAGATACAAGAACATCTATCTCTCCATTGACGAACTCATACATAATCTTTTCAAGCATACGCTTATCCATCTGTCCATGTGCATACGCAACAACCGCATCAGGAACAAGATTTTGTATATACTCAGCACGTTCCTCAATGTCCCTTACCTTGTTGTATACATAATACACCTGTCCATTTCGTGCAAGTTCTCTTGTAACCGCCTCTCTTATCATCTCATCATTATGTTCTGTAACAAATGTCTGTATCGGATGTCTGTCCACCGGCGGCTCTTCAAGAACACTCATATCCCTAATACCGACAAGGCTCATATGAAGTGTTCTTGGAATAGGAGTTGCACTTAATGTAAGAACGTCTATGTTGTTCTTTAATTCTTTAATCTTTTCTTTATGTGCAACACCAAAACGCTGTTCCTCATCAATAATAAGCAGTCCCAGATCCTTAAACTGCACATCCTTTGACAATACACGGTGCGTTCCTATAACAACATCTATCGTGCCATTCTTAAGCCCTTCAATCGTCTTTTTATTCTGTGCACTTGTCCTGAAGCTTGACAACTGACCGACATTAACAGGAAAGCCTTTCATTCTCTCCTCAAATGTTGAAAAATGCTGGCTTGCAAGCACCGTTGTAGGAACAAGGTAAGCCACCTGCTTGCCGTCCTGAACAGCCTTAAATGCAGCTCGTATTGCAACTTCTGTCTTTCCATAGCCGACATCGCCGCATATAAGTCTGTCCATAACCCTGCCGCTTTCCATATCCTTCTTGGTATCCTCAATGGCATTAAGCTGGTCATCTGTCTCCTCATAAGGAAACATTTCCTCAAATTCCTTCTGCCATACAGTATCCTGTGAAAATCTGTAACCCTCAACCTTCTGCCTTATCGCATAAAGCCTTACAAGCTCTTTAGCCACTTCCTCAACTGCCCCTGTAACCTTGGCTTTTGTCTTCTTCCACTCAACACCACCAAGACTGTTAAGCTTAGGCTTTTTCTCCGTATCCTGATTAGCGTACTTCTGCAGACGGTCAAGCTGTGTTGCAAGCACATATAGATTGCCGTTATTCGCATACGCAATCTTAATATAATCCTTCTCAACACCTTCTACCTGTATCTTTTCTATTCCCTTGTATACACCAAGTCCGTGGCTCTCGTGCACAACATAATCGCCTATATTAAGTTCGTTAAAGCTGGCAATGTTCTTTCCATCGTGCTTTTTCTTCTTAAGCTTCTTCATCTTTCTTGCACTGAATATATCATTCTCTGCAATAACAACAAATGAAAGAACAGGATACTCAAAGCCTTTATGCAGGCTCCCATATGTCACTATAATAAGCCCGCTTCCGTAATCCTTATTAAAATCCTCGCTGTAAAAGCTGGCAATTCCAAGCTTTCCCAGATCATCAACTATTCTTAATGCCCTCGTTCTTGAACTGCATACAAGTATTGTTGTATATCCATTTTTCTTGTACTTTTCCAAATCCTTGGCCAGATACTCAAAACTGTTATTATATGAGCTTATGCTTCTTGCCGTGATGTACATAGAATAATCTATCTCAAAGCCCTCAGGCTTATAATCAAGTGTCGTTAATATAAGCTTTTTATTATTCCTTAAATCACTGATAATCTCATTCATAGCCTTGACCTTATTAGTCTGGCTTGGAAGCACATAACCTGCAGCAAGACGGTTCTTCATACTCTCGTTGTATTCATACAATGTCAGCTCATTACATTCTTTCAGCCTGTTAGGCTCATCTAACACAACAAGAGTATTCTCCTCCGGAAAATACTCTGCCAGTCCAACTGTATCTGCCACAAGTGTATCTGTGAACTTCTCATAATTACCGGTACGCTCGACATCTGCAACAAGCTTGTTAAGATTATTGCCCGCCTCAATCTGCTCCTTTGTACGCTTTCTCTTACCATAATCAAAACACTCAAGCTGCCTGTCACACTCTTCCTTAATATTGTACAGACCATTTTTTAACTCATCTTCTGTAAATATATATTCAGTAGCCGGGAAAATGCTGTAGCTTTGGAGCCTTTCAATCGACCTCTGGCTCTCAACATCGAACATTCTTATAGAATCAACTTCCGTATCCCACAGCTCAATTCTAACCGGTGCTTCATCTGTGTATGAGAAAATATCTATAATTCCACCACGTATTGCAAACTGTCCCTTGTCCTCCACCATTCCAGTACGCACAAAGCCCATAGCCACCAGCTTCTTTGCCAGCTTCTCTGGTTCTATTTCGCTGGAATAATCAAGGGTTATAACTGCCTCCTTAAATCTTTCGACAGGTATGAGCCTGTCTGCAATTCCGTCCATAGTTGTAACAACTGTAAGCACTCCCTCGCCCGTACTGCTATGGTTGATTATACGGCTTATACATCTTAATCTCTCGCCTGTAATCTGGTTGCCGTGTACGTCCGCACTATAGAATATGGCATCCTTGGCTGGATAGTATATTGCTTCTTTATTAAAAAATGAAGCATCATCACACATTTTTCTTGCTTTTGCTTCATCACTTGTAACAATAAGCATATACTTATATCCTGATGCTATTGCACTTGATATGTGCACCTTCTGTGTATCAATACAGCCGCTTATAAGCACAGTTCTTCCGCCGTCTTTGCCAAGCTCTTTATTTAATTGTTCAACTGCCGCCGTATTATTTACAGGGTCAAAAAATGTGTTCAAAATATCTGCTCCTTATCCATTGAATTTATTCATTCCACTTTCAATACCTTCTGTCATTATGCACTCTACTGCCTCACAGGCTCTCTTAGTTCCCTCTCTTAAAGCTGGATAAAGTTCCTCCGGAAATCTTCCAAGAACCCAGTCAGCAAGATCCCAGCCCTTTGGCTTATCCCCAACTCCGAATTTAACTCTCTTAAACTGGTCACTTCCAAGGTGTGCAATTATGCTCTTAATTCCATTGTGTCCGCCTGCACTTCCCTTTGGACGGAGTCTTAACCTTCCCGGTTCAAGGCTTATATCATCAAATATAACAATTAAATCATCTATATCTGCCTTGTAATAATCCATAACTTCTCTTATACACTCGCCTGAATTATTCATATAAGTCATAGGCTTTACAAGAATTACTTTCTGTCCTTCTATAACACCTTTTCCTATAAGACCTTTATGTTTAGATGTGTCTACACTTATATTATATTGGTCGGCAAGTTCATCTATGCAGGCGAAACCAACATTGTGTCTTGTTCCTGCGTATTGTGCTCCTGGGTTGCCTAATCCTGCTATTATATACATATTTTGTTCCTTCCTTTGGTGGGGATTTATAATTATTTTATATTGTACAGATTTTGGGGAGGTTATTCAATGTATTATTGAATATATTATTGGGTGTATTATTAGGTGTGCTGGAAAAATAAACTGCCATCAGGTTAGTAGACTGATGGCAGTTATTTCATTAAGATACTTTTTCGTCTGGGTGTTCTATATGACCTGTGATTTCGCCGTCATAGATTTCGTATATCTCATCTGAAAGATAGTTAAGTTCTTCTGTGTCGTGGCACGCAATTATTATAAGTGAACCATTGGCTTTAAGCTCATCTAAGAGTCCCTTTATAAGTCCTGCTCCTGCCTCATCAAGTGCATTGATAGGCTCATCAAGAATAACTATATCAGGGTGTTCCATTATAGCCGCCGCAATTCCTAATCTCTGCTTCATTCCTAATGAATATTTCTTAAATGTTCTCTTATCGTCCGGGTCAAGTCCGACCTTTCTTATAGCATCTCTTATCTCATCATCACTAATACGGTTCTGGATAGATGCAAGTATCTTTAGGTTCTTAAAACCTGTATAATTGCTTATAAATGAAGGATTCTCAATTAAAATCCCTATACTTGGCGGAAATGAAATGTGCCTGCCAAGCTCCTTATCGTTAATGTATACCTTTCCTGATGTTGGAAGTATAAGCCCGCTTATAGCCCTCATAAGCATTGTCTTACCTGAACCATTCTTACCTTTAAGTCCTATAACTTTCCCGCTCTCTAGTGTCAGGTTAATATTCTTTAATACCTCAGCACTTTTGAATGACTTGCAATAATCTTCAAGTCTTACCACTGTATCCATATGCGTACCTCCTCATTACTCTTTTAAAGTTATTCACTATTATAATCATTTAACATTAAAATCACTTATAGCTTTATTTATAATAACACTTTTTAAGCTAATTGTATATACACAATGTCCATGTATACACTAATGATCTGTCATTAATATATCATTATAAATTCATTTACATTACAGCTAATCGTGTGTAATATTATTATATAATGATATCAGGGTCAAAGGGTCTAAACCCGCATAAGCTTGCTCATAGGTAGGGGCTTTTGACCACAACATCATATAATGCAGATACTAAAAGTATAAAAGCTATTATTCCTTAGCAAAATATCTTTTTTACCTATAGCACACCTAACACCGAAAGAGGTATTCTATGGCTTCAAGATTTGAAATATCACAGCAGATTTATAATTCAGCCTATGCTATGCACTCTGCCCATTCACATTCATATTATGAGCTTTATTATCTTATGAATGGCTCGTGCAATATGTTTATACACGATAATACATACCGTATGGAAGCTGGCACAATATTGTTTATTCCTGATAACGTGCTTCATAAGACCACTTATCTTAATAACGCTTATCACGAACGCCTTTATATAGAATTCACTGACGATTACATAAGCGACCTTATCGACATACTAGGCTTTGAACAGTTTAAAGATACATTTTATATGCACTTCTTCTCAATACCGGATAATCACAGGCACGAATTCCTATCTATATTCAGTGTTCTGATTAACGAAAGGCAGAACAGTAATGCTCTTTCACCCTGTGTATACAAGAATCACCTGCAAAATCTGTTAATACTGCTCTGCCGGTACTGTGATAACAAGCCTGCTTCCCCTGCAAGCCTTGTCGATACTGTATCCATCGCAGATGTATCCGTACAAAAGGCTATGAATTATATTATGCTTAATTATAATAAAGATATTACACTTGATGAAATAGCTGATATGCTTCATCTGAACCCATCTTATTTTTCTAAAAAGTTTAAAGCTGTTAACGGATTTGGATTTAAGGAATACCTCAATACAATAAGAATTAACCATTCTGAGCAGCTTCTTTTAGAAACGGATATGAGCATAACAGAGATTGCACTTGAATGCGGTTATGATAACAGCAACTATTTTGGTGATGCCTTCAAACACCTCAACCACTTATCGCCAACACAATTCCGCAAAGCAAAGGGTAATAAAGGAATATAGTGCGAGTGTGCATCCCCGGCACATAAAAATAACTAACAAAGCCTCCAGTGTTATATACACCGGAGGCTTTTATTAATTATTTAATATCAAAATGGCATTAATAATATGATGGGCTGTCCTCAATAACTATCTTAACACCATTCTCGCCAACATATCTTGAGTTAGCTTTTATAGTGCTGTTGCTTTCAACTATGCAGTTCTCAATATAAGCATTATCACCTATATAAGCATTATTCATAATTATTGAATTCTTAACAACTGCGTTATTGCCAATATATATCTTCTTGAACAGCACTGAATTCTCAACTGTACCATTAACGATACAGCCACAGGATACAAGGCTGTTAGAAACATTTGCCCCATAATTATACTTAGCTGGTGGCAGATCCTCAACCTTAGAATATATATCCGGATACTGCTTGAAGAAGTAATCTCTTACATCTCTCTTTAAGAAGTCCATATTGGTCTTATAATATGAATCTACTGATGATATATTATTCCAGTATGTATCAAGCATATAGCCATATATCTTCTTGATATTTCTGTATCTTACAAGAATATCCCTTACGAAATCGTATCTGTCTTCCTCAGCAGCTTTCTCAAGAAGTTCAATAAGAAGTCTTCTTCTTACAACATAGATACCTGTTGATACTGTTGAAAGATTAGTCTCTAATGGCTTCTCATCAATATCTGTTATACGTCCCTCGTCTGTAATTGCAACAACCCCATATCTTCCAATATCTGCTCTATTATCAAGCTTCTTTACGACAACTGTAACATCTGCCTTCTTCTCAATATGATATTGAAGAATCTTGTTATAATCAAGCTTATATATTCCATCACCAGAGGCTATTACAACATATGGCTCGTGGCTTGACTTTAAGAAATCTATATTCTGATACAATGAATCTGCTGTTCCTCTGTACCAGCTGCTGCTCTCAGCAGTGATAGTAGGTGTGAACACATAAAGTCCACCCTGTTTTCTACCAAAATCCCACCATTTAGATGAGCTTAAATGCTCATTAAGTGAGCGTGCATTATACTGTGTTATTACTGCAACCTTCTGGATATGCGAATTCGACATATTACTAAGTGCGAAATCTATTGCTCTGTAGCTTCCTGCAACAGGCATTGAAGCAATAGCTCTCTTATTAGTCAATTCGCGCATCATTCTGTTATTACCACCTGCTAATACTATACCTATTGCTTTCATTCAACTTCACCTGCCTTAATAATAATTCCTCCGCTTGGCAACAATCCATCTGGATAATCTTCAACAGTTGTAACACCTGATATAGCTGTGTTCTTTCCAACCTTAACTCCATCAGGAACAACTGAACACTCACCAATTGTTACAAGTCCAGAATTATATATCTTAGGAAGTTTAACATTAGGTACTTCTTCTCCTACACCAAGCTCTACGTTGTCACCTATAACAACTTCCTCTGCAATTATTGACTTATTAACGATTGTATTCTTACCAATAACAGAATTATTCATAATAATTGAATCTCTGACTACGGCACCTTCTTCGATAGTAACACCAGAACCTATTACTGAATTATATATTCTTCCATATACTTCTGTTCCATCACCAATAATACTCTTCTCTATAAATGTATTATCCGCAATATACTGTGGTGGAATTGTATCTGTTCTTGTATATATCTTCCAGAATTCCTCATAAAGATTAAATACTGGAATAATATCTATAAGTT
>ERZ780168.2885-NODE-2885-length-14426-cov-2.128244_pt1 | contig 14426 bp, 14 predicted proteins | sample MGYA00510981_ERZ780168 | MGnify/ENA primary metagenome ERZ780168 (study PRJEB29588, sample SAMEA2158769) | human gut metagenome | biome: human gut; feature: human-associated habitat; material: faeces | place: Denmark | collected 2008/2010 ...
CCGGTGCATGGACTTATCAGATACAAAAAGATAAAAAAGCGAAAAATGATGCCAGACTGGCGGTTGTGGAAGCAGCTGTAGTGCGCAGCCGAGATTATGGAAAGCAGAAGGCTTATATTATAGGAAATAGTTTAAGCTCTCTGGCGGCAGCAGTCTGGCTTATAAAAGACTGCCATTTTCCTGGAAGCAGTATTATGGTGTATGGGGAAAATGAGGAGGCATGTGGAAATGCAGGTCCTCTTGTAGTAAGCCGGGAAAACTGCGAAGATTTTCTGGAACTGTGTGGAAAACTGCCAGGTTCCGGGGAAAAAGTGTTTACGTTTCCAAAAACAGAAGGTGGAGAACGTCTGGGATGTGCAGACCTTCCGGCACTCTGGCGGCTGTTATGTACAGAAGAGGAAAGACTGGATGTTTTAAGTGTTGAAGACTGGTTCAGTGGGACACCTCATATATTTGAGACAGATCTGTGGCAGCTGTGCCAGTGTGTGTTTGGCCTGAAAAAAGACAGCAATCTGGCGGAATTTCGCAGAAGTTTATGGGAATTAAAAGGACCGTTTCTGTTTCTTTCACCGGAAGAAAGACAGGAGCTGATCCGTTTGCTGAAACAGTATCTGCGCCGCAAAGGCGTATTGTTGCTGGAAAACACTCAGGTAACGGATCTGGAGCTTGAAAATGGAAATGACAACGGAAGCGGAACCGGTCTGGCAGTGAAAAAACTGTATGTAAAACGCAGACTGCAGGAAGAAGAGACTGACCGGGAAGCTTTTGTATTTGAAAAGATAGATCTGAGATCCGGGGATGTCTGCATTATGGATAATGGCAGCGGTTCTGGAAAATTATGGAAAAAGGCAGCTGACCTGCATATTGCTCTGGGAGAACCGGAAGCCTTTGTGGGCGAAGAAGATAAACTTCAGCCCCTTCGGCCTCATCATTTTACAGACCGGCCTAAAACAGTTCCAACTGGAAGCAGAAATCTTGGCTTTGTGGGAGCATTTTCACGGCTGGAAGAAGGCTGCTGCCTTACAGGAAACTATGCTGTGGCAAGTGCCAGAAGTGCAGTGGATGAGCTGATGCATGCAGGAAGACGGGCAGCAGGAACAGAAGAAAAGAGGCAGTCCCGGATCAGAAAATGGATCACAGTTTACAAGGTGGTTTGTTCATTGTACCGTGCTGACTTATAATTTTTGTGTATGGTCATGCCGCCATCAGGCGGTCTGTTAGTTTCCATGCGTTTGAAAGAAACTGCCAGTGACAGTTTCTATAAAGTATTTGTTTTTAAAAGGAGGACAGCAATATGCTGTTTATCGGAGGTATCAGTCAGGGCCGGAAGCTGCTTAACTACGCAAGAAGCATTCTTTGCGGAAGCTGTGGCAGCACCAGCCAGTGTCAGGTCTTTATGACCTATATGTATTTCAGTTTTTTCTTTATCCCGCTGTTTAAGTGGAATAAGCGCTTTTATGTGCAGATGTCCTGTTGCAGCGCCATTTACGAGCTGGAGCCGGAGATCGGAAAAGCCATATTAAGAGGCGAAGAACCGGCGATCACATCCGCCGACCTTCACCTGGTCCAGGAAGGAAAATACACCCGCACCTGGCAGGAAGGTTCCGGAAATCCCCACAAGAAGTGTATGCGCTGCGGATTTGAGACAGACGAAGATTATAACTACTGTCCGAAGTGCGGGGGACGGATATAAGGAACGCTTAAGGAAAACAAGCGCCGCTTTAAGCGGCATTTGTTTTCCTTGCGTCCTTAACGAACAAACCGTCTGCGATAGCAGACAGTAGAGCGCGCCAGCGCGTGTTTGTGAGTGAACCCAACGCCTGCAAAATAAATATTAAATCTCCCCAAATGCGATCAATGGATCTTTGCATTTTACACCCAGACTCAGGGTGTAATAAAGTACAACGCCATCAAATGGAGCTGTACATCGGAAAATTTCATTCCCATAAATATCTTTCAGGGTGCCAAGAAGGGTGCCCTTTTTTAATTTCTGACCTGCATGTGAGACAGCAGGATACCAGAACCCATTTTTTGGTGCCTCTTCATAAACTGCCTGACGGATCTCTTCCTGGTGAAGGTCAGTATCTGAAAAAGGTCTGATCTTAAGATGAGCCATTAACTCAAAAATATTCCTTTTGCATGCTGTGACCTCATCTTCGCACCATAGCCCTCTTTCTCCCCGTTCTGCTAAAAGTGCCGGGATACCGCACTGAGCAGCCCAGCTATAGAGTCCGTTTTTTGCAGTAGAAGCGACCCGATATGGAATCGAGAGTGAGGCTGCAGCTGCAGAAGCTTTTGCGGCCAGTGCGTCAGAAACAGTTGTGGGAAAGAAGACCAGGGGAGTAAGAGCTTCGTTCACATCACCACCATGGAGATCTATGAGAAAATCAGCTTCAGGATACAGTGTTTCTTCAAGGAGCTTTGCAAGACGGCTGGAAAAAGTACCCTCAGGATCTCCGGGAAACGTACGGTTTAAATTTTGACCATCTGCAGGGATTATCTGTTTGGACCCCATGTAAAAGCCTTCTGGATTTACCAGGGGAAGCAGGATGATACGCCCTGAAAGATCGATGGGGTCCAGTTCCTTTTTCAGACGGTTCAGGGTTTCTATGCCTACATATTCACAGCCGTGGACACCTGCGGTCACTACAAGGGTTTTTCCGGGACAGCTTCCGCAGATAACAGTCATTTCTATGGGATAGTGGCTGGCAACTGGCAGTAAAAGGGTTTGCTTTGTATTGCTGCCGGCTTTTAAGTCAGACAGTCTCATATTTTTCAGATCTCCTTTAGTTGAATTCGATAATAGAAGCCAAAAGCTTTCTGGCATAGTCATCTTTTGTTTCTGCAATACGGGATACAGGAATGTGTTCAGTAATGCGGCCATGATACAGAAAAAGCACATCATCGCACAGATAAGTGACAGAAGTCAGGTCATGGGTAATGAAAATATAAGTCAGCCCCAGTTTTTCTTTCAGATCATGGAGCAGATCCATGATCTGAATCTGAGTATGGGCATCCAGAGAAGAGATAGCTTCGTCAAAAAGAATGATCTCTGGCTGGCAGGCTACAGCCCGGGCAATGCATACACGCTGCAACTGTCCGCCGGACAGCTCATGGGGATACCGGTTTGCATAGGAGGAATTCAGCCCAACAAGCTCTAACAGGCGGTTGATCTCTTCCAAACGGTTCAGGCGGATCTTTTGATTTCGTTCTCTTGCAGCCAGTCCTTCTGCAATGATCTCTTTTACACGGAAACGGGGATTGGCAGAAGTGGTGTAATCCTGGAAAACAACACTTAAGCGTTTTTGAAGGTTTTTCCGGCCATTTCTGGAGGCATAAACAGATACATCCTGGATCTTTACTTCTCCGGTGTCAGGCTTTAAAAGACCACAGATCACACGGCCAAGGGTAGATTTCCCACTTCCGGATTCTCCCAGTATTCCCAGACAGGTTCCCTGTGAGACTTTTAAGGACACATCAAACAACACCTGGTTTCTGGCAGTTCCGAAAATCTTTTCCTGGCGTTCACTTCGGAAGCTGACGCATACATTATTTACTTCAAGCATGGGATATCTCCTTTCCATGTAAGATGTCACGGTAGTGGCATATAACAGCAGAACGCTTTTCTATCAGCAGGCGGGTGTAGGGATCGTTTGCATGATTTCGGATATGCTCAAAGTCTCCGCTGTCTACGATCTGTCCGCTGTTCATAACAAGGATGCGGTCTGCTACTTTGGAGATGGCTCCCAGGTCATGGGTGATGAAAAGCATGGCAGTATTTTTATTCTTTTTAATGCGGACAAACTCTTCCAGGATCTCGTATTGAGTGACGGCATCAATGGCAGTTGTTGGTTCATCAGCAATGAGAAGTTCCGGCTGCAATGCCATGGCAATACCGATCATAATACGCTGGAGCATACCGCCGGAGAGCTGATGAGGATATTTTTCCAGAACTTCTTCTCCATTTAAGATCTGCATCTGGTCCAGGATCTTAAGGCAACAGGTACGTATTTCCTGTGCATTCCATGCAGTATGTGCGGCGAAGGTTTCAGCCATCTGATTTCCAATGCGGTATAAAGGATCAAAACAGGTCATAGGGTTTTGAAGTACCATGGTGATCCGGCTTCCACGGAGCCTGCGAAGTTCTTCTTTTGACTCTTTTAAAAGATCATGGCCATCAAAAACAGCGCTTCCGGAAACCTGGAAATTTTTATCTAACAGACCCAGGATGGATTTTACAGTCATGCTTTTTCCGCTTCCGGACTCCCCAAGGATCCCCAGGCATTCTCCTGGGTGGACTTCAAAGCTCACATCTTCTACCAGCTTTTTGGAGGCTTTACGATATGTCAGAGTTACATTCAGGTTTTCAACTTTTAAAACGGCAGACATTACAGCACCTCCTTTGGGTCTAACACATCACGGATGGCATCACCCATTAAGTTAAAGGCAGAAACCAGAATAACGATGGCAATACCGGGAACCAGCATTTGGGCCGGATTACTGGTCAGGACATTTTTTGCTTCGCTTAACATAGCACCCCATTCAGGAGTAGGAGCCTGTACACCAAGTCCCAGGAAGGACAAAGTGGAAATATTGATAATGGCCCAGCCTACATCCAGAGAAGACAGGACAGCCAGATCAGCTGCAATAGATGGAACCAGGTGTCTGAAGAGGATAAAACGTTCCGGAGTTCCTACACAGCGGGAAAACTGGACAAAGTTCCGGTCACGGTACTGCATAACGCCCGTTCGGATCATACGGGCATACCAGGCCCATTTGATAAATACATTTGCCAGGATCACGTTCTGTACGTTAATGCCCAGCAGCGCAACTACAGCAAAAACCATGATCTGACTGGGGAAAGACAGCATTACATCCACTATACGCATGATCAGTTCTTCCGTAATGCCACGAAAATACCCGGCTAAAAGGCCCATCAGGGCGCCGAGACCGATGGTGCCTAACATGGTCAGCACAGCCAGGCCAAGAGTGGGACGGATTCCGTAGATCATGCGGGAGAGAATACAGCGCCCAAGATTATCTGTGCCAAGGGGATATTCTTTGCTGAAATGGGCAAATTTGTTAAGAATATTGGTGGCATAGGGATCATGTGGAGCAATAAATGGGGCAAAAAGGCCCATGAATGCCACGATCAGTACAATGGTTATTGTACCAACGGCAGTTTTATTATGAAGAAACCGGTGTAACATTAGTTGCTCTCCTTTCGCATACGGGGGTCAGACACGGTCTGCAGGATGTCAAACAGCAGATTGAACATAACAAACAGGACACCGATGAGCAGAACGTAAGTCTGGATCACGGGATAATCCCGGTTGAAAATGGAACTGATGCACAAGGTTCCCAGTCCCGGCCATGCAAATACATTTTCCACTACAATGGTTCCTGAGATCAGCTGTGGGATACTCATGCCAATGGCAACAATACAGGTATGCATGGAGTTTTTCAGGATATGTTTTACCAGAATGGATCTCTGCGGGAGACCGCGTACATTGGCATAAAGTACATAATCCTGTTTCATATTTTCAAGCATATTGTTGCGGATCAGGCGGATATAGGTGGAAATATAGCTTAAGGATACAGTAAAAGCCGGCAGGATCAGATGCCTGATGGTACCGTTTCCGCTGGTAGGCAAAAGGTCCAGTTTAATAGAGATCAGCCACATCAACAGAAGTCCGACCCAGTAAGGGGGCATGGCAGTGGTCATAAATACAAGGCTCCGCATGATCCGGTCAAACCAGCCATCTTTATATACAGCACAAAGAAAGCCGATAGGGAGACTTAAAAGGATCACCATAATAAGGGAAGCACCTGCAAGCTGTAAAGTAGCAGGCATACAGCGCAGCAGTTCTCCGGCAACAGTACGGCTTGGGTTTACATAACTGATGCCAAAATCACCGTGAAGACAGTCCAATACCCAGGTAAAGTAACGGACCAGATAAGGCTTGTCCAGCCCAAGCTGGGAACGGACCTCAGCAATGGCATCTTCCGTGATGATAGGTACCTGGCGTACACGTAAAGCTACTTCAGCCGGATCAGAAGGGATCAGGTTGATAAAAACGAAGCATACAAAGGAAATGATGAGAAGGAGCGGTATGGCAGAAAGGATCCGCTTGATAATATAGGGTTTCAAAATAATACCTCCCGTTGAAAAAATAAATGTAATAAAAGGATCCGACTGGAACAAAGCCGCCTCAGAGGAGACGGCTTTATACACAAGATTAGGTTTGTTTTGCCAGATTTAGAAAGAGAAATCCTGGAATGGAACCTCGTACTGAGTCTGGGTAAAGTGGAAGCCTTTCATATCAGAGCGGTAGATTGCCTTATTGCACTCATAGGTCAGTGGAATATAAACGGCATCTTCGTGGAGATGGGTCAGAACATAGGTATAAAGTTCCTGGCGTCTGTTTTCATCTGTGGTGATCAGGATCTCGGTAATGGCATCATCGATTTCTGCTTTATCATCCAGACCAAGCTGCGCTGCATAGTCACCATATACAGGAGCGCGCATGGCAGCAAGAGAGGACTGTGGATCGTATGGTGTACCCCAGCAGATATTGAATACCATATCAAAATTACCTGCTTTCATATTATCACGGTAGGACTGCTCCTCTTCCCCGTGGATGTTTAAAGAAACACCGATGGACTGGTATTCGCTCTGAAGATACTCTGCAATGGATTTTTCAGTCACGCTGTCACTATTATAGAGAAGATCAATATTTAACGGCTGTCCATCCTTTTCACGGACATTGCCGGAACCCATTTTCCAGCCTGCTTCATCCAAAATCTGTCCTGCCAGTTCCAGGTCGTAAACATATGGTTCTAGTTCAATATCACAATATGGAACAGTGGATGCAAACAGAGTGTCTGCCGGTTTTTCCAGTCCGTAAAAAATACCGTCAGAGATATTCTGCTTATTAGTTGCATGCTGGAGCGCAATACGTACATCCTTCTCTGAAAGAATGTCAGAGGAAGTATTCAGAACAATCTGTCTGGTAGAGGTTGGATCAGAAAGTTCCACGGTAAACTGATCGCTGTCCAGATACTGATTAATGGCATCTGCGTCGATCATATTTTTTCCGAAGATCATATCAATCTCACCTTTTTCCAGAGCCAGGATACGGGTCTGATTATCCGGGATGACTTTCACGGTGATGGTTTTGATGGCAGGCTGTTCGCCCCAGTAGTTCGGATTTGCCTTGAATACAGCATACTCATCGGTAACAAATTCATCCAGCACATAGGGACCGGTACCAATATAAGCTTCTACCCCATCTTTGGTGCTGCCGTTTTTCATGGCTTTCGGGGAGATCATGGCAAATGGTCTTGTTACACCAAGCTCTGTTAAAAGGGGATAATATGGTTCGGATAATTCAATCACAAAAGTGTTTTCATCGGGAGCATCTACACCTACCAACAGATGCATCATTTCCAGCCAGGTATGGCGGTCTTTATTTTCCAGGATTGCGTCAAAGTTTGCTTTGATGGCATATGCGTCACACTTTTCGCCATCAGAAAATGTTACGCCTGGACGAATGTGGAATGTATATACTTTACCGTCATCACTGACATCCCAGCTTTCTGCCAGACAGCCTTCAAAACCGTCAGAGGTAATATTGACCAGGCCCTCATATAACATTTCCTGGGCGTACATTTCGCCGGCATATAAATGTGGGTTTAAATCGCGGATATCGCGGTAGTTTACGAAGATCAGGTCTTCCTTTGTACCTTCAGCTGTGGTGGTAGTTTCTGAAGGATTGGACTCTGCAGCAGAAGATGCAGAGTCAGAAGCGGATGAACCGCAGCCGCTTAACACGGCGGTGCCTAAGAGACCTGCAAGAAGCAGTGTGCCCCATCTTTTTTTCATGATAAGTTTCCTCCTGTTGTAAAAAGAACATAATGTTGTTTATTCATTCGCCTGAGGCGAACGGTAGAAAGTATAACATGGGTTAGGCAAAACTTACTACTAATGAAATTGGAGGGGCTTAGTTATTCCAAAATGTTATAACCGGGCGAAAAAACTTATAAAATTTCCTTAAAATGACAGATAAACCATTCAGCAGCTTTACTTAATTTTGCATGATCCGGGCAGATGTAGCCGATGAGGAGAAAAGGCTCACAATTATTGATCCTAAGCTGGCGAACATCATATTGGCGGTACTGGTCATAGAGAAAATTAATGCCGAGGCTGCATATATCTGTGTTCAGTAACAGATTGACAGTCAGATGATCACTGTTGGTATAGACTGCATAGTGGAGCTGCTCTGTGCTGATCGCCCCAAGGCTCACATGGTTCAAATGGTGCTCTACAGAGAAAAAATCCCTTACACCCCGTACAAAGGAAAGAGAAGAAAGGTCCTGAAAGTCAATACTTTCATCATGATAGCGGGGATGCTTTGGACCAACGTAAACACAGGCTTCTTTGCTGTCAAGAGGAACGAATTTCAGCTTTTTGTGGGACAGGATATGCTGGAACTGGTGGAGCTGTTTCTGTGCAATATAAACGATGCCAATTTCAGAAAGTCCCTGGGCTACCCGGTTGCTGATCTCTTCCACCGTGCCTTCTAAATGTTCTACAATGTAGGAATTTCCCATTTCTTTATAAAAATCAGTCAACAGACGGGAGATCATATTGCTGGGATAAGTGGCCAGACTGAATTTTTTTCCCTGGTTGTGATCGGTCAGTGAGTTGATCAGGCTTATATTGTGCAGGATATTCTGGGCATATTCACGGACCGTTTCACCATAGGGGGTAATGTGGATCCCCCGGCTGCTGCGCTCAAAAAGAGGCCGTCCCAGTTCTTTTTCCAGGGAACTGATCACTTTACTCACATTGGGCTGTGTGGTATAAAGGCACTCTGCAGCCTGGTTAAAGCTGCCTTTTTCACATGTGATCATAAAATATTCCAGCTGACGTAATTCCATAGTATCCGGTTCCTCCTGAATAAAGTGCCTGCTTCCGTTCAAAGGACATTCCTGATATGCACACGGTAAGCGTTTGCTAACCACTATAACAGAAAAAAAGAAGGGAGACAACCGGTGAATTCGGAAGTCTCCCTCTAAAAGGCCGTTATTGAGAAAAAATATCAGTTATTCCGGATGGGAATAGCAGCATAAGCAATCTTTCCGCCGCAGATGGTGTATTTTACTTTTCCGTAAAGCTCCTCACCGATGAACGGAGAGTTGGTGGCTTTGGATTTGAATTCCTTTACGGTCCATTTTTCGTTTGGATCGAAGAGTACCAGATCGGCATCTGCACCGGTGCTTAAATGGCCCTTGTTTCCCTCCAGGTGGTAGAGGATGGCCGGGTTCAGGCTCATCTTTTCCATGAGCTGCGGCATGGTCAGGACATCTTCCCGGACCAGGTTGGTGACACCAAGAGCCAGTGCGGTTTCCAGGCCGATGATGCCGCTCGGTGCTTCGGTAAGCGGTTTTGCCTTCTCCTCTGCGCTGTGCGGTGCGTGGTCGGTGGCAATGATGTCGATGACGCCTTCCTTTAAGCCGCGGAGAATCTCCTGTTTATCCTCAAGCGTGCGAAGCGGCGGGTTCATTTTCGCCAGGGTGCCGTGTTTTAAGACTGCGGTCTCATCCAGACTGAAATGGTGCGGGGTAACTTCTGCCATGACATGAGCGCCAAGCTGCTTGGCCAGTTCTACCATGCGGACGGAGTGCCCGGAGCTGATATGCTGGATATCGATGAGGGCACCGGTGTGCAGGGCCAGCATGCAGTCGCGGGCTACCAGAACATCCTCTGCGGCAGCCGGAGAGCCGCCAATGCCGAAGTGCTCGGACACGGCACCGCGGTTGATGCCGTTATTGGTGATAAGCGTCGGATCTTCTTCGTGGAAGCTTAACGGTACGTTTAAGCGGACAGCCTCTTCCATAGCTTTTTTAACCAGAGCACTGTCCTTTAACGGAATACCGTCATCGGTGAAGCCAGCAGCGCCGTGGGCCTTCAACAGCTCCATGTCGGTGAGAACCTCGCCCTTCATGCCGACCGTGATATTGGCAGCGCTTAAGACATTGATCGGAGTCTTTTTGCCTTCTGCCAGCACATATTCGAGGGTTTCCACGTTATCAACCGGCGGTTTGGTGTTGGCCATGCAGACCACGGTGGTGAATCCGCCTGCGGCAGCGGCAGCAGCACCGGTATGAATATCTTCCTTATAGGTAAGTCCCGGATCACGGAAGTGCACATGAACATCAATGAGTCCCGGAGCCACCACAAGACCGGTGGCGTCAATCACCCGGGCATCCGGATATTTTTCTTTTAAATCATTTCCAAGCTCCAGGATCTTTCCGTTGCCTGTGACCAGATCCATGACCTGGTCCAGTCCTGATTTCGGGTCAATGACCCGTCCATTCTGAAGTAACAGCATAATGATTCCTCCTGTATCTGTAAAAATTAGTGTTTTTGGTGAGCTTTATGATTGCCGATCTGAAATACCGTCTGCGGAATTTCAAAAACGAACACAATCCCAAGTACAATGGCAACTGCCATTTTGACGGCATCAAAACCGGTCTGGACCGCCAGGTAAAGCTGATCTGTGACCGTGTAGTAGGCTGCCCGGTAGATTCCTGCACCCGGCACCAGCGGGATGATGCCGGAAATCAGAAAGATGGTGACCGGGCACCGCTTCCGTACCGCAAACCATCGTGACATGAGGATCACAATGACCGTGGCGGCGAAGGTGGCAATAGAGACAGAGCTGTAGGGCAGCAGAAGCAGGTAGGCAAGCCAGCTCACGCCGCCAATGAGGGCACAGCTGGGATAATAGCGGGCCGGAACGCCAAACAGCAGGGAAAATCCTATGGTGGCCATGGCGGCCGCACAGGTCTGAATCAGTAGGTGCAGCATGAAGAACCTCTCTTTCCTATTATTATGGAAGCAGCGGAGCACCGGCTATATTTCCGTATAGCGCAAGCACCACGCCGACACCGATGGCAATGCAGAAAAAGCTTATGACGGCATCGAGCATTCGGACAGAGCCGGAAATGTAATCACTGTCGACCATGTCGCGGATAGCGTTGGTGAAGGCAACTCCGGGAACCATGAGGATAATGCCGCCGATGATCATGGCATCAAAATTTTCTCCGGGGCCGAAGCGGTAACAGAGGATGCAAAGAAAGGTGATCCAGGCACTGCCGAGAATGGTGCGCACGATCCGTCCCAAATGCGGATTGCCGAGATACACGGCATAGGCCTGATACAGGCTTCCGACAACAATGGAACATAAAAAATCCCACGGCGAGCCGCCGAACATGACGCCAAAGCAGGCACCGGCGAGTCCGGCCACGGCAATCTGCAAAGCAGCAGGAAAGCCCGGATGCTCCTCGATGCGGGTCAGCTCTCTGCGTACATTCTCCGGGGAAAGCCCTTCTTCCTCAATGCGCCTTGACAGCTGGTTTACTTCCGCAACTCTGCGCAGGTTGGTATTGTTGACAGGCACCTGCAAAACCTTGGCAAACAGGGGTTCCGTCTCATCTCCGCAGCTTAGAAAAATACCGTTACTCAGCACGAAAATATGGACAGAATGAAGTCCGTAGGCGCGGCAGATATGCATGATGGTATCTTCCACGCGAAAGATTTCCGCTCCGTTTTCCAGCTGGATCTGCCCGGCCTTCATGGCGAGGAGCAGGATTTCCTGCTGTGCATGGGCTTTTGTGACTGTGGATATCATGTTGTCTCTCCGCCTGATCGGTTATCCGGAAAAGCCGGAAAGCAAAAACGCTGCCCATCTTTGCAGATATCTGCCACGCGATCCCGGTATTCTGCGCTGCAGTCCAGCTTTTTCAGTGCCGGAATGACGCTGAAATCTTCCCAGAAGTGCATGGGGAAGACCATTTCGGCGCCGACTATCCTCATGAAATCATCCAGTCCCAGGTAAAACAGATCCTCCTGGCGTCCATCTAACGGAACCATGGCAACATCCGGGTGGAAACCGGAAGCTTTGATCTTTTCCAGCTCGCGGCGGTAGTTGGTGCTCATGTTGTTATTCCATGCCAGCTCTTCGCCGTTCCAGCGCCAGTTGTTTAAGTCGCCGGCATGATAGATGGTATAACTGCCGGTTTCTACCATGAAGGCCACGCCCTCATCCGTAGATTTGAAGGCTGTTACGCGAAGCCCGCCGCCTTCCTTCCATTCCAGAACCTTTCCCGGATCCATGAACCAGGAGAGGCCGTGCAGGTGCTCCGGTACCTTGTTCTGCCAGATGTCATCGGAAAGGATAAAACGGATGCGGGGGTGAGTGGCTGCCAGATCAAAGATCTTCGGACTGAAGTGGTCTTCGTGGCGGTGGCTCACAAACACAAACAGGTCTTTGGCGGGATCCAGTGGCGGAAGTGCGCCTTCTACAAAATCAAAGAGCAGCAGCGCCTGCTCCGTCTCCAGAAGATAACCGCTGTGGTGGATATACGTGATCGTCATAACGGGAGTCCCTCACTTTCTTTTCATTCATAGTATGTCCATCATAGCACAAAAGGCTTCCGAATCACAGAGAAAGTACCTGGATTTGGAAGTCTTTTGTGTTGCGTTCTGGATCGTAACGGAAAAGATGCGATTGCAGCAGAGCACATTCCGATTCCGGGCGCACAGGTGAAGGAAGGCTTTGACCGGATCCCGATGTGGGTAGCTGACATGAATTTCCCGACCGTACCAACGGTGGTGGAGGCCATGATGGAGCGTGTGCAGCATCCGGCCTATGGATATTTTGATCCATCGGAAGAATATTATGCTTCCATTATCCGGTGGCAGGAGAAGCGCAACGGTGTGACCGGACTCAAGCCGGAGCACATCGGCTATGAAAACGGCGTGCTGGGCGGCGTTGTGTCGGCGCTGAACGTCTTCTGCTCGCGCGGCGACAAGGTCCTCGTTCTGAGTCCGACCTACGTCGGCTTTACCGGGAGCCTGGAAAACAACGGCTATCACATCATCCACAGCGCGCTCAAAAAGGACGACGCCGGTGTCTGGCGCATGGACTATGCCGACATGGAAGAAAAGATCGTGCAGCATAAGATTCACGCCACCATCGTCTGCTCGCCGCACAATCCCTGCGGCAGAGTCTGGGAGCGCTGGGAGCTGGAGCAGGCAATGGAGCTGTTCCGAAAGCACGATGTGATGGTGGTCAGCGACGAGATCTGGTCGGATCTTACCCTGCCCGGCTATCAGCATATCCCGACGCAGTCTGTAAGCCCCGATGCGAAAAACCGCACCATCGCGCTCTATGCGCCCTCCAAAACCTTCAACCTTGCGGGTCTGGTCGGCAGCTATCACATTGTGTATAACAAAATGCTGCGCGAACGGTTGGAAAAGGAGTCGTCGCTTTCCCATTATGACGAGATGAACATGCTTTCCATGCACGCGCTCACCGGCGCATATACTGCCGAGGGGCGGCAGTGGCTCTGCGAGCTGCGCGAGGTCATCGCCTCCAATGTTGACTACGTCTGCGACTTTTTCGCGCGTGAGCTTCCGGGCGTCACCTGCGCAAAGCCCCAGGGCACGTATATGCTCTTTGTCGACTGCGCCGGCTACGCGCAGGCACACGGTGTTTCCATTGCAGACATTCTCAAGCGAGGCTGGGATGTCGGCATCGGCTGGCAGGACGGTCGCCCGTTCCACGGTCCTTGCCACATCCGGCTGAATCTCGCGCTGCCGCATACACTCGTAGAAGAAGCCTGCAAGCGCATGAAGCAGTACGTTTTCTGCGACTGACGTGTTCTAATTTCCCTCTTTGTGCATAGAATAAAAGGTAATGCTTTTATGGTTGGAGGGAAACGATGTTGGAACCGATTTTTACGCCCGCGCCGCAGGGCGATGTGGACGATCTGATTTTCGCCGACTGCGATTGGCACGTCAGCGAGCGCTGAGCGGCAAATCGAGGGAAAGAAGCGCCATAAACGCTCCTTTCCCTCTTTACATGTTCCATGATTTCGGTTATAATGTTTAAAGTTGTGACGAAAATTTGAAAACGCTGGGATTGACAGAGTATGATGATTGAATTTGATGAATATAAGGTCAAGCTGAACGGCTTGAAGCCGAAGCTGGACGAGCTTGCCGCATCGCTCGGCATCGAGCGCTGCAAGGAAGACATCGAGCGTCTGCACGCACAGATCGAGTCCCCCGGCTTCTGGGACAACGCGGAGGTTTCCCAGAAGGTCATGAAGCAGGCGCGTCAGGTTGAGGCAAAGGTAGAGCGGTACGAGAAAATGTGCAGCCACTGGGAAGACCTGATGACCATCTGCGAGATGGCAATCGAGGAAAACGACGACTCGATGCTCGAAGAGCTGAAAGAGGGCTACACGGCGCTTGAAGAAGAGATGGAGCGTGAACGGCTGGAGACACTGCTTTCCGGCGAATACGACGGCAACAACGCCATCGTCTCGTTCCAGGCGGGCGCAGGCGGCACCGA
>ERZ780168.2893-NODE-2893-length-14401-cov-4.546145_pt1 | contig 14401 bp, 16 predicted proteins | sample MGYA00510981_ERZ780168 | MGnify/ENA primary metagenome ERZ780168 (study PRJEB29588, sample SAMEA2158769) | human gut metagenome | biome: human gut; feature: human-associated habitat; material: faeces | place: Denmark | collected 2008/2010 ...
GAGGAAGACAGAGATACCGAGATTGATGAGCTTTTAGAGATTGTAAAAGGTCCGGACTTCCCAACAGGAGCGGCTATTCTTGGACGTAAGGGAATCGACCAGGCATATCGTACCGGAAGAGGTAAGATTAAAGTACGTGCCGTAACAAATATTGAGCCAATGAAGAATGGAAAGCAGAGAATTATCGTAACAGAACTTCCATACATGGTAAATAAGGCACGTTTAATTGAGAAAATTGCTGATTTAGTAAAGGAAAAGAGATTGCTTACTAAAGAAATGAGAAGTATTCTAACGTTCCTCAAATTAAAGCCGGGAATTGACGCAGGTGGTGATGAACCTGAAACATTATAGTAAATACCTTAATCCTTACGCAGAAAAAATCTTAAACAATGAGATTGAACACTGTAAGGAACAAGAGCAGTTAATTACGAACGTTGTTATTCCAGTGTTGGAAAGAGATGATGTTGTTTTTGATGAAAAAAGAGTTGAAGATGGATTGTCTTTGCAAAAATACTTCCCTTATGAGTTGATTGAATGGGAGATATTCTTATTCGCTTGCATTGTGGGAATTAGAATGGCTGACAATTCAGATGTGTTTTTCAAAGACATATGGATAGTGATTGGTCGTGGTTCTGGGAAAAATGGATTTATTAGTTTTTTAATATTCTATTTCACTAGTCCATATAACGGCATACAGGGATATAACATTGATATTCTTGCCAATTCAGAGGAGCAAGCGAAGACATCATTTAATGATGTATATGAAATAGTAACAAATCCACCGACGAAATATGCAAAGGCAATGAAAAGTAATTATTCCGCCACCAAGGAAGACATTTGTTGCAAGGTCACAAAATCGCATATCAGATATAATACTAGCTCTGCCAAGACAAAAGATTCAAAAAGAACTGGTTGTATTATCATTGATGAAAAACATGCTTATCTTGCTACTGACGGAGAGAACATAGATGTATTAACATCCGGACTTGGTAAGGTTCCAGAAGACAGAACAATCACAATCAGTTCTGACGGAAAAAACAGAGGTGGACTACTCGACCAAGATAAGGACAGGATGAAGGATGTTTTGAAAGAATATGATCCTGAAAATAGAACACTGCCGTTCTGGTGCAGAATAGAGGAAGAGGAAGAATGGAAAGACCCTGAAAAATGGGTTAAGGCTATTCCATCAATCAATGATTTCCCTTCTCTAAAAAAAAGAGTTGCCAAAGAAGTTAAAGATATGCCATACAAAATGGATTATTTTTCAGAATTTATGGCAAAAAGAATGGGATTTCCTGTTGGAAATAAAGATGTTGAAATAGCAACGTGGGATGATATTCTTGCAACAAATCAGGAAATTCCAAATCTTGACGGAATGAACTGCATCGGAGCTTGTGATTATGCATTAACGAATGACTTTGCCGGAGTTGTTTTGATTTTTCAGATCAATGAAAAGATATATGTTAAGCAACACACATTTGTATGTAAATATTCAAGGGATTTGCCAGGAATTAAAGCACCGATTGAAGAGTGGGGAGCAAAAGGAGACTTGACAATTGTTGATGAAGTTGAAATTCCGGCAGACATGTTGGCTGAATGGTTTGATAAACAAATTGATGAACACGGCTACCGGGTTAAAGGAATGGTGATTGACTACTTTAGACGAGGCTACTTGATACCTGCACTGAAAAGAATTGGATTTAGTAAAGAGCAAAAGAATTTGTTTTTTGCTAGGCCAAATGATATAGGACAGGTTGTAAGTCCTATAAATTCACTGTTTATTAATCATAATTTAGTGATTGGTGACGTTCCGGTATTTCGTTGGATGGTTAATAATGTTAAGAAATACGATTCCGGAAACAACATTCTTTACGGAAAAATCGAACCACATTACCGGAAAACAGATACATTCCAAGCCTTTGCAGCAGGTATGACACAGATAGGATTGTTAGATACACCGAATTTGGTAGATATATCGGGAATCGAGCCGATAATCATATAAAGGAGCAATATGGGATTAATTAATAAATTAACAAATTTTATTGAGAAAAAAATATCAACAGCAAGAGTTGACAACGTTTCTGCTGAAACATCAACTAAATTGGCTTTCAAGGCATTGGCAATTCAAATAGCCGTGTCTTACATAGCGAATGCAATTAGTAAATGCGAAATTAAATTCTATAAGAATGGCAAGAAAGATACACAGAGCTATCAGTATTACTTGTGGAATGTTAAGCCGAATGACAATCAGTCAGGTAGTGAATTTATTAACAAATTAGTAACGAAAATGCTTACTAACCCTGACGGAGCATTGGTTATTCAAAACAATGGCAAGATATACGTTGCCGACAGCTATCAGAGACAGCCTTATCCGTTCAAAGAGGATGAATATTCTGCGATTTGTATTGAAACATTGCCTTTGCATAAAACATTCAAAGCGAGTGAGGTCTTACATTTCCGATTAGAAGATAAGAACATATCAGAGTTGATTGATTCAGTCTATATGGAATATGGCAAGGCTATAAGCTATGCCTTGGACAGTTTCCTGAAAGTTAATAGTAGCAAGTTCAAGATGAAAATTAAGCAGGATAAGATTGGAGATTTAACTTTTAATGAATATTACAATCAGTTCTTAAAAGAGCAGTTGAAAGATTTCCTTGAAGGCAACAACGGAATATATCCAGAAAACGAAGGCTTTGATTTGCAGGAATTTAAGACCGGAAATCAAACAAAGAACTGTGATGACTTAGTTAAATTGAGAAAAGATATGTTTCAGATGGTTGGCGAAGCATACAAAATTCCAATTTCAATGATGGAAGGTAATATTAACAATGTTACGGAAATCATTAAGCAGTTTATTACATTCGGGGTAGAGCCTTGGACGAAGCTGATTGAGGATGTAATCAATGCAGGCTGTTGGAATTACGAGGAATGGAAAAAGGGATGCAAGGTAAAGATTGATACAAGCAAGATAGCTTATACAACTCTTCTTGACGGAGCAGACAACGCAAGTAAATTAATAGCGAATACAATCTGTTGTCCGGACGAAGTAAGAGAGCTATTTGGACTTGATTCAATAGAGGAAGAATTTGGAAAACAATTTTTCATAACAAAAAATAACTCAAAAGCCGAAGACGTGATGGATGGAACGGCAGAGGGTGGAAAGGAGTAGAGCGGAATTGAAATCAAAATATTATCAGATGGCAATTAACGAAGACAAAAAAGAAGCTGATGTATACATATATGGCGATATTACTTCTTGGGAGTGGGACGAAAGTGACATTTCCTCCTTCACTTTAAGTAAAGAATTACAGTCCTTACCGGAAGATATTCAGGTCATTAATGTTTATATCAATTCTTATGGTGGAGAAGTCGCAGAAGGCTTAGCTATTAGGTCAGCATTGAAGAGACACAAGGCTAAAGTTAGAACATACTGTGATGGATTCGCTGCAAGCATAGCATCCGTTATTTTTTCGGCAGGTGATGAAAGAATAATGTCTAACGCATCACTTCTTTTCATCCACAATGCTTGGTCGTTCGCTAGCGGAGACGCAGCAGCAATGAACAAAGCAGCAGAAGATTTAGCTAAAATCACTCAGGCATCTATCGAAGCCTACAAGGAAGTAGTTAATCTTAGCGAAGAGAAGCTGAAAGAATTAATGGACGCAGAGACATGGCTAAGCCCGGCAGAATGCATTGAGATGGGATTTGCTACACAAATTGTAAGTGACAGCAATTCAAATCCGGCACAGTCAGCACAGAAAGCCATTCAGCAGATTCTTCTTGCAAATCAGAGAGAAGCAATTGAAAATCCGGAGCCACCGGAAACAACGGAACCCGCAAAAACAACAAACGTAATGTTTGAGATATTAAAGAATTTATAAGAAAAGGAGAAATTTATATGTTTAAACCAGAAGCATACGAAGAGCAGAAGGCAAAGGCAATTCAGAAGATTGCAGATGCAGTGAAGAGCGGAAATGCAGAGGACGCATCCGCAGCAGTTACAGAATTTTGTAACACAATTTATGAAAAAATCATTGGAGATTATAAGGAACTCCAGGGAACCCATGACGAGCAGGCATTAACACAGAGAGGCTACAGACAGCTTACATCTGCTGAACAGAAATTCTATGAGGGCATCATGGAATCAGTTAAGGCGAGCGACGCAAAGCAGGCTTTATTGACTGCAATTCCTGATGGAGCAATGCCGACAACAATCATTGAAGACGTATATAAGGAATTAAAGGCGGAACATCCGCTTCTTTCCAAAATCAACTTTAGATTCGTTGGATATATCACTAAATGGATTCTTTCAGACCATTCAACACAGAAAGCCGTATGGGGCAAGATTACAGATGCAATAACTAAGGAAATTGCTTCTGGACTGAAAGAAGTTGACGTTCATCAGAATAAGCTTTCAGCGTTCGTGCTTATAAGCAAAGGCTTAATTGATATGGGTCCAACATTCCTTGATGCATATGTAAGAGAGGTTCTCGCAGCTTCATTAGCTTACGGACTTGAAGATGGAATTGTAAACGGAAACGGAGTTGATTGCCCTATCGGAATGACAAGAGATATTCATGAGGGTGTATCATTCTCAACATCTACTGGCTATCCGCTTAAGACAGCAATTAAGTTGAAATCTTTTAGACCGAAGGAATATGGCGACGTTCTTTCCAAATTAGCAAAAACAGAAAAGGGCAACGACAGAACATTCGGCAGTGTTATTTTAATAACAAATATGACCGATTATTTAACAAAGGTAATGCCTGCAACAACTGTTTTAAACGGTTCAGGAGCTTTTGTTAAAGATGTTTTCCCATTCGCGACAGAAACAATCGTTTCATCAGCTGTTGCAACCGGAAAAGCAATCATAGGTATTCCGGAAGAATATTCACTTCTTGCCGGAGGAGACAAGAATGGTGTTATCGAATTTTCAGACGATTATAAATTCGTTGAAGACCAGAGAGCATACAAGATTAAACAGTATGCTACCGGAAGAGCGTATGACAACACTTGCTTCTTACTTCTTGACATATCTGAACTTGAAGAGCTCTATGTTCTCGTTAAGGATATGGCAGAAAAGACAACAGTAACAGCTTAAGGAGATTAGATGATGAGCGAAGAATTAATTTTAAAAATTAAAGATGCGTTGGATATTACATTTGAAGACGAAGATTTTGACAGGAAAATCGTTGGAATAATTGAAGACGGAATCCCTATTCTTCGCTCGCTCTTCGGAGTTGAAGAGGGCGAAGAAATCGATTGGACTAAACCAAGCCAAGAGAGAATGTTGTTAAAAAACTACTGTTTGTATGAACTGAACAATGTTAGCGAAAAATTTGCTGAAAATTATCGTTCAGAAATTTTAGGTGTGAGAGCAAAAAATGAGGTGAAGCAATGGAAAAAAGCCAATTCGACAGATACAGTGACGGAGTAGTAAGGATTTGTGAGAAAATCAAAAACAAAATTGATTTTTCAGTTCAATCCGACCACGTCAATGAAGACAATTTCAAAACTATAGTGAAATTAAACTATAGTGAGATGTCTAAGCGAATGCAGGACATGACCTTTGCCGAGCAGGACGGCTTTTCACTTGATATGAAAATCAAGACGAGAAAAGTCAAAAATGTAAGCTCTAAGCACGTCGCAGTAATTGGAGATATGTACTATTCAATCAAATACATAGATAGCGACGATAGGAACACGTATTTTTATCTTGAAGGAGTTGATAAGATTGCTGAATAAGTTAGAGGAAAAGTTAAAAGAGATTGACAAGAACACATTTTATGGTGTCGCAGGAGACACCGAAAACAATCTATGGAACTATATCGTATATGCTAGGAACACAACTGACATCAGCACTGATAGAAACGGATTTGTAGATAGATATGTAGTGACTATTGTTAGGGAAAATTACGTTCCTGAAAATACGTTTGATTTGGTAGTTGAAGCAGTAGAACAAGCAGGGTTTAAGGTATCAAATAAATCTGCTGAATATTTATATATGCGAAAAAACGCAGATACAATAGTTGAGATATGTTCCATCTACTTCCACAAGGCAAGGAGGCGGTAAGATGGTTGAATTTAAAGTTGAGGATAACTTTGAAGAACTTCAGAAAAAGATTTCAGTTCTGCAGGAAAAAGGCGAAGAAATTGTTAATGAAATTCTTCATAAAGATGCCTCACAGATTTTTCAGGACAGCATTCAAAACTTACTACCAGAGTCTCACCGAAAATGGAAGGGGAAAAAAAAGGCTGTAAAGCAGGCTAAACCGTTTACATCTATTAATGGGAATTTATCCGTTACTATTGTAAATAAAAATGCTTATGCATATCTTTACTTTCCTGATGATGGAACGAAAACTAAGAGACATAGAGGAGAACAGCACTTCATGTTGAGAGGTGTTGAAGCAAAAGCCGGAACAGTAGTTGAGATGTGTCTTAACCGCTTAACGGAACAGATTAATAAATTGTAAAGGAGATAAAAAATGGCAGACGAAAAAGTTTTTTCAGATTATGAAATTAAAGAGACTTCGATTAAATTCGAGGGTGACGAAAAAGCCGATAGAATTGGATGCGTAGGTACTCTTAATGAGACAAAAAACATCAAAACTGTAACAAAAAAATGTGAAGGTGTTATTAAAAAACAGAGAACACGTGGTGATGGAACTGCAACAGTCAAGATGAATTTGCATATGAGAGCGCCTCATCTGTACAAGGCATTAGGAATGGACGTTAAAGGATTAAAAAAAGGTGTATATGCATATGGAACAAAGTCAATTCATAAAGAAGTTGTTATCACCGGAAAAATTTACGATGAAGATGGCAGAGAGAAACTGGTAGCATATCCGAGATTTGTCATTACATCTGCATTTGGTAGAACAATTACTAACGGAGCAGAAGAGGTCGAGGAAATTGAAATTGAAGGAACAGCACTTTCAGATGATTATGAAATGTGTGTATATGAGGCATTAATGTCAGAGGTTACGGATGTTGTTGAAAAAACCTGGATGGAGACTTTTACATCTGAATTAGGATGGGAAACAGTAATCGCATAAGGAGGCACATATGGAAGTAACAGTTAAGAAAGAATTTCGGGATAAATACAACGGCACTCTTTACAAGGTCGGAGAAAAAGTCGACTTTACTCAAAAAAGAATTAAAGAGATTAACTCCGTTGATAAGTCCTTGATTGAAGTTAATAAGACACCTGCGGAAGAGGTAAAAGGCAAATAAAGAGGGGGAGAAATCCCCCTTATTTTGAAAAGGAGAAAAAAAGATGCTCAAATTAAAAGACGGAATAGGTGTTCCGGTTCAATTGACATTTAAAGATTTATATAAATTGGAAAAAGAAAATCCGGAGCTTGCAGAAGAATATTTCAACTTACAGGCAAAAGATAAACTGAATGAGTTAGATATGGTTAAGGTGGTATATATCGGCTACTTATGTGCCGGAAATGAGAAGATTTCCTTTGAGGATTTCCTTGATAGAATTTCCAACAACAGAAATGAAACACTTTCAGTTTATTACGATTTAATCTACCCAAAAAACTAAAATTCCTCGAGCCATTCAAGAAGAGGACATTTAGCATAAGGAAAAGTGACAACATAAGGCTACCGAGAGATTTTAAATTGTTTGACGTTAAAGATTGCTATTTTTGGTACGTCATTAAAGGAAGTCTTTCCGAAGATGCCTTTTGGAATTTAGATATTTCATTCATTAATGGAATATTGGAAAATGAGAACGCATATGAGCAATGGCTCTCATATCAGATAGAACGAAGGAGCAGTTAATGGCAGCAAAGCAGAATGAAGCGAAGATTATATTTACAGCTGAAACGAAAGAGTTCAGCGATGCAATTAAAAAATCAAGCAGAGATATAGAAGCGTTAAAAAGTGAATTAAGATTGAATGCTGCCGAGATGAAGAATAACGGCACTTCAATCGCAGGATTAACAAAAAGACAGTCACTCTTACATCAGGAGTTAGAAGCACAGAAGAATAAAACAAGAAATCTCAACGAAGAATTGCAGAAAGCGAAAAGCATATATGGAAGCAATTCCGTAGAAGTTAATAAGCTGACTAAACAGCTGAACACTTCCAAGGTGGCTGAACAGAACATTGAGAGAGAAATAAAAACAACAAATACTGCATTAGAGCAACAGAAAAAACAGAGTGAAGCAGTTGCAACGGCTCAAAAAGGCTTAAAAAAAGGACTTGATGCAGTCGGCAAAGCGTCAGGAGTTGTGGCAGCCGGAGTTGGTGCGGTAGTTGCCGGAACAGTAAAAATGGCAAGCGACTACGAAAATTCATTAGCAAAAGTTGAAACATTGGCTGATGGAGCTATGACTAATTTTAATGGAAAGTCCATGTCAATGAAAGATGCCATCACGGAATTATCAAATGAAACCGGTAAAAGTGTTGATGATATTGCTGAATCAGTTTATCAAGCTATATCAGCAGGACAGGACGCATCTAATGCAGTCGCTTTTGTTTCCGACAATTTGAAATTATCAAAAGGTGGATTTACCGAAGTCGCAAAGGCAACAGATATTGTAACAACAATTCTAAATGCTTATAACATGAAATCGGAAGAATCTACAAGAGTATCTGATATTTTAATTCAGACACAGAATAAAGGTAAAACGACAGTTGATGCATTGGCTGAATCAATGGGAAACGTTATTCCAATAGCTAAAGCACAGAATGTTAATTTGGAAAACATTGCTGCTTCTTATGCAATCATGACGGCTAATGGTGTAAATACTGCAAGAACCACTACCAATCTGAACAGTTTGTTAAATGAATTAGGCGACAGCAGTAAAACAGCAGCAATTGCGTTAAAAGAAGAAACAGGAAAGAGCTTTCAGGAATTAATGAGCGACGGACATTCTCTTGGTGATGTTTTGAAGTACTTGCAGAATTATGCAAAAAAGAATGATGTTCAGTTTGGCGAATTATTCAAAAAATCAAATGCAAGAAGTGGAGCTTTAGTTTTAATGAAAAATGGAGCTGATGGCTTCAATAAATCATTAAAGGTTATGAAAAATTCATCAGGAAGTACAGCAAGTGCCGTTGATAAGTTACAGACATCAAGTGTTCGCTTTAATAAATCTTTGAACAAGGTTAAGAATATCGGGCTTGAAGTTGGCGGAGTATTCCTTGAAGAATTAAATCCACATTTAGACGAATTTGAAAAGAAGTCAGAAGAAGTAGTTGAATATGCTTCGGAACATATGGACGAAATCATAGACGGAATTAAGACAATTGGAGTTGTTGCAGGAACAGCATTTGCAGTGAACAAAGTTGTCAAATTCGGAAACAGCCTTGTGGATGTTGGAAAGGGTGTCTATACAGTAGTTGGAGCAGTTCAAAAAATGGCAGTAGCCAGAGCAATTGACACGACTGCAACAGAAGCTGAAACAGTGGCACAGGTTGGATTGAATACTGCTATGAAAGCGAACATCTTCATAGGTATAGCGGCGGCTGTTGGAACTCTTGCATATGCTTTGTATCAGGCTACAACAAGGACAAAGGAGCAGTCCGAGGAAGTTAAAAAAGCAATAGAAGTTAGGAAAGAGTTTAAAAATTCCGTTGAGGATGCAACGAACGAGGTTGATAAGGAATATCAGACATACGATAGATATATGTATCAGTTAGACAAGTATATCGACAAAAACGGAAAGATTAAAAAGGGATATAAGGACAGAGTTGAAGTCATTCGTAAGGATTTAAAGGACAGCTTCGGAATTGAAATGAACATCATTAACGGAACAGTCCAAGGTTGGCAAAAAATAAAAAAGTCAATCAAAGATGTTATTGCAGCTGAAAAAGCAAAAGCCTATATGGATTCCCAAAAAGACAACTATAACGAGGCATTAAGCGGACAGGCAGAATATTCTAAGAAGTTGGCTGAAAATTCAAAAAAAATGCGTGACACAGTTCAAGAGCTGTCGGATGCAAGGCTTGAATTGAAAGCCTTAGAAAATGATGCTACTTCGTCAATGAAAGACAGAACGGACGCTGCTGCTAAAGTAAAAAAATTGGAAGATGATTTGACTGAATATCAGCAAAGACATAAAGAATACTCAAAGACGTATGCTGAATATTCAAATAGTGTAAAAAACTATGAAAGTTTGACAACAGCAGTCGAAAAAGGGAATACGGATAGGATAAATCGTGCGTTAGCTAGAGTTACATATAGTTTAAAAATGGCTGAAAATGCAAATAAAGAAACATTGAATCAGCAGGTTAAAGACACTAAACAGATGTATGAATATTTGCAGGAAGCACATAAGAAAGGGACAGACGGAATCACTAGCTATCAAGTTTCGCAGGCGAAAAAGGCTTGGCAGATAGCAGAAAGGGAATTGAAAAAAGCTAGCGGTAAATATGCTGAAACAGGTAAGGAAGGTGGAAAAAAATATAGCAACGGCTTCAAAGTCGGTGTTGAAGAATTTTTCACATTAAATCCGGTTGATGTGTCTATGAATATCGCTGTTAAGAATAAAGGTGTTAGTAAAAAGGCAACTTCCATAGCCGGTATTCCTTCAATTATGAAAATTCCGCAAAATGCAGAAGGTGGAATATATGCAAAAGGTGCATTCGTTACATCTTTTGCGGAAAAATCGGCAGAAGCAGCAATTCCACTCAACAACAAGCCACGTTCAATTGCCTTATACAAACAGGCAGGCGAAATCATGGGCTTGAACAGAGACAAGGGAAACATTAGCATCAAAAATCAGATTGAGATTGCAGAAACGAACAGTTTATTAAAAGCAATTCTGAAAAAAGACAACAACTTGTATATTAATGCTGATAAGCTCAATGAGAGAACTGAAAGCAGTAGAAACAGAACTGACGGAATTAAATATGCGCTTCAAGGAAGGGGGCTTGCAATTGAATAGAACGATTATATTCAACGGAATTAACGGATTAGAAGCATTTGACTTGATTGTAGATACAGTGACTAAGGAGCCACCGAGCAAGACTGACTACGGACAGTCAATGCCTTTCCGGTCAGGAAGCTATAACATGGCTAAGGTGATTAATCGACCGACATTTGACGATAGAACAATCGTCTATACTTGTCAGTTGATTGAAAAGGATACGGAACAGTTAGACAAGATTTTGACAGCTATCAACAATTGGCTGTTAAGCCCGGTTGAAGCTGTCCTTCAGGACACGGCAACACCGGAATATCACTTTGTGGGAGAGTGTTTAAGCGTTGTTCCGGCATCTAATGAGCAGGGATATGTTGAATTAATGATAACATTCAAATGCTATCCTTACAAGATTTTCAATAATTCAATATCGGAATTGGAGTGGGATAGTATTGTTTTTCCGATTGATGTGATACCATTAACGGATTTCGTTATTGCTACTGGGGAAACACTTCAAATTGACAACATATGTTCAACACCTGTCGAATTTACATCAAAAGGCGACTACAACAGCTGTACTGTTGAGGTTAATGGAACAACTTATGCGTTGAATAAAAACGGAAAAGCAGGCTTCGTTCTCCAACCGGGATTAAACAATATCACTATTGAAGCGGTAAGTCCAAGCCCATCGAATTTGACTATAGATTATGTAAGGAAGGAGCTTTAATGTACACAGTTGAAATTGATAATGACGGAGAGAGGATAGTAATTAACTCTCCGGACACAGAACACAGAATATCTGGATCCTATACAAAAGCGAAAAACAAGATTCCGTCTTGTACGTTCAATATATATCCGGATAATCCCGGCTATAACAAGCTATCTGAATATAAGACATTGGTTAGAATATATGACCCAACTAAAGAAGGAGAAAATCAGCAAAAATTCGGCGGTAGAATAATCTTGATTGAAGGAAAGGTTGACAGCACCGGTTTCTACAAGACTGTTACTTGTGAAGGATGGTTTGGCTACTTCAAAGACACTATTAACTATCTGTATTCAGCCATTAACGGAATTACAGAAGATATTCCAGTCAATCAAGTGGTGTATCAATTTATTCGTTGGCACAACGAGAATTGTAGCGACGGACACGACTTTGATATAGAAACATTCGCCACAACGGACACAATAGGCGAATACAGTCCGTCAGCTGATAAGAGTTCATTTGATGCGTTGACCGACGAGAATCTAACTAAATATCTTAACTATGATGTTAAAGAATATCTGGGTAAAGACGGAAATATGAAACGTAAGTTGTATTGCAACGAAGGATTGAACAAGGCAGGAGATACAATTATCAGATTGGGCGAGAATATGCAGAGCCTTACTGTAACGAACAACTTCGATAACATCTGTACAAGAGTTATTCCAATGACGAAAGATGGGACCTTAATGGGAACATTAGGAATTGATACTGTTTGGGTTGATGATTCGGAAGCAGTCAAGAAATTTGGTGTTATAACGAAAATGCACACGTTCGATTATTTGAGCAAGACGAAATCGTTGGCGAAGGCAGGTAAGAATTGGCTTAACAGTAACAGCAAAGTAACAAGGACAATAACAGTTAATTGTTTGGATTTGTTTGATATTGATGTTACACCTGACAGTTTTGAAATTTATTCAACTTACTTGATAGACTGTTCTGAATTGGGAATAAGCGAACGATTGGAATTAACACAGTTGACAAGAGACATTAACGAGACGTGGAATACACAGCTTACGTTTGGCGAGATACTGTATTCAGCAAGAAGCTACAAATCATTAAAGTAAAGGAGAATTGATATGGCAGATTTAAGTGAAATTATTGGAAACATTAGAAATGCAAGACTGGCAAGAGATGTCAGAGGAGCAATAGCAGACGGATTTGAAGAATTGAAAAAATTAGAAGAAAAATTAAGAAGTCATTGGAATGGCAAGACATGGTATGCGTACGGAACAAGTTTGACGGATATTGATGGAGTAGGTCAGTATTGCAAAACAGTTAGAGATTTGAGTGGATTGCATCTTATGAACAAGGGAACATCTGGTGGTGGAATATGTTCAAACACATTAATTAAGGATGCAGTTATGAATGTCACTGACGGAAAGTTGACCGCAGATTTAATAACGTTGGAGGTTGGAGCGAACGACACTTCTGCTATTCTCGGAACAATATATGACACTGGCGATAGCACATTCTGTGGAGCATTGAATCAATGTATAAGATATTTACAGGAAAACACAAATGCTCAAATTGTTGTAATATCATCAACAAACAGCAGATACAAGGCTGATGATAAGACGTCAGAATTTACTCCAGAACGAAAATTTGGTACTGATAATCATACAAAATTCGACCAGTGGAAGGCTATTAAAGAAGTTTGTGCTATAAATAGTGTTCCTTATATTGGCATGGGTGAAGAGGCAGGACTTGGATATGCAAGAATGATTTCGTCAGATAAATATAACATCGACAACATACATCATACAGCTTTAGGTGGTAAGAATTTAGGGGAATTTGTGTGGAGCAGGCTTAAGAACATTCCTTTGTGGGAAAGCAGTTCTTCAACCATTTTAAAAATCGTAACACAGCCCCAGGATGTGTCGGCTAAATCAGGCGATTCTGTCAGCTATACAGTTGTAGCAGAGGGCGAAAGTCTCACATATCAGTGGCAGGTAAGCAGTAGTAATGGTGCTAAGTGGGGTAACACAAGTCTTACAGGAAACAATACAGCAACATTAACTGTGTCTCCTGTTGGAACAGTGCTCAATGGCAGATTATACAGATGTGTAATTACGGATAAAAATGGAAATACGATAATAACTAATCCTGCAAAGCTGACTGTAACAGAATAAAGGAGAATAGATATGGAAACAAAAGTAATTAATGTGTCTATTGGAAGAACGATTGAAGCTACTCAATATGATGCAGGACAGGTTCTTGTATTTGACGGAATTGATATTCCAGATGGTTCAGAAGCACATTTCTCAAATCAGAAAATAAATGAAAAAACTGTAATTAACAACAATCAATGCGACATTCCGGACAACATTCTTCAAATCAGTGGAAAAGGAATGTTGAGCGTATACGTCATTAATGAGGACAGTTCAAGAACAGTATATGATTTTTTAATTCTCATCAAGAAAAGGGCGGAGCTTCCTGACGGCATAGCACCGGAACATCAGCAGAGTTTTGAAGAAAAAATTGTTGAAATGTTTAACGAAACCAAAGCCATAGCAGAAAGCATAGAGCAAAGAGCAAATAATGGCGAGTTTAATGGAAAGGATTTAACTGATGAAGAAATAAATACCTTTAAGGCGGAAACGAAAACATATATTGACGAACAAATCACCGAAAGGGTAGATAAAGTTAAAAGTGATTACATCGAGGAATTAATAAGCGACTATGTAGGAGGTGGAGTCAATGACTAGCATATGGGAAATAGAATCCTTAGTAAATCTAAGAAATAAGTTAA
>ERZ780168.2912-NODE-2912-length-14323-cov-4.177250_pt1 | contig 14323 bp, 9 predicted proteins | sample MGYA00510981_ERZ780168 | MGnify/ENA primary metagenome ERZ780168 (study PRJEB29588, sample SAMEA2158769) | human gut metagenome | biome: human gut; feature: human-associated habitat; material: faeces | place: Denmark | collected 2008/2010 ...
TGTTCCGGTTGGTAAGGTTTCCTTCACCGAGGAGCAGTTAGCGGACAACTTCCAGACGCTTATGGACGCTATCTTAAAGGCTAAGCCAAGCACCGTTAAGGGCGCATACTTCAAGAGCGTAGCTCTTACATCCACCATGGGCCCAGGCGTTAAGCTGAACGTAGCTAAGCTTGCAAACTAATCAGGTGTCCTGAATAGAAAATGAGGCTGCAGAGAATTTTGGTTCTCTGTGGCCTTTTTGCTTTCGTGTTCTCCCGTCCATGACGGGAGATGAAAAAAGTTAAAAAAATACAATTTGTTGCAAAAATCTCTTGACATTCATGCACAGATATGTTATTTTATTATGCGTGTTGAATGCCCTGAGACAGCAGGTACCGTAAGGTGTAAGCTTAAAACGCCTGCCGAGGAACATACAAAGCTCTAATGAGATTTTGCATACCTCTCTGTCATTGCGGCAGGGAGGTTTTTTTATAAGATCGTTTCCTTGCTATGACGGTTTTCAATACGAAATAATATAAGGAGGTAAACCATTCATGGCAAAAGTTGAATTAAAGCAGCCAGTAGTAGACGAGATCAAGGCAATGCTGGACGGCGCTGTAGGTGCAGTTGTTGTTGATTACCGTGGTCTGACTGTAGAGCAGGATACAAAACTGCGTAAACAGTTAAGAGAAGCTGGAGTTTCTTATAAGGTATATAAGAACACTCTGATCAAGCGTGCAGCAGAAGGAACCGAGTTCGCAGCTCTGGATCCACATCTGGAAGGACCTACAGCATTAGCTGTATCTAAGGATGATGCTACAGCACCAGCTAGAATTCTGGCTGAATTCGCTAAGACCGCTCCTAAGCTGGAACTGAAGGCTTCTGTAGTTGAAGGAACCTACTATGATCAGGCTGGAACCCAGGTTATCGCAACCATTCCATCCAGAGAAGTTCTTCTTGGAAAACTTCTTGGAAGCATGCAGTCTCCGATCACAAACTTCGCTCGTGTTATCAAACAGATCGCAGAGCAGCAGGAGGCATAAGACCCTTACCTGCAAAGCAGGGTGTAAGGTGCGTGAGAGCCGCATAGTAAAGCAAGAGGCCGCATAAGGTCGATTTAAAATTCAATCACAGGAGGAATATTAAAATGGCAAAGTTAACAACAGCTGAGTTCATTGAGGCAATCAAAGAATTATCCGTATTAGAGTTAAACGATTTAGTAAAAGCTTGCGAGGAAGAGTTCGGTGTATCCGCAGCAGCAGGCGTTGTTGTAGCAGCAGCAGGTGCAGCTGAGGCAGCAGAAGAGAAGACTGAGTTCGACGTAGAGCTGACAGAGGTTGGCCCGAACAAAGTTAAAGTTATCAAAGTTGTACGTGAAGCTACAGGACTTGGCCTGAAAGAAGCTAAAGAAGTAGTTGACGGTGCTCCGAAAGTCCTCAAAGAGGGTGCTTCCAAAGCAGAAGCTGAAGAGCTCAAAACTAAACTTGAGGCTGAAGGCGCTAAAGTTACTCTTAAATAATTTAAGCGTAAATCAGAATCTATGGACGCACGGCGGGATTTCCTGCCGTGCGTTTTTTTGAACTGAGTCCATATTTTGTGGCAATAAAGTTAAAAATTGCCGGAAGGTATGGTGATGCCATGTGGTATCAAAATGTAATTGCGACCGTGGAGATAAAATTGAGAATGTGATCTATTCATACAAGACATTTACGGAGGAGTATAAGGGCTAAATATCCTCATGACAGAAAGACTCTGAGAGTACAGAAAGAGAAAACGGGAGGAACGAAAAATGCAGGTACATTCCGTTCTGGAATCTTTACAGCAGGGAATCCTGATCTGCGATCAGCACAGCAGGATTGTGTTCTTCAATCAAGTCTACAGCGATTTCATCGGCGTTCCGCTTGAAACCGCGAAAGGTCATAAAATCACGGATTACCGCAAATCTGCCATTGCTCCGGAAGTCATTTGGAGCGGCATCCCGGTCGAGGGAATGGTGCGGAGAGAGGGAACACAGGAATACTTTGCAAGTGTTTATCCGATCTGGGAAGAGCATCAGATCCGCGGAAGCATCTCAATTGTGACGAGTCTCGTACAGTTTGAAAAACGGGAATCAGAGGCTCACATGACGCTGGAAGAGCGGGTGCGCCGCTTTGAACGGCAGGAGATCAAAAATACGTTGTTGCTGTACGGACGGGATATGGAAGGGAAACAAAAAGCGGCAAAGGAACTCGGAATTTCGCTGGCAACGTTATACAATAAAATCAAAGAATAAGACAGAAGGAGAATGAAATGCCGGAATTTCTGCAGCGTTGGGGCTTTGTGGTATTTTCTGTCTTTGCTGTAACAGAACTCACATAAAAGAGGGATCATGATTTCTAAAATTTTAGAAATTACGATCCCTTTTGTAGTATCTGCCCGGATATCGCATTACAATGATCTTAGATCAAAGAAAGCGAGGCCATAGAACATGAAAAAAATCAGAATCGGAAGCGGCGCAGGCTATGCGGGAGACCGCATTGAGCCGGCAGTGGAGCTGATGGAAAAAGGAAATCTGGACTACATTATTTTCGAGTGTCTGGCGGAACGCACCGTTGCGATCGGGCAGCAGGACAAAGAGAAAGATCCGTCGAAGGGATACAACCAGCTGCTCGACTACCGAATGGAAAAAATTCTCCCGCTGATGGCGAAAAACAAAGTAAAAGTCATTACCAATATGGGAGCTGCCAACCCGGTATCTGCTGCAGAACGGACGTGTGAAATTGCCAGAAAACTGGGTGTTGGTGGATTGAAGATTGCCTGTGTGACCGGCGATGATATTACAGACGAACTGGATAAGTATGAAAATGAAAAAGTGCTGGAGGATGGCACGCTGTTAAAAGAGAAAAAAGATGTTCTGATTTCTGCGAACGTCTACATGGGTGCGGAGGGCATCACAAAAGCGTTGGAAGAGGGTGCCAATCTTGTCATTACCGGTCGCGTTTCCGATCCTGCACTGACGATCGGACCGCTGGTATATGAATTTGGATGGAACATTGACGACAACCCGGATCAGATGGGACAGGCGGTTCTGGCAGGCCATCTGCTGGAGTGTGCCGGACAGGTGACAGGCGGCTATTTTGCGGATCCGGGCTACAAGGATGTGCCGGATCTGTGGAAACTTGGATTTCCGCTCATTGAGATTGACGAGACAGGCGCATTTACCGTGACAAAGGTCGAGGGAAGTGGCGGACTGGTGAGTGTGGATACCTGTAAAGAGCAGATGATCTACGAAATCCACAACCCAAAGGCTTACCTGACCCCGGATGCAACAGCGGACTTTTCAAAGGTGACGTTCCGGCAGATCGGGGAAAACCAGGTTCGCGCCGAGCATGCGACAACGCATGGAAGACCGGAAACTTTGAAAGTGAGCGTCGGCTACAAGGACTGCTTCATCGGTGAGGGTGAAATTTCCTACGGCGGAAGCAACTGTATGGCACGGGCGGAGCTGGCGGCGGAGATTCTGGAGAAGCGGATTGAACTGACAGGCATCGAGCTGGAAGAGTACCGTACTGATTTTATCGGATGCAATTCCCTGTATCGTGATGCAATTTCCAAGAAGATCGGAAGTGGAACTCCGTGTGAAGTGCGTCTCCGCGCCGCAGGCAGAACGAAAGACCGGAAAAATGCCGTTCTGCTGGCAAACGAGGTGGAGGCTCTCTATACCAACGGTCCCGCAGGAGGCGGCGGAGCAGTGAAACGGGTGTCCGAGATTGTCTCGGTCTGCTCAATTTTTGTGCCGCGCGATGCAGTAGAAGCAAAAGTCACATTCCGGGAGGTATAAGGCGATGAAATTAAAAGAGATTGCACATGCAAGAACAGGCGATAAAGGCGAGATCTCCAATATTTCGGTGATCCCATATGATGAGAACAATTATGAAATGCTGAAAGAAAAAGTAACAGAAGCACGCGTAGCAGAATACTTCCGCGAAATCTGCCACGGAAAAGTAACCCGCTACGAACTGGACGGAATCCATGCGCTGAACTTTGTCCTCGACAAGACACTCGGCGGCGGTGTCACAAGATCGCTGGCGCTGGACAAACATGGAAAGACACTCGGCATGGCACTGCTGGAAATGGAGGTCTAGGGCAATGGCAGAAGATTTTATGGCGGCTGCGGTAAAACGCGTGGAGGAACAGTTTGCGAAAAGCGGCGTTTCCGAAAGCTGTGCAGCGTTTGAAAGAAAAGACAGCCAGATCGAGATGCGCGATGGTGTGAAGCTGCATACAATCTATTATTTTCCAAGGGAAGGCGGATCAGGAGAAAACAAGAAATATCCCGTCATCCTGACTCGTACCTGCTATCCGGGCAACGACCGTATTCACCGTGCCTACGGTGAGGGACTGGCGTGCAGAGGTTATGTGTATGTCTACCAGTATTGCCGCGGCAGAGAGCAGTCGGAAGGAAAATGGGAGCCAAACATCAATGAGCGGAACGATGGCATTGACACCATGGATTACCTTGTGGAGCAGCCATGGTGCGAAATCTTAGGCTACTGGGGCCATTCCTACACAAGCATGACCGGCTGGGCGTTCGCTGATGCCGCGGAGGGGAAAGTTGCCGCAATGTTTCTGGAGGACTATGGAACGGATCGTTTTGTATCAGCCTACGAGAAGGGCTGCTTCCGCCACGATATCCTGACCGCATGGTCGATGGAAAATGCGGAAAAACCAGTGAATGCTGACTATCGCGAAAGCTGCCGTTATCTGCCGCAGATTGAAGTGGACAAGGCGCTGTGGGGACAGCGTGTTCCGTCCTACCGCGAATACATCACAAGCCCGAGCCCGGATGCGGCACTCTGGCAGACGGGCTGGTGGAAACAGTTGCGGGAAATTCCATCAAAAACGAAGGTTCCGATTTATCTTTTAAGCGGCTGGTACGATCATCACCACGGCAGCAGTATGAAAACGTGGGAGCGACTGAATGAGGAGACGAAACAGCACAGCTGGCTGGAAATCGGTGCATGGAACCACTTTTTCCAGATTTGTCTTGAAGATAAAGAGGTGCTGCACCCGCAGAATGAAGAAATTCCAAAGATGCTGGAATGGTTTGAGCTGACGCTGAAACAAAAAGAAATCCCGACACAGCGGATCCGTGCCTATGAAATCGGAGCGGATCGGTGGATTGACATCGTATCCGACCGACTGGGAGAAGAAGGAACTGCGGGAAGCATGACGCTGTATCTGGATGAGAAAACACTGCGGGAAGACGCGCCGGAACGGGAAAAAACGAGAAACTACACGTTTGACCCGGCCACTCCGGTCGAGAGTATCGGCGGAGAAGCCCTTCTGCATACGATGCCGCAGATCGGCAGCCATCTCCAGATGGAACCGGACTATCGTGAGGATGTCCTGAGTTTTGTATCAGAACCGCTGGAAGAAACTTTCACGCTGAACGGAAAAGCTTCCGTCCGTCTGTTTGTGGAAAGTGATTGCGAGGATACGGCATTCACAGCGAAAATCATGGAAGTGACGCCGGAGGGAAAAGCTTACAACATTCGTTCCTCAATTGCAACGCTGGAGCAGGGAAAAACAGAGGTCGGGGCCTATGAACCGGGCAGCGTGGCGGAGGTGCAGATTACTATGTGGAATATTGTATACACGATTCCAAAGGGTTCCCGCATTCGTGTAGATGTTTCCTCCTCCGATTTCCCGCAGTATCATGTTCACAGCAATCAGAAAGGGCTGTGGTCGGAAAAAACGGAGAATAAAATTGCACATCAGACCATTCATATGGGCGGAAAAGCTGCTTCCTGCGTGATTTTGCCGCTGATGAAAAAACAGTGAGCCGTAACGGTAAAGCGGACATCGGGAAAAATCAAAAAGAAAAAGTAGCATAATCCATTCTTTTGTGATATAGTGAAAACACTATAGGTTTTGCGGTAAACCTAAAGAACGGCCCGCATTATAAAAACAAAATGAACAGGAGAAAAGCAATGGAGAAAAAGTGGTGGCACAAAACGGTTGGATACCAGATTTATCCGAAGAGTTTTCAGGATACCAACGGGGACGGCATCGGAGATCTGAAAGGCGTGATCCGTCATCTTGACAAAATAGAAAAGCTGGGAGCCAATGTCATCTGGCTCTGCCCGGTGTTTGCATCCCCGATGGTGGATAACGGATACGATATTTCCGATTACATGGATATCGACCCGTCGTTTGGAACGATGGAGGACATGAAGGAGCTGATCGAGGAGGCAAAAAAACGCGGCATCCGCATTCTGATGGACCTTGTCGTGAATCATTCCTCTGACCGGCATGCGTGGTTTCAGGCGGCACTCAAAGATCCGTTTGGAAAGTACGGAAAGTATTATGTGTTCCGGGAAGGAAAAGACGGCAAAGAGCCGAACAACTGGCGGTCGATTTTTGGCGGCAGCGCATGGGAGAAAGTACCGGGATATGATAACCTGTATTACCTCCACATCTTCACAAAAGAGCAGCCGGATCTCAATTGGGAGAATCCGGAATTGCGGGAAGAAATTTATGAGATGATTTTAAAATGGATGGATCTGGGACTTGGCGGATTCCGTCTTGATGCGATCAGCCATCTGAAAAAGAATTATCAGTACACCAACCTTCCGCCGGATGGACCGGACGAGTACAATATGGCGTTCGAGTATTTCAACAATGTAGACGGTCTTGCTGATATCTTGTGTGAAATGAAGGAGCGCACCTTTGCGCCGACCGATGCGCTGACGATCGGAGAGTACGATCACATGGGACCGGAGGATGTGGAGGATGTGATTGGGGAAAACGGCAGTTTCTCGTCCGTTTTCGATTTTTGTCACACCCTCGACAATGTGCGTAACCCGAAATGGGGCAATACCGTGGCGTTGTTTGACGATTATCGCGATCAGCTTTTTGCGGCGCAGAAAATCGTGGATGGCCGCGGCATGCTCTGCAACTTCCTCGAAAACCATGACAAAACGCGCATCATCGACCGGTTCCTGATGCCGGAGGACCAGAACCGCTACAGCGAAAAGATGCTTCCGGTCACCAATTTCTTCCTGCCGGGTATTGTGTTCCTGTATCAGGGACAGGAAATCGGCATGCGCGACGACCCGAAACAGTCCATTCAGGGATTCGTCGATAAACCGACCTTTGCTATTTACGACCGCCTGATTGCCGAAGGAAAAACGGATGCGGAAGCGCTCGAGCAGATCAACCGCGAGAGCCGCGAGCACAGCAGAACTCCGATGCAGTGGGATGCATCTGCTGAGGCGGGATTCACAACAGGTACACCGTGGTTCCCGGTGAATAAAAACTATACGGAACTGAACTATGAGGCCGAGGAAAAAGATCCTGATTCCCTGCTGTGGTTCTACCGCAAAATGGTGGCAGTAAGACGACGTGAAGATCTGGAAGAAACCTTCCTCTACGGAACGCTGATTCCGGAATACGAGACGGTGAGCGGCGTTTTGGCATACCGTCGAAAGGATGAAAAAAACGATATTCTGATCTTCACAACTTCTCTCGCAGACGGCATTACACTGCCGTTTGCCGATACAATCGAAGAAGTACTTCTGAATAACTATGACACCTGCGCGGCAGGCGAGGGAACGATCCGTCTGCAGCCGTATCAGTGTCTGGTTCTGAAGGTGAAGGAATAATTGCAAAAACTAAAACAAAAACCGAAAAATCGGTCCCACAAAAGGAGAAGATCTTTTTGTGGGATCTTTTTTGTGGTACAATACAATAGAAAAAAATCTATTATGAGGTGTGGAATGGAAAGAGACAACAGAGACGAAGACATAATGATGAGAGGAACAAAACAGGAAATGCCGGGATTCCGTTTTCGGCTACTCCGGCCGGAGAAGAAACGGGAACTGTGGAATCCGGATTTTGAACTTTTATTTCTGCTTCGTGGGAGGGGAAGAGTCAGCTACGAGGACGGGGAAGTTCACAATCTCCCGATGGGATCTATCTTTGCGATCAACCGGTTTCAGATCTGTGACCTGGATCTGGACGAAGACGGACTTGCCCTGTCGCTCTGCGTTTCAGCGGAGACGATTGCTTCATTTCACATTAAGCTGCTGAAATGTGAAGTCAAATGTCAGTCGTTTTTTTATATGGAAGATCAGCAGGAAAAATTTGACTTGATCCGGCGGGATATGGCACGGATCTTTCTTGAGATGTACAAGAATAATGAGGAACAACCGATCTATATGAAAAGCCGTGTGACGGCGCTTCTGGAGGATCTGCTTTCTTACTTTACATCCGGGGAAAAGGTGGAACAGGGCCGGGGCGGACGGGAACGCATTCAGCAGGCATCAGACTATATTCTGCAGCATTGCCGGGAAGAGATTACGCTGGAGGATATGGCGGATCATCTTTATCTGAGCCGTGCCTATATTTCACGGAGTTTTCCGCAGTATTTCGGTGTATCATTTCGGGAGTACGTGACGCAGGTGCGCCTGGCGCATGCCGTACAGGAAATGCACAGCGGCGCAACGCTGACGGAGATTGCCTATCACAATGGATTTGTCAATGAGACGGCGATGATCCGCGCATTCCGCAAATACCGCGGTATGACACCGAGCGAATACCGGAAGCAGATGGAATATACAGTAAAACAGCGTGAAAAGAAAGGAAAAGAGCGGGAAGAGGCGGCGGGAGACCATGATATTTTCCAGAGTCTCCTGCAGTATGCAGCGGTCACGGAGCAGGAGATTGAGACGACAAATGAGAGTGCCGTTTCCGTGACGGTGGCAGTAAACGGACGGAAACCAAGAGTGGCAGGCCACTGGAAGCGCGTGATCAATGCTGGCTATGCGGCAAGTGTGCTGAACCGCGAGGTGCAGGATGAGCTGGAACAGCTGGTGCAGGAGCTCGGCTATGAGCTGATCCGCGTAAAAGGAATTCTTGATGATGATATGTGCGTATTTCGGCGGAATATGTGGGGCGAGATTCAGTTCTGCTGGAACTATATTGATGAGGTGATCGATTTCATCCTTTCCACGGGAGCGAAGCCGTTGCTGGAATTCGGCCATATGCCGTTGCTGCTGGCAAAAACAGACCCGGGAAGAACGATGCGTCCGGCGCTAAGCAGCTCTCCGCGAGATCTGGCTGAGTGGCGCATGCTGATTAAAAACCTGATGGAACATCTAAGGGAACGGTATGGAATCAACCAGATGCGGCGCTGGATTTTCAACCCGTGGATCAGCGGAGACGTGATCACGATTGATGGAGGAGATGAGTTCTTTGGGACGTGGAAAGCATCGTACGAGGAGATGAAACGTGTGAGCCCGGATCTTGTAACATGTCTTTCCTTTGGTCTTGGACCGGAGGAACATCTCAAAGCCTTTATCGAAACTATGAAGGAAAAGGAATGTGTGCCGGAAATTTTTGCATTCCGCTCGTTTGGCACGGTGATCTATGGAGAGGAAGAGGAGAAAATGAATCTGATCCAGAACAACGAGAGCATCAATATGATTGTGAGCCGCGACCCGGATTTTCTGCGGAACCGCGGGGAGAAGGTAAAAGGTCTGCTGCAGAAGGCTGGGCTTGGTGCACTGCCGGTTCTGGTGGATGAGTGCAGCAGCAACATCTGGCAGAGGGATCTGTGCAACGATACCTGTTATAAAGCGGCATGGCTGTTTAAAAATCTTCTGGAAAATGAAGAGGCGCTGCAGGGAATTGCGTATTTCTCGGTCAATGACCGTTTGGATGAAGTATTTCCGGCGCGGGAAACGTATCATGGAGGTTTTGGGCTGTTCACGATGAACGGCATTCCAAAGGCGGTCTGCACTGCGCTGCGGCTGCTCGGCAGAATGGGATCTCGTCTGGTGAAGCGTGGGGACGGCTATTTTATCAGCACGGAGCCGGAGAAAAACCAAAGCCAGATTTACCTGTACAACTATGTTCACTACGATATGCTGTACCGCTACCGCCATGCCGTGAATATTTCCCGCACGGACCGTTACCGCGTATTCAATATGGGGGAAATCCGGACCTTTTCAGTGAAGCTGACCGGACTGGAACCGGGAAAATATTGCCTGCGGCTGTATAAAGTGACGAAAGAGCACGGCAGCAGCTACGATGCGTGGGTGCGGATGGGAGCTCCGGAGCGGATGAACCGGATGGAGCGCGCGATGCTGTGCCACAGTGCGGACCCGGAATACCGTGTCTGGGAGCAGGAAACCGACCCGGAAGGCAGCCTCACGGTGCAGGAACGCCTGGAGCCGCACGAGACGGCGCTGATTGAGGTGGAGCAGATTCTGTAAAATCTTCAAAAAATTGCACTCGCGGTGGGAGAATACAGAGAAAGAGTGGAAAAAAAGCAACAATATAAGAAGATCTTGCGGTAATTCGAGTAGAAAAGGACGAAAATATTGTTTATACTGAAAACAACATAAATGCTAAATTCTACAGAAAAGAGGTATTTCAAAATGGGGAAAATATTTGATTACGATGGCGTGCCGGTGCTGCATACCACATCCGGCGATTTAAAAGGTTATTTTTATGACGGTGTTTACATTTACAAAGGAATTCCGTATGCATACGCAGACCGTTTCCAGATGCCGGTTCCGTCCAAATGGAATGGCATAAAAGACGCAACAAACTATGGTTTTGTATGCCCGCTCCAGAATCAGGATACACCGAACGGCGAGCTTATGGTTCCGCACCGCTACTGGCCGCAGGATGAGCACTGCCAGTCCTTAAATATCTGGACAAACAAACTCGATCCGGAAGCCAAAAAACCGGTTCTCGTATGGTTCCACGGCGGTGGATACGCAGCGGGATCTTCCATTGAGCAGGTTGCGTATGACGGCGTCAGCATCGCAAAGAAAGGTGATTCGATTCTTGTTTCTGTCAACCACAGACTGAATATTTTAGGATATCTGGATCTGTCTCCGTTTGGGGAAAAATACAAAAACTCCGCAAACGCAGGCCACGCCGATATGGTGGCAGCCCTGCAGTGGGTACATGACAATATCGCCCTGTTCGGCGGCGATCCGGAGAATGTAACCATTTTCGGCCAGTCCGGCGGCGGAATGAAGGTGATTGACCTGATGCAGATTCCATCAGCAGACGGCCTGTTCCAGAAAGGCCTTGTCATGAGCGGTGTGATGGAAGGGGATCCGCTCGGCGCAGGAGAAAAAGATGGAACAGAGATTGTCACGGCAATGATGAAAGAGCTTGGCTTTGATGATGTGGCGCAGCTGGAAACCGTACCGTATCCGCAGCTTGCCGCAGCATATGCAAAGGTATCCCCGGCTATCGCACAGAATGGCGGCTACATCGGCGGCGGTCCGAAAAAGGGCGATTACTTCTGCGGAAATCCATTCGACGCAGGCTTCCGTGAGCATGCACATCAGATTCCGATGATGATCGGAACCGTATACGGCGAGTTCGCAACGTTTGCACCGGCAGCTTATGATAAGAACAAACTGACAGCGGAAGAGATTCTGGAAATCCTCAAAAAGGTTTATGGAGACAATGCCGAAAAGGTTCTGGACGCTTTCAAAGAAGCATATCCGGAGAAGAACGGTGTAGATGTTCTTGCGATCGACCGCGCAATGCGTGAGCCTACCGTAAAACTTGCCAAACTGTTCGCAAAAGGCGGCGGCAAAGCATATCTCTACAACTTCGCTCTGGAATTCCCGTTCCAGCACGGCAAGCCGGCATGGCACTGCTCCGACATCCCGTATTTCTTCGGCAATAGCGATCTCGTAGAAATCTGCGGAATCCCGGATGTCAGTGATAAACTGGAAAGCGAAATCTTTGGCGCCCTGCTCGCCTTTGCAAAGAACGGAACCCCGGATCACGAGGGACTCCCGCACTGGCCGGAAACAGAAGCAGAGGATGCGGATACCATGGTATTTGATAAAAAGACCGAAGTAAAACACAATTACGACGATAAAGTCTTTGCAGAGATCAACAAAGTTCTGAAGCCGTGGAGCTTTATGGAACTGATGTCTGATAACATTCAGCATTAAAAGAAACGGTTCAATGTGGCATAAACGGAATCTGGATCGGATTGCGAATATCCGCTTTGACAAATAAAATAAAAAAGCCGCCTGTTTGATTTGACAAATAAAATCAAACAGGCGGCTTTTTTCTGAAAATTCAGTGTTTTCAATCACATCTAAAGTACTATTCTAACAGGGTCCTGGCGGAAAAACCAGTAAAAAACAGATTGTACTGAAAAAAATACAATCTGTTTTGTTGACACACTTGAAAAAACATGATAATCTAGAAAATGCACTATTATGGCAAGATATGCCTAAAACCTTTTGTTCAGGCATGAGCGGTAATAAATATATTATAACACAAGGGGTGACAACGTCAATGGAGAAAAACAGAATACGTCCGATACCTACCGGAAAAAGTATGCGAATGAGTTACCAGAGACAAAAAGAAGTATTGGAAATGCCCAACTTGATTGAAGTCCAGAAGGATTCCTATGACTGGTTCCTGAGAAGCGGACTCAAGGAAGTCTTTGATGACATTTCACCAATCTCCGACTACGGCGGACGGCTGAGCCTTGAATTCGTAGACTTTACACTGTGTGAAGATGACGTAAAATACTCAATCGAAGAGTGTAAACAGCGTGACGCTACTTATGCGGCACCGTTAAAGGTAAAAGTAAGATTATATAATAAGGAAAAAGACGAGATCACAGAGCACGAAATTTTCATGGGTGATCTGCCGTTGATGACAGCAACAGGAACATTCGTTATCAATGGTGCAGAGCGAGTAATCGTCAGCCAGCTGGTACGTTCCCCTGGTATTTATTACGGCATCGCACATGATAAGCTCGGAAAGAGACTGTTCTCCTGTACCGTAATCCCGAACCGTGGAGCATGGCTGGAGTACGAGACCGATTCCAACGACGTCTTCTATGTCCGCGTAGACCGTACCAGAAAAGTTCCGATCACAGTCCTCATCCGTGCACTTGGAGTAAGCTCCAATGCAGAGATCGTAGAGCTGTTCGGTGAAGAGCCGAAGATTCTTGCAAGCTTCACCAAAGATACTTCCACCAACTATCAGGAAGGTCTTCTCGAGCTGTACAAGAAAATTCGTCCGGGCGAGCCTCTCGCAGTAGAAAATGCAGAGAGCCTCATCATGAGCATGTTCTTTGACCCGCGTCGCTATGACCTGGCAAAGGTAGGCCGTTATAAATTCAACAAGAAACTTGCACTGCGCAGCCGTATCCGCAACCAGATCCTCGCTGAGGATGTTGTAGATCCGTCCACCGGTGAAATCCTTGCAGAAAAAGGCACCACCGTTACTCTGGAACTCGCAGACAAGATTCAGAACGCAGCAGTACCGTATGTATGGATCCAGACCGAGGAGAGAAACGTAAAAGTTCTTTCCAACTTAATGGTAGATCTGAAAGCATGGGTAGATGTTGACGAGGAAGAACTTGGCATCAAAGAGAAAGTATACTATCCGGTTCTGGAAAAGATCCTGGAGGAAAATACCGATATCGAAGAGATCAAACAGGCGATCAAACGTGACATCCACGACCTGATTCCGAAACATATCACAAAGGAAGATATTTTCGCTTCCATCAACTACAACATGCATCTGGAATACGGCGCAGGAAATGCCGATGATATCGACCACCTGGGCAACCGTAGAATCCGTGCCGTAGGTGAGCTGCTTCAGAACCAGTACCGCATCGGTCTGTCCCGTATGGAGCGTGTGGTACGTGAGCGTATGACAACACAGGACATCGACGGAATTTCTCCGCAGTCCCTGATCAATATCAAACCGGTTACAGCTGCAATCAAAGAGTTCTTTGGATCTTCCCAGCTGTCCCAGTTCATGGATCAGAACAACCCGCTTGGAGAGCTGACGCACAAGAGACGTCTTTCCGCCCTTGGACCTGGCGGTCTGTCCCGTGACCGTGCCGGATTCGAGGTTCGAGACGTTCACTACTCCCATTACGGAAGAATGTGCCCGATCGAGACCCCTGAGGGACCGAACATCGGTCTTATCAACTCTCTGGCATCGTATGCGCGCATCAACGAGTATGGCTTCGTTGAGGCTCCATACAGAAGAATTGACAAATCAGATCCGAAAAATCCGCGTGTTACAGACGAAGTAGTCTACATGACCGCAGATGAAGAGGATAATTACCATGTAGCACAGGCAAATGAGCCGCTGGATGCAGAAGGACACTTCATCAACAAGAACGTTTCTGGACGTTATCTGGATGAGACCCAGTCCTACGAGCCGCACATGTTTGATTACATGGACGTGTCTCCGAAGATGGTATTCTCCGTTGCTACGGCGCTGATCCCGTTCCTTCAGAACGACGATGCGAACCGTGCGCTGATGGGATCCAACATGCAGCGTC
>ERZ780168.2917-NODE-2917-length-14300-cov-4.573043_pt1 | contig 14300 bp, 13 predicted proteins | sample MGYA00510981_ERZ780168 | MGnify/ENA primary metagenome ERZ780168 (study PRJEB29588, sample SAMEA2158769) | human gut metagenome | biome: human gut; feature: human-associated habitat; material: faeces | place: Denmark | collected 2008/2010 ...
CGGACAGAACACATTGAGTCGGTGAAGGATATTGATGTTCACTGGTTTGATGATGTACAAAATGTGGGAATAACAGCGGGCGCATCAACGCCTGACTGGATTATTAGGGAGGTTATTTTAAAAATGGAAGAATTAACAATGGAACAGGGTCTGGAAAGCTATGGTGTGGTAGGAGATATCGGCAGACATGATATCGTAACCGGTACTGTAGTAAAAATAGATAATGATGAGGTTCTGGTTGATATTGGCGGTAAATCCGAAGGGATTATCCCAATTCGTGAACTGAGCTTCACCAAAAATGTAAACCCGGAAGAAGTTGTAAAAGTTGGCGAAGAAATTCGCGTAATGGTAATCAAAGAAGAAAACAATGAAGGCAATGTTCTGCTGTCCAAAAAAAGAGTAGACCAGCAGGAAGCATTGAACAAACTGGAAGCATTGTACAATGAAGGTGCTGTGATTGAAGCTCCTGTTGTTGACGTTGTAAAAGGCGGCGTAATTGTTGATATCGGAACCAGAGGTTTCGTGCCAGCTTCCAGACTGGACATCAAATACATTGAAGACATCAAATCCTTTGTTGGACAGACTCTGAAATTCAAAATTATCAAATTTGAACCAGAAGCCAGAAAAATCGTTCTGTCCCGTCGTGAAATCCTGGAAGAAGAAGAAAAAGCACGCAAAGAACAGGTTTGGTCCACCATTGAAGAAGGCCAGACAAGAAAAGGTGTTGTCAGAAGACTGGCTGCATTTGGCGCTTTTGTTGACCTGGGCGGCGTAGATGGTCTGCTGCATGTATCCGAAATGGGTTGGGGTCGTGTAAAAAATCCTGGCGATGTTGTAAAAGTTGGTCAGGAAATTGAAGTATATATCTTAGCTGTTGATCAGGAAAAAGGTAAAATTTCTCTGGGTCTGAAACAGTTAATTCCAAATCCATGGGCGGATGCTGCTGAAATCTATGCAGTAGGCAATGTTGTAAGCGGCAAAGTTGTACGTATTGTACCATTCGGTGCATTTGTTCAGCTGGCTGACGGTGTGGACGGTCTGGTTCACATTTCTCAGATTTCCTGGGAACGTGTAGAAAAAGTGGAAGACGCTCTGCAGATTGGTCAGGAAATTACTGCAAAAGTATTAGAACTGGATACCGAAAACAAAAAAATCAGCCTGAGCATCAAACAGATGACAGAAAAACCAGCAAAAGAAACTCCAGCACCAGCTGTTGAAGAAGTTGCTGAAGAAGTAAAAGAAGAAATTCCAGTTGTGCAGGAAGAAATGGGCAGCACTTTAGCTGACGTATTCAACAACTAAGCATAACAGGCTATTAGATGATGGGGTTGCCGCATTGGTGGTAACCCCATTCTTATATGGAGATGAGATATCATGGCTAAGAAGGCCAATATCCTGTTGGTGGATGACTATGAAGTAAATATTGACTTGCTGGAGGCTTATCTGGAGCTGAGTGATATCCCGGTGAACATCTATAAGGCCTACAATGGTGCTCAGGCCTATGCATATATTGAGCAGCAAAGTCTGGATATGATTCTGCTGGACGTGATGCTACCGGATGCCTCAGGCTATGATATTTGCCGTCACCTGAAAAATATTCGGATGTACCAGAATATCCCGGTCATCATGATTACCGCGCTGAACGATAAAGAGAGTATGCTGGAGGGTCTGAAGGCCGGAGCCGACGAGTTTTTGACCAAGCCGGTGGACAGCCATGAACTGATATTGCGGGTGCGCAATCTGTTAAAGATGAAAGCCATCGCCAATGATCTGGACGAGCGTTACACGCAGCTGCACAATGAACTGGTCATTGCTACTGAGCTGCAAAAGAGTTTTCTGCCGCAGACAGTTCCCGCGTATGATAACATAGAACTGGAGGTACTCTATAAACCCAGCAGTTTTATTGGCGGCGACTTTTACGATTTTTTGCAGATTGATGATACCCGCCTGGGCATTTTAATTTGCGATGTAAAAGGGCATGGTGTGGCTTCTGCCATGATTACGGCTACCATTAAATTTCAGCTGAACAGTTTGCAGGATATGTATCTGCATCCAGAACGGCTGTTGGAGCAGCTGAACAACGGGCTGGAACACTTTTTCAGCCATACGTCCAATGATTTTTTTGTGACGGCCTGCTATGGTGTACTGGATTTAGAGCAGCGCACGTTTACCTACAGCAATGCAGGACACGGCTATCCCTGCCATTGCCGAAAAGATGGCATCACAATGCTGGAAAATCAAAAGGGCTTGCCCCTGGGTATTCTGGCTGATGTGGAGTATGATTGCCAGCAGGTGCAGTTAGCGCCGGAGGAAAGCCTGTTTCTGTATACCGATGGTATCTTTGAGATAGAACTGCGGCAGAAAGAAAAAAGAAGCTGCAGCAGTCTGCCGGACTTTTTTGCCGATGAGCAGGAGCCGGTGAATATGGAGAGCATTGAAGAATTGAAGCAGGAAATTCGCAAGTATGCCTGGCAAAATCAGATTGCCGATGATATTAATTTTATTGCTATTACGTTTCGTAAATAGGAGGGACCGTTATGTGTCAGGTTCTTTTAGAAAAGAAAGATAACATGATTATCGCTACCCTGAGCGGTGAATTGGTTCTGGGCTGCACCAGCGAGATTAAAGAAAAGGTGAAAGCCTATGCCGAAAGCAACAAGCTGTATCGTTTGCTGATTGATATGACAGAAGTGACCTTTATTGATTCTTCCGGGCTGGGCGCTTTAATTGCTTGGTTCAAGATGGCCAATCAGCAGCAGGGTAAAGTGGTATTCTGCAATCTCACCGCCCATGTGCGCAAAGTGATCGGCTTTGCCAAACTGGATAAAATACTGGTGATTACCGACAGCAGAGAAGCAGCCGAGGCAGCACTGGCAGAATAAAAAAACAGAGCAATACGAAAACTGAGAGTGAACCATCCATCACCTCAGTTTTTTTATTTCCCCAATAAAGGATTTCCTTTGGTTACTTGCTAGCGCGTTTGAAGCACGCTTTTCTGTGCGAATGCGCTGACGGCCTTGCCAAAGTAACAGTCAATAATCATAATTCCTCCAACAATACATATACTGTTTTATGTAATCATAATCTGAGGAGGGAGTATCCATGAAAGTATATTTTTTCCCAAAGCGCATGATACAGGCTGTGCTTGTTGGTGTGTGCTGCCTGCTGGTGCTGGGCGTTGTGTGGATGTTTTGGAGCGGCGGTGAAGCCACTGTGATGGCAGAGCCGGTGTATCAGGGGCAGACTGCGGAGCAGAAGGTGGCAATCGCTGTTAATGTGGACTGGGGCGAGGAGGTTTTGCCGGATATGTTGCAGGTGTTGGAGCAAAATAATGTAAAGGCTACGTTTTTTGTGACAGGGCGTTTTGCAGAAAAATTTCCTGAGCTGGTGCAGCAAATCGCCGCTGCCGGACATGAGATTGGCAATCACGGCTACAAGCATCCCCATCCTGACCAGCTCAGTGTAGCGCAGAATCAGAAAGATATCACGCAGAGTGAAGCCATTCTGGAAAAACTGACTGGCAGCAAGCCAACGCTGTATGCGCCGCCTTATGGAGAACACGGACAGACCTGTTTGCAGGCGGCAGAACAGTGCGGCTATACTACCATCCTTTGGACGGCAGATACGGTGGACTGGGAGCAGCCAGCCCCTTCTCACGATACTTTAGTGCAGCGTGTTACCGGGGATAAACTGACCAGCGGCGCTATTTTGCTGATGCATCCGAAGGCGCATACGGCCGAAGCGTTGCCGGATATCATCAGTACCATCAAGGCGAAAGGCTATCAATGTGTGAAAGTGTCGGAAGTGCTATGAAAACATGGGGGAAAATTCTTTTAGGGGTGCTGTTGCTTTGCAGTGCGGCGGCGCCGGTTTGTGCAGAAACAGTTCCCGCCGTCACTGCCGAGGCCGCTGTGGTGATGGATATGGACACCGGGCAGGTGCTGTACGGGAAAGCTGAGCATGAGCGCCGTCCACCTGCCAGCCTGACCAAGGTGATGACCTGCCTGCTGGCTCTGGAGCATGGCAACCTGACAGATTCGATTACCGTCAGTCAGGAAGCGCTGGACGATCTGGTGGCGTCCATTGATAAGTTCTACGAAGAATAAACCAGGCCAAACGCCGTTTTAACGGCTGTTTGGCGTACATATCATACCGATTAAGGAGACTGTTACAATGAAAGTAATTCTGCTGCAAGATGTAAAAGGAAAGGGCAAAAAGGGACAGATGATCGAGGTTTCCGACGGCTACGCCCGGAACTACATGCTGCCCCGGAAGCTGGCCACGGAGGCGACCCCTGACGCCGTGAACACCATGCGCATGAACGACAAGGCCAATCAGGAGCGTATTGCCCGGGAAAAGGCCGAGGCCATGGAGACCGCCGGAAAACTGCGGGAGATGACCGTCACCGTGGCCGCCAAGGGCGGCGGCGCGGGACGTCTGTTCGGCTCCGTGACCAATCAGGAAATCGCCGACGCACTGGCGAAGACCGGTATCAAGCTGGACAAGCGGAAAATCACCATTGCGGAACCCATCAAGAACGTGGGTACGTATACCGTCACCTGCAAGCTGGGCTATGAGATCTCCGCGCCGCTGACGGTGAAGATCGTCGAAGCATAGGATTGCACAACACCATATTCTATAGAGAAAGGAGAACTTGCCATGGATGAAGAACTTCTGTCCCGGCAGCAGCCCCAGTCGCTGGAGGCGGAGCAGGCGGTTCTGGGCTCCATTCTCATCGACAGCCGGTGCATTACGGATGTGGTGGGTATTGTGAAGCCGGAGGATTTTTACCTGCAGCAGAACCGGGAAATATATGAAGCCATCTATACCATGTTCAACTTCTCCCAGACCATTGACCCGGTCACGGTGCTGGACAAGCTGAAGGAGCTGGGCTACTACCACGACAATTCCCGGGATTACATCCTCCAGTTGATGGAGATCACCCCCACCGCCGCCAATGTGGCGCGCTATGCGGCCATTGTGCAGGAAAAGTCCATGCTTCGTGGACTGAATCAGGCCGCGACGGACATTCAGCAGATGGTGTCGGAAGAGGTGGGGACGCCCGCCGAGATGCTGGAATCTGCGGAAAAGAAAATTTACGCCCTGCGCAAGGGCGAGCGGGGCGACTCTCTGGAGCACATCGGCACGACGCTGCACAAGGTGTTCGACCGCCTGACAGAGCTGAGCCAGTCGGATTCCCTGATTCCCGGCCTGTCCACCGGCCTGCGGGACTTAGACACCCGGATCAACGGACTGAACAAGTCCGACCTTCTGCTTATCGCCGCCCGGCCCGCCATGGGTAAGTCCGCCTTTGCGCTGAATATCGGCGTCAACGTGGCGAAAAAGTACAAGAAAACCGTTGCCATTTTCAATCTGGAAATGTCCCGGGAGCAGCTGGCTATGCGTCTGCTTGCCAGCGAGGGCTTCGTGGAGCTGCAAAAGCTGGCCACGGGCAAGCTTAGCGAGGACGAGTGGAGCAAGCTGTGCATGGCCTCCGCCGCCCTGAGCCAGACGGACATCCGTATTGACGACAACCCCTCTGTCACCGTGGCGGACATCAACGCCAAGTGCCGCCGCTTAGACAATCTGGGGCTGGTCATCATCGACTACTTACAGCTGATGCAGGGTTCCGGGTACGGAAAGAACAGCGACAACCGTGTTACCGTGGTGGGCGAAATTTCCCGTTCCCTGAAAATCATGGCGAAGGAGCTGGACGTGCCGGTGATCTGCCTGAGCCAGCTGTCCCGTGCGGTGGAAAGCCGCACCGATAAGCGGCCGATTCTGTCCGACCTCCGGGAATCCGGCGCCATCGAGCAGGACGCCGACTCGGTGATGTTCCTGTACCGGGACGAATATTATCACGAAAATACCGAGGACAAGGGCGTGGCGGAGTGCATCGTCGCCAAGAACCGTCACGGCGAAACCGGCGCGGTGAAGATGCAGTGGATCGGCCAGTACCAGACCTTTGCCGACCGGGAGTGGAAACATGCGGAATAAGCTCTTGCGGATGATACGGCAGTATGATATGATCATGCCGGGGGATACGGTCGTCTGCGCCGTCTCCGGCGGGGCGGATTCCGTTGCGCTCCTGTTCGCCATGTATCTGCTGAGGGACAAGCTGGACATCCGTCTGGAGGCCGCGCATTTTAACCACCATCTCCGTGGGGAAGAATCCGATGGGGATGAAGCCTTTGTCCGGGAATTCTGCGGACGCTATGATATCCCCTTACACGCCGGCTCGGCGGAGGTCCGCCCGGGGAAAAAGGGGCTGGAAGCCGCCGCCCGGGATGCCCGGTATGCATTTCTTCGGGGCTTAAACGGGAAAATTGCCACTGCCCACACCGCCGACGACAACGCCGAGACGGTCATCATGCGCATGATCCGCGGCACCGGCCTGAAAGGGCTGGGCGCCATCGCCCCGGTCAGCGGAAATGTCATCCGCCCCATGCTGCTGATAAACCGGCAGGAGGTGGAGAAATTCCTGCTTGCGTGGGGGCTTCCCCACCGGGAGGACAGCTCCAACGCCTCCGACGCCTTTTTACGAAATCGTATCCGTCATACCGTGATGCCTCTGCTGAAATCGGAGAATCCCCGCCTGGCGGAGAATCTTTCTCTGATGGCGCTGCGGCTGCGGGAGGACGAGGATTTCCTCGCCGCACAGTCGGATTTCCCGACGCTGCCCGGTGTGCAGACGCTGAGAGCCATGCCGAAAGCTCAGCACAGCCGCTGCATCGAGAAATTTTTGAAAGACAGCAGCGTGAGGGAGCCGGAGGATTCCCATATTTCCGCAGTGGAAGGGCTGCTGTTTTCCGACAAACCCTCCGCGCGGGTCAACCTTCCCGGCGGCGTGACAGTGAGCAGACGGTATGACCGTCTGGAAGCTCAAGCGCACACGCCCCGCCCGGAACCGGTGGCACTGACCTGCCCCGGAGAAACGGTTTACGGAGACTACCGCGTGACCTGTAAACCGGCAGACAAAATCGTCAACACGCCGGACACCTTTACCGTTCGTCCTGTTGGGACGCTGACCCTTCGCCCCCGGGAAAGCGGGGACACTATCCGCCTGAGCGGCGGAACCAAAAGCCTGAAAAAGCTGTTCATCGACCGGAAAATCCCCGCAGCCATGCGGGAGCAGATTCCCGTATTGTGTGATGAACAGGGCGTTTTGGGCGTATATTCCATTGGCGTTCACGCCGATCGCGCCGCCGGGGAGCTACCCGCCGTGACTGTCCGTTTTGACAGAAATACTGTAGAAAGCAGCGCCGATCAGGCGTGCAAATAGAATGAAAAACACAGCATAAGGGAGAAAAAGCTATGGAAAAGGACATTCAGGAGATTCTGCTGACCGAGGAACAGATCAAGACCCGCATCGCGGAGCTGGGCAAAGAGCTGACGGCGGACTACGCGGGGAAAGACCCCATTATCGTTGGCGTCCTCAAGGGCGTTGTGGTGTTTTATGCGGACATGATCCGGGAGATCAAGACCCACTGCGAGATGGATTTCATGTGGATATCCTCCTATGCCGGTACCAATTCCACCGGGAAGATGGAAGTCAAGCGGGATATCGCCTCGGACATCAAGGGCCGCCATGTGCTGATTCTGGAGGATATTTACGACACCGGCAATTCTCTGGACTTTACCTATCGTCATCTGATGGCACGGGAGCCTGCGTCCCTGAAGATCTGCACCCTGCTGGATAAGCCCGAGCGCCGCCGTCCCGGCATCACCCTGAAGCCCGATTACGTCGGCTTTACCATTCCCAACGCCTTTGTAGTGGGCTATGGCCTTGACTACAACGAACACTACCGGAATTTGCCCTATGTCGGCGTTCTGAAGCCGGAGGCTTACGGAATCTCTGAGTAATCCGGCTTTCCGGAGCTTTCTCATGAAAAATAAGGAGTAACCCCAAATTGAAAAGAACGAGATGGATCCCACTCATTGTATATGCGGCGCTGCTGGTGGCGTTTTTAGGCTGGATCAGCAACCTGTTTACCACCAGTCAGGACACCCTGCCCTATTCCAAGGTCGTTGAGCTGTTCAATAAGGAACAGGTGCGTCAGTTCGTGGTGCAGGATCAGACCATTACGATGCAGCTGAACAAACCCTACAACGGCCAGACCACCATCACCGCACCGTTGGCCGACCCGGAGAGCTTCCGGCAGGAGATGCACGAGACTTTCGCGGAGCAGACGGCCTCCGGCGTGCTGGAAAACTACAATTTTGTTCCGGACAAGGGCTTTTCGCCCTATACCCTGATTCTTCCGCTGCTGGTGGTCGGGGTGGTGCTGCTGCTCATTTGGGCGCTGCTGATGGGACGCATGAGCAGCGCCGGGAATCCCATGAATGGGTTCAGCAAAGCCCGGACGGTTCTGGGCGTTCCCGGAGACAAGAAAGTGACCTTTGACGACGTTGCGGGTGCGGACGAGGAAAAGGAAGAGCTTCAGGAAATCGTGGATTTCCTGAAAAATCCCGAAAAATTTACCGAGATCGGCGCACGGATTCCCCACGGCCTTCTGCTGGTGGGGCCTCCCGGCACAGGCAAGACCCTGCTTGCCCGGGCTGTCGCGGGAGAGGCGGGCGTGCAGTTTTTGTCCATTTCCGGCTCGGATTTCGTGGAAATGTACGTGGGCGTCGGCGCCGGACGTGTCCGGGATTTGTTTGAACAGGCCAGAAAAATCGCCCCTGCCATAGTGTTCATCGACGAGATCGACGCCGTCGGCCGCAAGCGCGGCTCCGGTCTGGGCGGCGGTCACGACGAAAAGGAGCAGACGTTGAACCAGCTGCTGGTGGAAATGGACGGCTTCACCCGTTCGGAGGGCGTAATCGTTCTGGCGGCCACCAACCGGCCGGACATTCTGGATCCTGCTGCGCCCCGGCCGCTTCGACCGGCAGATCCACGTGGGACGGCCGGATGTGAAAGGACGCGAGGAAATTCTGAAAGTCCACGCCAAGGACAAGAAGCTGGACGCTTCGGTGAATCTGAAAACCGTCGCCCGCTCCACTGCCGGATTTACCGGCGCTGACCTGAGCAATCTTCTCAATGAAGCGGCGATTCTGGCGGCCAGAGCGGACCGCCCGGTGCTGACCATGGAGGACATGAACGAGGCGCTGATGAAGATTACAGCAGGCCCCGCGAAAAAGAGCCGCGTTCAGACCCGGAAGGATTTGAAGGAGACGGCTGTCCACGAAGCCGGTCACGCTGTCGCCATGTACAACCTGCCCACCCATGATCCGGTGCGTCAGATCACCATTGTTCCCCGCGGCCAGTCTTTGGGCGCGACATGGTATCTGCCCAAGGATGATTCTTCTAACCTGACCCGCAACGAAATGTATGAGCAGATCGTATCGCTGCTGGGCGGACGTGTTGCGGAAGCTCTGTTCCTCGGGGATATTTCCGTGGGCGCTTCCAATGACATTGACCGGGCAACGAAGCTGGCGAAGGACATGGTCGCTCGCTACGGCATGTGCGAGAAGCTGGGTACAGTGTCTTATCTTGACGGCGGAGAGGTGTTCATTGGTCGGGACTACCAGACCACCAAGAGCTATTCCGAGAAGGTCGCCGGAACCATCGACGACGAGGTCAGGGCGCTGATCGACAAGGCATATGACCACTGCAAGCAGATTCTGACAGACAACAGCGACAAGCTTCACAAGGTCGTGGACTTCCTTCTGGAAAAGGAGACTATGACCGGCGAGCAGTTTGAAGCGATCATGCAGGGCAGGGAAGTGGGAGACGCTTCTTCCACCTCCATGTTCGACGGCTTTGAGGACGGGAAGGAAAAACCGGAGACCACCGAAGAATAACGGTCACGGCGAACTATACAAAACAAATCACCCTGGTATCCAACAGATACCAGGGTGATTTTGAGCCTATATAGTCATTATATAAATCTGGCAGGGATTCCATTCGTCCCACAGCGTTGGGAACACTTCCAGTTCCTTGAATCCCAGAGAGAGATAGAAGCGGTTGGTGTCGTCGTAAATAGCATATCTGCCCATCTGGACGGTTTTGACTTGGATAAAGGAATATCCCAGCCGTTTGGCTTCGGCTTTGGCCCGCTCAAAAAGCGCTCTGCCGATGCCTTGCCGGTGATATTCCTGCCGCACCCCCATGACGGCCAGCTCCACGGTATGCCGCCCGGTTTCTTTCAGATAGAGAAAGCCGACGGGAACATCGTCCGCAAAGGCGCAGAAGAATGGGCGGCCTTTGCTGTCCGCGATGTACGCTTCCGTAGCTTCCAGGATGCCGAACCAATCCGGAAGCACTTCCAGAATGGCCCTTGCGATGTCCTTTTTCTCAATATCGCTGTCAATTTTCTGTATTACCATTGGGATTGCTCACTTTCTTCCGCCGCAGCCATTCTTTAGCAGGTGCGGCGGCGTGTGTCTGGGTCGTTGCGGCCCGCATCCTGAAACGACCCCGGTATCCATTCGGATACCGGGGTGATCGCTTATAAGTTGGAGGCAACGCTCTTTCTGACCAGTGCGCGGTGAAGCTTGGCTTCGGCCAGACGCAGGTCGGTGTCGGATGCGTTTTTGTCGTGGAGTACCTTCTCCGCTTTTTCACGGGCGGCCTCCGCTCGGGCGACATCGATCTTGTCTGCCCACTCAAAGGTAGTGGGGACTAATGTTACCTCACCCTTCGACACGCTGACCATGCCGCCGATGCAGGCCGCCGTCCGGCGCTGTCCGTCGGACACAATGACGGCCCGCCCCATACCCAGAGGGGCGACATAGTTCATGTGACGGGCAAGAATGCCGACGTCGCCGTTGGTGGTGCGAACAAGCAGTTCTTCTGCCTGACCGTCATAAATCAGGCCGTCGGGGGTGACGATTTTCAAGTGGAAGGGTGTCATGCCTTCTCACCGCCCCGGTACTTGGCAACCACGTCGTCGATGGAGCCGGCGAACAGGAAGTAGGATTCGGGAATGTCGTCATATTTACCCGCAATGATTTCCTGGAAGGAGCGGATGGTTTCCTTCAGGGGGACGTACTTGCCCTGGTAGCCGGTGAACTGCTCGGCAACATGGAAGGGCTGGCTGAGGAAGCGCTGCACCTTACGGGCGCGGTTGACCGTCAGCTTGTCCTCTTCGGAAAGCTCGTCCATACCCATGATGGCGATGATGTCCTGCAGCTCTTTGTAGCGCTGGAGGATGCTCTGCACGGCACGGGCGGTCTCGTAATGCTCCTGACCAACGATTTCGGGAGTCAGGATACGGGAAGTGGAGTCCAGCGGGTCAACGGCGGGGTAAATGCCCAGAGAGGAAATGCCGCGGTCAAGAACCGTTGTGGCGTCCAGGTGGGCGAAGGTGGTAGCGGGGGCGGGGTCGGTCAGGTCGTCGGCGGGAACGTAGACGGCCTGAACGGAAGTGATGGAGCCTTCCTTGGTGGAGGTGATGCGCTCCTGCAACGCGCCCATTTCCGTTGCCAGCGTGGGCTGATAGCCGACGGCGGAGGGCATACGGCCGAGCAGTGCGGATACCTCGGAACCGGCCTGGGTGAAACGGAAGATGTTGTCGATAAACAGCAGCACGTCCTGATGCTTCACATCACGGAAATACTCTGCCATGGTCAGGCCGGACAGGCCCACGCGCATACGGGCTCCTGGCGGTTCGTTCATCTGACCGAAGACCATGGCGGTCTTGGAAATAACGCCGGACTCGGTCATTTCGTTGTACAGGTCGTTGCCCTCACGGGTACGCTCGCCAACGCCGGTGAAGACGGAATAGCCGTTGTGGGCAGTGGCGATGTTGTAAATCAGTTCCTGAATCAGAACGGTCTTGCCAACGCCCGCGCCGCCGAACAGACCGATCTTACCGCCCTTGGCATAGGGGCAGATCAGGTCGATGACCTTGATGCCGGTTTCCAGAATCTCGGTAGCGGGCTGCTGCTCCTCGTAGGAGGGAGCGGGACGGTGGATGGGCCAGCGCTCGACGCCCTGTACAGGCGCTTTGTTGTCAATGGGCTGACCCAGCAGGTTAAATACACGTCCCAGGCACTCTTCGCCAACGGGAACGGAGATAGGCGCGCCGGTGTCGGTGGCCTCGGTGCCGCGCTGCAGGCCGTCCGTGGAGGACATAGCGACACAGCGAACCACATTGTCGCCGATGTGCTGTGCGACCTCCGCCACGATGGTATGCTCGCCGTTGGGAATCTCGATGGCGCTGAGCAGACCGGGCAGCTGATCGTCAGCGAAGCGGATGTCAAGAACAGGACCCATGACCTGGATCACAGTTCCTTTGTTTTTGGCCATTGGGAATTCAACTCCTTCTGCTGAAATATTTGCGGAACAAAACGCGGGGGGAATACCCACTTTTACCCAAAATTCCGGGCTTAACCGACATTAGATACCGCAAATTCGTAACTTCTGGGGATGGGCGAACAGAATGCCGCCCCTTGGAAACTTAAGAACCTGCGACGATCTCCGTGATCTCCTGGGTGATCGCGGCCTGACGGGCGCGGTTGAATTTCAAGCTCAGGTCGTCGATCATATCGTCGGCGTTCTGGGTCGCGGAATCCATGGCAGCCCGGCGGGCAGCCTGCTCGGAGGCGCGGCTTTCGCATAGCGCACCGTAGATAACGCCGCCCAGATACTCGGGGATGATCGCGGCGAAAACCTCTTCACTGTCGCCCTCGTACAGGATATCGCCCTGATTGGTACTCTCTTTCTTTTCCGGCTTTTTCAGAGGCAGCAGCTGCATGGCTGCGGGCGTCTGGGCAAGGACGGAGACAAAATTGGTATACGCAACGACGATCTGGTCAAATTCTCCTGCCAGAAAAGCCTTGCTTACCTGCTTGGAGACGGAGAAGCAGTCACCCACGGTCAGTTCGGCCGCTTCGGCGTAGTGCTCCGTAAAGGTCGGAATCTGCTTGCTCCTGAAATAGTCCAGAGCCTTCTTGCCGATGGGCAGGACTACGGCGTCCTTGCCAGCGATCTCCGACTGAACCAGCTTGAGAATGTTGCTGTTGTAGCCGCCGGCAAGACCGCGGTCACCGGCAATGACGATATACAGTGCTTTCTTCACAGGACGCTCCTGTAAATAGGGGGAGGAGAAATCCCGGTTGGAGGACGCGATGTCCGCAATGGTGGAGTAAAGAATTTCAAAATAGGGGCGGGAGGAAAGCACCTGCGCCTGCGCCCGGCGGAGCTTGGAGGCAGCGACCATTTCCATGGCCTTTGTGATCTGCCTGGTGGACTCCATGCTTCGGATGCGGTTCTTGATTTCCTTGGTGGAAACGCCAGCCATGGCTTATCCCTCCTTATGCCTGAAATTCAGCCACCAGCTCGTCCAGGGCAGCTTTCAGGGCGTTCTCAGTCTCGGTCTCCAGCTTGCCGGTGGAGCGAATGGCCTCGAGAACGTCGGCGTGGTGATTGTTCATATGCTCTTCCAGCCGCTTTTCAAACTCGGGGATCTGCGCCACGGGAATGGAAGTGAGATACCCATGGGTTACGGCGTAGATGATGCACACCTGCTGCGCAACTTCCTTGGGAGAACCGTTCTTCTGCTTCAGCACGGCCACGATCCGTTCGCCCAGAGCCAGACGGGACTTGGTATCCGCATCCAGATCGGAGCCGAACTGGGCAAAGCTTTGCAGCTCGCGGTACTGGGAGTACAGCAGCTTCAGAGAACCGGCCACCTTCTTCATGGCCTTGATCTGAGCGTCACCGCCAACACGGGAGACGGAAATACCGGGGTTCACGGCGGGCATGATGCCGGAGTTGAACAGCTCGGTTTCCAGGAAGATCTGACCGTCGGTGATGGAAATGACGTTGGTGGGAATGTAGGCGGACACGTCACCGGCCTGCGTCTCGATGATGGGCAGAGCGGTCAGACTGCCGCCCCCAAGCTCCGGGGATAGCTGGGCTGCCCGCTCCAGAAGACGGGAGTGGAGGTAGAAGACGTCGCCGGGGTAGGCTTCCCGTCCGGGCGGACGGCGGATCAGCAGAGAAATGGCACGGTAGGCCACCGCGTGCTTACTCAGATCGTCGTAAATGACCAGCACGTCCTTGCCCTGATACATGAAGTGCTCGCCCATGGTGCAGCCTGCATAGGGGGCGATATACTGCATGGGCGCCAGCTCGGACGCAGTGGCGGAGACCACGATGGTATAGTCCATAGCGCCGCCAGCGGTGAGGCTGTCCACGACTTGCGCCACGGTGGAACGCTTCTGACCGATGGCAACGTAAATGCAGATGCAGCTCTTGCCCTTCTGGTTCAGAATGGTGTCGGTGGCGATGGTGGTTTTGCCGGTCTGGCGGTCGCCGATGATCAGCTCACGCTGGCCGCGGCCGATGGGGA
>ERZ780168.2918-NODE-2918-length-14297-cov-5.942213_pt1 | contig 14297 bp, 9 predicted proteins | sample MGYA00510981_ERZ780168 | MGnify/ENA primary metagenome ERZ780168 (study PRJEB29588, sample SAMEA2158769) | human gut metagenome | biome: human gut; feature: human-associated habitat; material: faeces | place: Denmark | collected 2008/2010 ...
CGCTGACCTCTTGAATGCCATTCAAGCGCTCTCCCAGCTGAGCTATACCCCCATGTTGCCAGAAACCCTTGATTTTGCTGGATTTCTGAGCTATTCAATTTTTTGACTTTACTCTCCGTTGCGGGGGAGCACACCCGGTTGCTTGCGCTCCCAGCTGAGCTATACCCCCATGCCGTTTTGTTTTTACCGTTCCGTTCGGCTCGGAACAAGTGATAATATAGCACAGAGAGTAGAACCTGTCAACACTTTTTTGAAGAAATCTTTGCTTTTTTGAAAGGTTCTCCTTTCACTAGAGCATTTCCCCCGATTTGAGAGGCTTTCTCCTTGGTCTCCGGATGCCGCCAAAGCCTCTTTCTCCCGTCAGATGCCAGGGGGGTGTTGTGACCGCATGGATCAGGAGCGCGGTCAAAGCGGTACCCCCCTCTAATTTTGCTTAGCGCGTCAAAGCCGCAAAAAAGCAGGGCCCTTCCGCGCTCAAAAAGGCCCTGCTTTTCTTTTTACCCTCTCGCAAACACGGTGTAGCGTCCGCTCGGCGCGTCGAAGAAGTTTTCGCCTGCGACGGATTTGACGTGCAGGCCGTCGCTGCCGCGCAGCAGCGTAAACGCGCCGTAGCGCACCGTGCCCGCATTCTCGTTCAAGTGATAGCCAAAGGCCATGCCCTCGCCGTTCGTGCCGAGGTAGTTGAGCTGGCCGGTGTACTCAAAGTAAATCCCAACCTCGCTGTTGATGTCCTGCACCGTGAGGCCGCCGCCATCCGTGAGCGTCAGAATATAATCGCTGTCGTAGCTGCCCTGCTCGGCGGTGTCGTGCGTCACGGTCGCCGTCCACTCGCCGAGAAATTCCGACGGGATCGTGTAGTCCGCGTCGCTGACCGCGCCGGAGAGGTCGTGCTTCTCCCCTGATGCGTCGACGGCGAACACCGTCTGATACGTGCCGTAGTCCTCCTCGACCTCGCCGGACTCGAACGAAACAATGCCCTTCACGCCGCCGAGCGGTCCGCCGTCGCAGAGGAAGCCCGCCGTCAGGCCCTCGAGCAGGTTCACGTACTCCACCGCCCCCTCGCTCGTCAGCAGGAAGATGTGCGGGAAGTACCCCTGCCCCACCGAGCCGACGAACACATCCGTGTAGTCGGAATACAGGCCTTCCACGGGGTAGATGGTCTCGTAGTCAAAGCGGAAATTCTCCGCGTACCACGCGGAGTCCGCCGTCTTTTCAAAGCTGACCGTCAAATCGCCGCCCGAGAGCGCTGCCTTGACAAAGCTGTCCTGCGCCGTCTTCTCGACCGTCTCGCGCGCAGAGAGGTCGAGCGCAAGGTCAGCGTCGTAGCTCTCCGCCCCGGCAAACGAGCCGACGGGCACGATCATGTGCAGCACGCCGCTGTCGAGATAGAGCCGCATCTCCGCGTTGATGTTCTCGTCCGAGAGCGTCCACGCGCGGCGCTCGGCATAGGACGCGATGAAGCCTGCGCCGCCCATGCTGCCGCTGAGCGCATCTCGGTACGTCTCATCAAAGTAGTTTGCCGCGGTGCGGCGCGCCGCCGTGATGAAGTCCTGCGTTGAAAGCTCGCAGCGCGCCAGCAGGTCCTCGCTCATGAGGCGCTTGCCGCCGAAAAAGTCGTAGCTGTAGGTCTCCGTCGTGCTCGTGTCGCCGTCCATCTCCGCGCGCACCACAAGGCAGAGCAGGCTGTCGTTCCAGTAGCTCGTCCACGTGACGGAAAGGCATGTGAGCGAAACGCGGGAGGCCATCATGTTCTTCTGCTCCTGCACGAGCGCGCCGAATTGATCGGCGATCTCGTCGTTCAGCGCGGCGGCGACCGCCGTTTCCGACACGATTCTTGGCACATGGTAGCTGTATGCGAGCGTGTTGTTCTCGGCGTCCGTGTACTCGCCCTCCTCGCTGTAAAGCTCGGAAATGAGCGAATCGTCGTAGCCGGACGGGGTGTCGTCCGGCTCCTTTTCGCCGCAGGCGGCAAGGTTCAGCAGCAAAAGCGCCGTGAGCAGCGCGGTGGTCAGTTTTTTCATAGGCTTCTCTTCTCCGATCTCAAAGGTCTTGTCTTTTCTGTCATTATAGCGGATTTTTGCAAAAGCGCAACGGCTTTTCGCGCGCGGCAGCGCGCGCCGATTGACAGAATTCCGACAAGGTTATAGAATATGTGTACTTTCAAACCTCAGGAGTTTTTATGTACGATTATACACAAGCCAAAATGAACGACGACGCCATCCGCGCCATCAGCTCCATCGGCCTCGCCCACCTGGGCGACGCGGTGTACGAGCTGCTTGTGCGCACATATCTGTGCGTGCACGGCAAGGCGACGGGCAAGGGCCTTCACCGCGCGACGGTCGAGCTCGTCTGCGCGCCGCAGCAGGCGCGCTTTGCCGAAAACCTCTTACCCCTTTTGACGGAGGAAGAGGCCTCTGTGTTCCGCCGCGGGCGCAACGCGAATGTCCATTCCATCCCCCACCACGCCGACCGCGCGGACTATCAGAAGGCCACGGGCCTCGAGGCGCTGTTCGGCTGGCTGTATCTGCGCGACGATCACGCGCGCATCAACGAGCTTTTCAACCGGATGATGGAGGACGACAATGCCACTTGACGCGATCTGCCTGCGGGCAGTTTTACACGAGCTGAGACCTCAGCTCATCGGCGCGCGCATCGACAAGGTGCAGCAGCCCGCGCGCGACCAAATCGTTCTGCTGCTGCGCGGCAATCTGCGCCTGCTGCTCAACGCGGGCGCAAACCAACCGCGCATCCAGCTCACGAACATCCTGCGCGACAACCCTGCCCAGCCGCCGATGTTCTGCATGCTGCTGCGCAAGCACTTAGTCGGCGCGCGCGTGCTGTCCATCGAGCAGCCGGATCTTGAGCGCATGGTGATCCTGACGCTCCAGTGCACAGACGAATTCGGAGAAATCAGCCAAAAGCAGCTCGTGCTCGAGTGCATGGGGCGGCGGTCGAACCTCGTCCTGCTCGACGCACAGGGGCGCATCGTCGAATGTCTGCGCCGCGTGGACGCGGACCTTTCCGCCACGCGCCAACTGCTGCCCGGCCTTTTTTACCATCTGCCGACACCGCTCGACAAGCTGTCGCTCCTTTCGCAGGAGGAGGACTCCCTCGCCCTCGCGCAGCGCGGCGGCGACGCGGAGCAGGCTGTCGACAAGTGGGTGCTCGACCATTACACCGGCATTTCGCCGCTGATCGCGCGCGAATTCGCCTTCCGCGCGGGACACGAGACCGACGTGCGCTTCGGCGCGCTGAACGATGCACAGCGCGGGGCGCTGGTGCAGGAATTTTCCGATACAGCCAACGCTGTAAAGGAAGATAACTATATGCCCGTCATCCTCTACCGCGACGGCAAGCCCGTGGATTTCACCTACCGTCCCATCGCGCAGTACGGCGCGGAAACGCAGGTCGAGTCGCGTGAGAGCTTCTCGCAAATGCTCGACGAGTTCTACGACGCGCGTGAGCGGCAGGAGCTCTCCCCCCGCCGCGGCCGCGAGCTGACGCACGCGGTCACGGTCGCGCGCGACCGCATGGCGCGCAAGGCCGAGAACTTAAAGCACGACTACGCCGCGGCGCAGAAGCGCGACGAATTCCGCCTGCGCGGCGACCTCATCACCGCAAACCTGTACCGCATGAAGAGCGGAGAAAAAGTCTTGCATGCGGAAAACTACTACGAGGACGGCTGTCCAACCATCGACATCCCGCTCGACCCGCTGCTCTCCCCCCAGCAGAACGCCGCGAAAAGCTACAAGCAGTACAACAAGCTCAAGACCGCCGAATTCCACCTGCGCGAGCAGATCGAAAAGGCGGAAAACGAACGCGCGTACTTGGAAAGCGTCCTGCAGGAGCTTTCGCAGGCGGAGACTGAGCAGGAATTCAATGAGATCCGCCGCGAATTGCAGGAGACGAACTATATCCGAAAGTCGAGCGGCAAAAAGGAGCTCAAGCGCGCCTTCGCCCCGCGCACATTCAAAACCTCGAGTGGGCTTGAGGTCCTCGTCGGCCGCAGCAACGTGCAGAACGACCAGCTGACAAAAAAGGCCGACAAGCGCGACTACTGGTTCCACACTCAGCACATTCACGGCTCGCACGTCATCCTGCGCTGCGCGGGACTCACGCCGAGCGACGATGATCTGCGCGAGGCCGCAATGCTCGCATCCTACTTCTCGCAGGCGAAGGAGAGCAGCAGCGTCCCCGTCGACTACTGCCCCGTGAAGTTCGTCAAAAAGCCCGCGGGCGCACGCCCCGGCATGGTGACCTACGACAATTACCGCACACTCTATGTCACGCCCGAAGAAGGGCTTGTCAAAAAGCTCTTTCTCAGGTAAACTATTAGAAATCGATTCCCCTCTCCCCTGTTGAACAGCAAAAGCAAGCTTGATTTTGGAAAGGAGAACCCCATGGATAAAAAGAGAAAAACCGTGCTCATCGCCGTCGCCGCGATGCTGCTCGTCGTGGCTATCTTTTTGCTGCCGCGCCGTGCGCAGCCGCTCGGCGAGCTGATCCCCGCGCCTGAGACCGCCCGCGTCGACGGACTCTTCTACATTTCGACCATTGTTCCCACGCCGGACGGCTACGGCACGTTCGACACCGGCGACTGCCGGGTAGAGGGCTATCCGGACAGCGAGGCCGCCGCGGCTCTGCGCAGCGCTATGTCTGAAATTTCGGTGCAGCGCTATTACCGCCTGCCCACGTCGCTCCTCTCCCGCTTCACGCAGAATTGGAACTATGTCACCGTCTGGTGGATCCCCGAAGACGGACAGAAGCACGACCTATACCTCAACTGGGACGAGGGCTTCATCTACGATGACGCCCACCCCGCCGTCGCCTACAAGATCGACGGCAACGCGCAGCAGGCGTTCAGTCAGCTCTGCGCCATCATCAGCGAGTACGGCGCATACACCCGATAAAATTCAGCAATAAAAAACTCCGTATGAGAAATCTCATACGGAGTTTTTTTGCGTCCTTACAGCATTTTCTGCGGCATCTGCCACGCGTTGTGGTCGGTGTGCAGCAGGTGGTGCGACTTTTCGCCAAGCGGCGCGCCGAGGTAGTCCTTGTAGAGCGCCTTGACATCCGGATTCTCGTGTGAGAAGCGCAGAAGCTCACCCTGATCGAGCCGCCAGAGCACGTTGCCGCGATCCTCGGCAAGCTCGGTACCGTCGTGGATGGGCTGGCCGCCGCCGCCCGCGCAGCCGCCGGGACAGGCCATGACCTCGACAAAGTCATACGCTGCGTCGCCGCGCTTGACAGCCTCAATGAGCTTGCGGGCTTTCCCGAGCGAGCTCACGACCGCGACGCGCACGTCGCCCGCGCCGGGGATGTTGAACGTCGCCTCCTTCCACCCGTCCATGCCGCGCACGGCGGTGAAAGCGTCAGGGTCAGGATTCTTGCCCGTGATGAGGAAGTACGCAGAGCGCAGCGCCGCGTCCATCACGCCGCCGGTCGCGCCGAAAACGACCGCCGCGCCGGTCGCGGAGCCGAGCGGGCTGTCGAACTCCTCCTCGGGCAGGTACTTGGGTTCAATGTGATTCGCGCGCATCATAATGTTCAGCTCACGCGTCGTGATGCTCACGTCGACATCGGGGTCGCCCGCGTCGTTTTTCATCGTCGGCAGCGCGCATTCGCTCTTTTTCGACACGCACGGCATGATCGAGACGACGAAAAGGCGCTTGGGGTCGATACCGACCTTTTCGGCAAAGTAGCTCTTTGCCACCGCACCGAACATCTGCTGGGGCGACTTGGCCGTGGAGAGATTGTCCGTCAGTTCGGGGTACTGGGACTTCACAAAGCGAACCCAGCCGGGGCAGCAGGACGTGAACATCGGCCACTGATACTGGTCCTTGTGGGTAAAGCGCTCGATAAACTCGCTGCCCTCCTCCATGATCGTGAGGTCGGCGGCAAAGTCGGTGTCGAACACATAGTTGAAGCCCAGCTCGCGCAGCGCCGCGACCATGCGCTTGGGCGTTGCGAACTCGCTGTCGAGCCCGAACTGCTCGGCCCATGCCGCGCGCACCGCGGGCGCGACCTGCGCCACGGTGACGGTATTCGGATCGTCGATCGCGTCGAAGACGAGACCCGTGTCGTCGCGCTCGCGCAGCGCCGCCGTCGGGCAGTGGGTGATGCACTGGCCGCAGTAGGTGCACTCGGTGTCCTGAATGCGGCGGTTGTACGACGCGTCCACGACCGTGCGCGAGCCCGTGCCGAGAAGGTCCCAGATCTTCACGCTCTGCACGTTTTCGCACACCTGGATGCAGCGCAGGCACTGCACGCACTTGTCGTTTTCGCGAATGAGCGGCGTGGAATAGTCCACCGCCTCGTGCCGCAGCTTTTTGGGGAAGTGCGTGCCGCGCATGTTGAAGTCGTTCGCGAGCTGCTGCAAGGTGCAGCTGCCGCTTCGCGTGCAGTTCGTGCATGACGTATCGTGGTGTGAGAGGATGAGGCGCAGGTTTATGCGGCGCGCCTCACGCGCCTTGGCGCTGTTCGTGAAGACGACCATGCCGTCCGCCACCACATTGTCGCACGCGGGGACAAGGCGCTCCATGCCCTCGACCTCCACGCAGCAGATGCGGCACGCGCCGATCTCGTTGATGTCCTTTAAGTAGCACAGCGTCGGGATATTGATATTGACCGAGCGCGCGGCCTCCAAGATCGTGGTATTCTCGGGCACGGTGACGCTCTTGTGGTCGATGGTCAGTGTAATGTTTCTTACCATTTGCCTTTCCTCCCTCCGCGGAAGATGCCGTAGCCGAAGTGGTCGCAGCGCAGACAGCGCGACGCCTCGGAGTACGCCTCTTCATCGGTGAGGCCGCACTCGATGCACTTGAAGTCGTGCTTGCGCTCGCCCGCCTCGCGCTCGGTGGTGTCGATACGGCCGTGGGGCGGCTTGTTGTTCAGCCGCGCCGTGGGGATCTCGACGCCGGGGTCGATCTCGTGGTGGAAGCCGAGGTATTCGTCGATATTCGCCGCGGCGACCTTGCCGGCTGCGATGGCGCGGATGACGGTCGCAGGGCCGGTGACGCAGTCGCCGCCGGCGAAGACGCCGTCCATATTGTCGATCTGGCCGCTGGCCTCGGCGACGAACGCGCCGCGCTTGATGGCGATCTTCGTCTGCTCAAAGCCGTGGGTCTCCACGCCCTGACCGATGGCGACAACGACAACGTCCGCCGCGATGCGCTTTTCGCTGCGCTTGGCCTTTTCGGGCGCGGGGCGGCCCTTTTTATCCATCTCGCCGATGATCTGCGGCTGTGTCCACAGCGCGACGGCGTGACCGTTCGCATCGGTCTCGATGCGGACAGGTGCCTGAAGCGTCACGAGCTCCACGCCCTCGGCAACGGCGCCCTCCACTTCCTCGGGAAGGGCCGTCATGTCCTCCTGGCGGCGGCGGTAGACGCAGCTCACTTTGCGCGCGCCGAGACGAACCGCGCTGCGGCAGACATCCATCGCGACGTTGCCGCCGCCGATGACGACGATGTCCTTGTTGCGGAAGTCCGGCATGTGATCGTCGCCGATCTCGCGCAGCATCTCGACCGCGGAGATGACGCCCTCAGCGTCCTCGCCCTCGATGCCGGTCTTTTTATCCGTGTGCGCGCCGAGCGCGATGTAAAGCGCGTCGTTCTGCTGGCGCAGCTCGTCGAACGTCACATCGTCGCCGACATTGACGTTGACATGCACATCGATGCCAAGCGCCAGCATCGACGCGATCTCCGCGTCGAGCACTTCGCGCGGCAGGCGGTAGTTGGGGATGCCGTAGCGCAGCATGCCGCCGAGCTTCGCGCACTTTTCATACACGGTGACCTTGTGGCCCATCAAAGCTAAGTAATACGCCGCGGAAAGGCCGCTCGGGCCGCCGCCGATGACGGCGACCTTCTTGCCTGTGGGCTCGGCACAGTCGGGCTGCGGCACGTAGCCCGCGTTATCCACTGCGTAGCGCTTGAGGCCGCGGATGTTGACCGCGTCGTCGATCATGTTTCTTCGGCAGCGCGCCTCGCACGGATGCTCGCAGATGTACGCGCAGGCCGAGGGGAATGGGTTATCCTTGCGGATCAGGCGCACGGCGTCGGCGTAGCGGCCGTACTTGATGAGCACGAGATAGCCCGGGATATCCACGCCCGCAGGGCACAGCGCCACACAGGGAACGGGCTCGCGCATGCCGCCAAGGCAGCGGTGGCGCAGAATATGCTCTTCGTAGTCGTCGCGGAAGCCCTGCACGCCGTCAAGCACCAGGCGCGCCGCATCGCGGCCAATGGCGCAGTCGGCGCTGTTGACGATCACGCGCGCCACGCGCTCGATGATCGAAATGGTCTCCATCGTGGCTTCGCCCTCGAGCACCTGCTCCATCAGCTCAGAAAGCTGGCCGAGGCCGATACGGCAGGGAACGCACTTGCCGCACGTCTGCGCATGGCAGAGGTCCAGAAAGCTCTTGGCCAGGTCCACCGGACACAGTCCCGGAGGGCTTGCGGCGATACGCCGCTCCACATCGCGGTACAGCCCGTCGATGACGGTCTGGGCATGGGAGGGCGTCATAATATCGAGTCTTGACACTGCTGTTTTCTCCTTTCACTGCTTGCCATCAGTGTAGTATCGGCCGGCAGGACAAATGCACGTATCCCGCCGCCTGATGTCAGCATCCATAAATAGATGTTATCTATAATAAACGTTAGTCATTCCATTTTCAATAGTCAATGCGGATTTTTTGTCATATTTTTCCATTTCACTCCATTTGGCTAACAAAGAAAAGCGAGGGCCGCAGCCCTCGCCTGTTCTTCCCTTTTATTTGCCGCAGATCTCGTCGAAGGTATCGGTGACGGCCTTCTCCGGCGCGGGCGTCGCGAGCGATACGATCACGATCGTAATGCACGCCGCAAGGAACGCGGGGAGCAGCTCGTAGATGGCCCACGCGCCGCCCATCGGCGCGATGAGATACTTCCAGATGAAGACCACCGCGCCGCCAGTGATCATGCCCGCGAGCGCGCCCTGCTTGTTCGCGCGCTTCCAGAAGAGCGAGAAGAGCATCACGGGGCCGAACGCCGCGCCAAAGCCCGCCCACGCAAACGAAACCACGCGGAACACGGAGCTGTTGGGGTCCCAGGCAAGCACCATGCCGATAAGGGCGATGCCGATGACCGTGGCGCGCGCGGCCAGCATCGTCGTGCGCTGGTTCATCTTCATGCCGAACGAGTGCTGCATGAGGTCCTGTGACACGCTGGACGCCGCGGCCAAGAGCTGCGAGTCCGCGGTCGACATCGTCGCGGCCAGAATGCCGGAGAGGATGATGCCCGCCATGACGGCAAGCAGCACGCCGTGCTGGCTCATCAGGTCTGCCAATTTAATGATGATGGTCTCAGATTCCGCGCTCGTCGTCAGGAAAGGCACCTTGCCCGCGGCGGACACGCTGTAGCCGATGACGCCGATGCACACGGCGATGAACATTGAGATGACAACCCAGATCGTCGCGATGCGGCGGGACTGGTTGAGCTCCTTTTCCTCGCGGATGGCCATAAAGCGCAGCAGAATGTGCGGCATGCCAAAGTAGCCGAGGCCCCATGCGAGCGTGGAGACGATGCTCAGAGCGCTGTACGTCGAGGCCGTGCCGGTCGCGGCGTCGTAGCCCTGCGTCATGTTGAGATAGCCCGGCAGCGCGCTGGCGTTGTCGATGACCGTATCCAGTCCACCCGCCTGCTGCACGCCGAAGCATACGATGACGATGAGCGCAATGGTCATGAAGATGGACTGGATCAGGTCGGTGAACGAAACGGCCATAAAGCCGCCCATCACCGTGTACAGCACGACCACGATGCCGCCGACGATCATTGCCGTATGATACTCCACACCAAAGAGGCTGTTGAAGAGCGTGCCGATGGCCTTGAAGCCGGACGCCGTGTAGGGAATGAAGAAAATGAGGATCACGACCGCTGCGATGCAGGAGAGCAAATGCTTCTTATCTCCGAAGCGGCGGGCGAAAAAGTCGGGGATCGTGATGGCACCGAGTTTGGCCGAATAGCGGCGCAGGCGGCGCGCGACGATCAGCCAGTTGAGATACGTGCCGATGGCCAGACCGATGGCCGTCCACGTCACCTCCGGCAGTCCGCAGAGGTAGGCAAGGCCAGGCAGACCCATCAAAAGATAGCTGCTCATATCGCTCGCCTCGGCGCTCATGGCCGTGACGATGGGGCCCATCTTGCGGCCACCGAGGTAGAAGTCGTCCGAGCTGCTACCGCTGCCCTTTTTACCAAAATACACGCCGACGAATACCATCGCGGCGAGATAGAGAACGATGGTCACTACAATAATGATCTGTGCGCTTGTCATGTGATTTTCTCCTTCAGCTTTCGTTAAGACGAGCACAATATAGCACAAAAGAAAGCAGACGTAAATACAGAACGCCGTACAGAATAATTCCTGTACGGCACTGCAAAATTCTGAATTTTTGATTGATTTTACTGCATTTTCTGCAAGACGATTTAGTAGACTGTTTTTGAAACGAATTTTATTTTTTGCGAAAGCCGTCTAAAAAGAGCGGCATCATCTCGCGCGCATACTGCACGAGCGAATATTCCCCGCCCGAAAGGCACCAGTCATACATCAGCCCACGCTCGAACATCGCGTAGGCCTTGACGATCTCGCTCACGGTACGCGTGTCGGTCAGCTCCTCGCGCTCCTGCCCCTGAGAGACGATTTGGCGCAAAAGACGATAGTACGTGCGTTTGCGGTCGAGCAGGTGCTTTTCTCCCTTGGTCACGAGCTGGGAGGAAAAAAGCCGCGCCAGAAGCTCGATGGAGACCGTGTTCTCGATCGTTGTGAACAGCTCCTGATTGAGCCAGCATAAGAGCTCGATGCAGTCCATCTCGTCGTGGGGCTGCTGCATCAGCTCCTCATACCGCTCGTCAAACAGCACCGAGAGGGACGAGAGCAGCGCGTCCTTGCCGTCAAAATAGTGGTAGAACGAGCCCTTCGACGTCTCCGACTCGAAGATGATCTCCTCCACCGTCGTCTCCTCATAGCCCTGCTCGTAAAAGAGCTTCCACGCCGCCGAGACGATGCGCGCCTTGGTGTTGCGGCTCGATTTTTTTGCCATGTGCTCCCCTCCCCTGTTTCTATTGATTGTATCACAGTGCGTTACCCGCTGCCAAGCGTTTTGCGCTCACCCAAGGTTTTTCCGCAGGAATGTGCGAGCATTTTCAAAGAAAATGCCGTCCGCGTCCTGCTGCGATACGCCGCGCGAAAGCAGATACTCGTAAAAATCCGCCGCCTTCTCCGGCGAATCAAGGCACGGCGGCAGCACCGCGCCGTCGAAGTCCGAGCCGAGGGCGAGGTTTTTGCGCGCGCCGAGGTCGAAAAAGTGCGCCACATGGCGATAGACGTCGTCTAAGCTCCTGACCGCTCCCCCGTCGCGCAGGAATGGCCCGTAGTAGTTGAGGCCGATCAGGCAGCCGCGGCGCACCATCTCCTTGATCTGCACGTCCGTCAGGTTGCGCTTGTGCGCGCAAATTGCGCGGGCGTTGGAGTGCGTGGCGAGAAACGGCCTTTCCGCCGTCTCGAACACGTCCGCGAGCCCCGCGTCGTTCAGGTGCGAGACGTCGATCAAAATGCCGCAGCGCTCCATTTCGCGCACGGCGGCGCGGCCAAAGTCCGTCAGGCCGCGGTCCGTCATGTTGCCCGAGCCGAGCTCGTTTTCCCCATTCCACGTCAGCGTCACAGCGCAGACGCCCTGACGCTTCGTCTTCCCGATGCGCGACAGGTCGCCAGCAAACGCGCTGCCGTTTTCCACGCTCAGAAAGGCCGCGGTCTTCCCCGCCGCCCACGCGCGCTCCATATCGGCAGCATTGCGGCAGGGCGACACACGATCTGCGAATTTTCGCATCTGGCGGTCGAAATTCGCGCAGGCGTCATCAAAAAAGCGGATGGCCTTCTCCCCGCGCAGCTCATCGGGCACGAACACGGCGAAAAACTGCGCCCAGTGGATGTCCTTCGGAATACTTGTGAGCGACAGCGTGCGCGCGGGATCGTCGAGTGTGTCGATGATGTTCGATCCTGCGTACATGCAGTCGGTCAACGTGTCGCAGTGGAGGTCGATGAGGGCGTAAGGGCGCATGCGGGCACTTCCTTTTCAAAAAAGATCACGCTGCATTATATGCTCTTTCCGCCCGTTTCTCAACCGGCAAAGTTTAAGGAATTCTGAGGATTCTTAGCGTGCTCTTTACAAAGGCGCGGCAACACTGATATACTGGGCATCGAAAGGGGCGAAACGCCATGGACAATATTTCCCAGATCATCTCCCGCTCGATCGGTGGCTACAGCATCGGCAGCATCCTTTCCGCGCTGCTGACGTTCCTCATCTGCCTGATCGTCGTGCGGCTCGTGCTCAAGCTCTGTTCGCGGCTGCTCTCGCGCGCGAACCGCCTGAACGAGCGGCTGCAAAAGGTCATCCTCACGAGCCTCAAAACGCTTCTGTATCTGCTTACCATCATCATCACAGCCGAGGCGCTCGGCATCAACACCTCGTCGCTCACCGCCATCATGTCGGTGCTGACGTTGGGCGTCACGCTGGCCGCCGAGGACATTCTCGGCAACGTCGCCGGCGGACTCGTCATTCTCTTCTCGCATCCGTTCTCGCTCGGCGACGAAATCGAAGTCGGCGGCACGACCGGCACGGTGCGTGAAATTTCACTGACGCACACGAAGATTGAAACGCCGGACGGACAGATCGTGCTCCAGCCCAACCGCGAAATGTCCAGCTCGAAGATCATCAACTTCACCGTCCTGGGCCGCCGCCGCATCGTCTACAAAGTCACAGCATCCTACGACGCGCCGACGGACGAGGTGAAGCAGGCCTGCATGGACGCCGTTCTCGCCTTCCCCGCCGTGCTGAAAGAACCTACGCCGACGGTGTATCTCTCGAATTACGGTGCCAGCTCCATCGAATACACCATCCGCTGCTGGACGGCGGCAGACGCCTACTGGGACACTTATTTTAAGATGTACGAGCGCCTGCGCGACACCTTTGCAAAGCACAACGTGGAGATGTCCTACGATCATCTGAACATCCACGTCGTGCCGGAGAAACAGAATGAAAATTAAAGTCGTCGATATGACATATGAACAGGCGCTTGCCCAGCCGCCGCAGGTGCACAAAAAGCCGAAAAAGCCGTCGCTCCTGTTCCGGACGGTCCTGCGCGCAGCCTCCGCGCCCGACCTTCTGGCGACGCATTTCCACTGCGAGAAGATCGGCATGGAGCAGATCAAAAGCGATGAGCCCTGCCTTGTCCTGATGAACCACTCGTGCTTTCTCGACCTCAAAATCGCGGAGGCGGTGCTGTACCCGCGCCCGTTCAACATCGTCTGCACGTCGGACGGCTTTGTCGGCAAGGAGTGGCTGATGCGCAGCGTCGGCTGCATCCCCACGCGCAAGTTCTGCTCGGACACGACGCTCGTGCGCGATATGCTCTACTGCGTGCGGACGCTCAAAACGTCTGTGCTGCTCTACCCCGAGGCGAGCTACAGCTTCGACGGCACGGCCACACCGCTGCCGGAGAGCATCGGCAAGTGCGTCAAGGCACTGAATGTGCCGGTCGTGATGATCCGCACCTACGGCGCGTTCGCGCGTGACCCGCTCTACAACGGGCTGCAAAAGCGGCGCGCGAAGGTCTCAGCGCAGATGCAGTGCCTGCTCTCGTCCAGCGACGTTGCAGAGAGGAACGTCGCCGAGATCAATGAGCGCATCTTTTCCGCCTTCCGCTTCGACAATTTCCGCTGGCAGGAGGAAAACGGCGTCTCCGTCAGCGAGCCGTTCCGCGCCGACGGACTCAACCGCGTGCTCTACAAGTGCCCGCACTGCCTCGCCGAGGGGAAAATGGAGGGCAAAGGCACATCACTCATTTGCCGAAGCTGTAACAAGGAATACCGCTTGACAGAGATTGGTACGCTGGAATGTTTGAACGGCGAGGCCGCGTTCACCCACGTGCCGGACTGGTACACCTGGGAGCGGCAGTGCGTGCGCGAGGAGCTGGAAAGCGGCGCATATCAGCTTGATATTCCCGTGCAGATCTGCATGATGGTCAACATGCGCGAGATCTGCCGCGTGGGCGAAGGCCGGCTGCACCACGATGAAAACGGCTTCCACCTGACCGGCTGCGGCGGGAAACTGGACTATTTCCAAAAGCCTGAGGCCTCGTACAGCCTGTACGCCGACTATTTCTGGTACGAGATCGGCGATATGCTGTGCATCGGCGACCACAAAGCGCTGTATTACTGCTTTCCGCAAGGCGGCGGGGATGTGGTCGCCAAGACGCGGCTGG
>ERZ780168.2924-NODE-2924-length-14278-cov-4.696407_pt1 | contig 14278 bp, 17 predicted proteins | sample MGYA00510981_ERZ780168 | MGnify/ENA primary metagenome ERZ780168 (study PRJEB29588, sample SAMEA2158769) | human gut metagenome | biome: human gut; feature: human-associated habitat; material: faeces | place: Denmark | collected 2008/2010 ...
AAAATGAATTTATATGTCAACTAAATTTTAAATTATTAGTGCTATCATGAAAAACTTTTGGTTAATATTTTTTGTAATTGCCTTAATTGAATTTTTTGTGGTCAAAATTCTGGTATGTTGTTTTAGAAAGGCAGTGATATTTTTGAGAACACAAAGAAATATTTACAAAAGAAAAGATGGCAGATGGGAAGGTCGATATTTTAAAGAATATGATAAAAACGGAAAAATTATTGCCGATTATTCAGCTTGTGTAAATATGGGAGCTGATTCTGCCTTTCAAATAAATGATAAAATATATACAATATTTAATGGTGGTGTAGCTTACATGGATCTTGATGGGAAGAATTATGGTGAGATGATGCAATGAGATATGAAATTAAAAAAATATTATCATGTAAAATACTTATGATTTCTATGATTGTGGCTTTTATTTTTTCAATGGCAATTTCATATAATGCATATGCTAATGAGAAAATAGATTTAAGAGAGTTTTCTGCATATATTGGTGATTTTTCAGAACGAAAATATGATGTGATAGAGCAAAAAGTAATGGAGCTACAAAACAAATATGAAGAAACACAAAATGAAGATGTAATGGATGAAATGTTTGTTTATCTGACATTGGATAAAGATGCTTTAAATTGTCATAATGTTGTTGAATATAGGGATAGTGTTATTTCTGATTCTGAAATTAAAATAAAAACTGAGTCTGGATATTATAAGAGAATGAACGAAACGATAAATAAATTATATGGAAAGAAGACTAATCTTGTAATTGGAGAAAGTGAGACTTTAAATGAAGTATATGATTTATTTTGCGTAACTGATATTATAGATATTGTATTTATTATTGTAATTATTTTATTTTCTTCTTTTTTGTTTTTGAATGAACATAATAACAATACATTTTATATGATTAAATCATCATATAGAGGTGGGAAGTTATCTTATCGGAATAAAATAGTGGTAACATTATTTTTTTCGATAATGGCATCAGTGGTTGAAACTTTGGGAATGACAATATGGTCTGTTTTTTGGAATAAAATAGATCAATGGAATACATCAATTCTCTTAAATAACGCTTTCTTACATTCACCTTATAGTATTACTTTATTTGAGATGATAATTGGAGTAGTAATTATGAGGGCAATTGGTTTTTTTGTATTATCTAGTGTATTTATTTTTGTTTCTTTATTTTTTAAAAGTAATATTGTGCCGATAGCGATTAATACATTTATTGGTCTGGGAGGTATAGCAATTAATTATATTTTATCAGGAAAATATTTTGCTTTATCCGGTGGCACAATCAGAGAAGCTGAAAATTATGATATTCTTAGAAAGTATACACCGTTTCCATTGATTAGTGAAAGTGTCAATTATTTTAAGGAATATGAACCTATCAATTTAATGGGAGTTCCAATTCAGTTATTAAGTTATTCTTTAATAATTAATCTGGTTTTTGCAATTATAGTGATAGCGCTGGGTTACTATTTTTATAACACGAATTTTAGGGAAAGTTGAGTTCAAAAATATCATGCTAGAGTTAATTGATATAAAAAAAAGATATGGCAGTAAAGAAGTATTGCATGGAATCAGCATCAAATTTGAAAATGGTATTTATGGATTGATTGGACCAAATGGATCTGGTAAATCTACTATTATGAATATAATGTCAGATGTTTTGGATATGAGTTCAGGCAAAATTTTATATAATGGAACTGATATAAAAGAATTAGATGACAGATATAGGGAAAAAATTGGTTTTTTGCCACAAAATGTAGGTTATTATCCAAATTTCACAGCAAAAAAAACCATAGAGTATTTTGGGTATCTTAGAGGTGTAAATAAAAAAGAATTAGATTCAAACGTGGAACAGGTGTTAAGGGATGTTAATTTGTATGAGAATCGTAACGATAAGGTTAAATCTTTTTCAGGAGGAATGAAGCAAAGACTTGGAATTGCAATAACATGTGTAGCTAATCCGGAGATTATTATTTTTGACGAACCGACAGTGGGACTTGATCCGGAAGAAAGGGCAAGATTTAAAAATCTAATTAGAAAATTATCTAAAACAAAAACTATTGTATTATCAACACATATTTTATCAGACGTAGAGGAAGTGGCTGACTATATAATATTGATTAAAGAAGGATGTCTGACAAAATTTGAGAAGATTGGTGGGAAGGATAATGAATAATGTTACCAAAATGGAATTATACAAAGTTCTTTCAAAACCTCAGGTATATATAATTTTTGTTGTTGGACTAATTATTCAAAGCATCATGGCGGGACAGATGAGAACAACTATGTTTAATGGATATCATAAGTCTGTGTATGAAAATTATATGAATGAAATGGAAGGCGAATATTCAATTGAAAAAAAAGAATACATTAATTCAGAATATCAGAAATTCCAAGCTATTATCGATGATAAGCAAAAGAATGAAATTGCATTTAATAATGGCAAAATAGATGGTAAGGATTATCATTCTATAATCAACGAAGAAAAGAAAGCTCAATATAGAATAGCAACTGTCAAATACATTGTTGAGAAAACAGAGTATTATGATAGTCTGGATAAAAGTGCACAATATTTTTATGATATTGAAATAAGTGATTATATTGAAAATTTGAGGTTTAATGTTATACCGATAATAGTTATTCTATTGATTGTGGTACCTATGTATACAGATGATATATATGCAGGAACATTAGCTATGATTAAATCATCTAAAAATGGAAGAATGATATTGTTAAAATCGCGGCTGAACATTAGTTTATTAATTTCATTGTTGATATGTATATTATTTGCATTTATTGAATTTGTGACAAAGTATATTATATTTGATTTAGGAAATCTGAATGCAGGGGTTGATAGTCTGATGATTGAGAGGACTATGCATTTACCATATATTATATCGGACTTGTCTATATGGCAATTTATTGTTTTATTATATCTGTTCTATCTTATAATCTCGGTTATGATTAGCATAATTGGTTTATTAGTTTCTAAAATATCACGAGGAAATATAGAAGCATTTTCAATAATGAGCGTTATTATTGTAGGTGTTTCATATATTTTAAATATTTTGTGACTGATATGTAATGACCTTTCAATAAATGGTATCATTTTAAAGAGGTGGTAAATATGTGTAAGGCATGGGATGACCATAAAAAGCGTAGTATTCAGGAAGGTAGATATCTTGAAATATATTCGTTAGTACAGGATGGCATAATAGAGCCGGAATTAGGAGCAAAGCGACTGAATATGACGTTTGCAGACTTTGAAAGGGCGATGCAAAAGGCGGGATACAAGCTCTAATCAACCAGTCCCTTATTCTTCCACTTTCCGCTCTTCCAGCGCAGCACCATACCGACGGCTCTGATGCACTCGTCACTTGCGAGTCCGATGTAAGCACCGACTGCGAGAAGCCCCAGATGAAGTCCGAAGAAGTATGTTCCACCGACCGCCGCAAGGTACATGAAAACAGCACCCATGACAACCGGGAATACGGCGTCACCGCTTGTCTTCAGTGCCTGACCATAGACCAGATTGGTGACTCTTCCAAACTCCAGCACAATATCGATGGCGAGAAGCTTTGTGACCAGATTTATCATCTGTACGTCATTCGTGAAGATTCGTACAATGTAGTTACCTAAAAGCGCAAATGTGATAGAAAGGCAGGATGCCGTAATCACACCGTAGATAGCGGCCTTGCGAGTGCCCCTATCACATTCGTCATACTCCTTTGCTCCGATATGCCAGCCGGTCAGGATGGCATTTGCCTGAGCTAAGGCAGCACCAATACAGTACGAAAAGTTAGCAATCTGTGTGGCATAAGAGCGCGCAGTGACGTTCAGTCCGTCAGCATCCATCTGGTTCATGAATCGCACTACAAGAGTCATTGCGATATTGTAAAGCGCGGTTTCACAGGCAGACGGGAAGCCAATCTTTATAATCTGTCCGAGAATTTTTCCGGGAGCTATGCGCTCGGGACTGTCCTTTGCCTTGATGAGCACAGCGCCCATTGTGGCAACAATAATCAGATTGATAATACGTGAAATAACCGTTGCTGTGGCAACACCCATAACGCCCCAGTTCATTACAAAGAGAAAAACAGCGTTAAGTATAAAGTTAATGACATTTCCAATAATTGATGCCCAAAGGGATTGCTTTGTGTAGCCGAAAACTCTCAGGTAGCTTGAAAAAATCGGTATGAGAGCATTTAAAAAGCAGGCACCTCCAACAATGCGCAGATAAGTATTTGCCGAATCAAAGAGCGCCGGTGCAATGCTGACCATTTTAAGAATATTTCCGGAAAAAACAGCCAGAAACACAGACATGAGCACACCTATTACAGCGTTAAATATAAGCCCAAGCTGCCTTGCCTGATATGCTATACCCGGTTTTCCAGCACCGATATTCTGCGTCATGACAGCAACCATACCGCTTGAGATGACACCAAACATGATGATGAAAACAGAGATATATGTATTTGCCGTGCCGACAGCACCAACCGCCTGGTCGCTCACGGATGACAGCATAAGAGTGTCGACCATGCCTGACAGCATGTAAAAAAGTGTTTCGAAGCATATTGGAATGGAAAGCTGTGTAAGTGTTTTTCTTTGAACCTGCATATAGATTACCTCATTTATAATGTATGTATACTTTTATAATGTATGTATACTTTGTGATATTAACAGAAAGAATGCAAACTTCTCATTATAAACTTCATTTGGGAGAGGAAGATATAAAGAAGAGAAGCTTGCATGCATCAATATATTACATTATCACAAATAATTCTTGTATTATTTCAAGGAAAAATTGTACTATTTCTACTTTATCTATAATTTAGTCTCAGAAAATGAAATGCTATAAACCAAGGGTAAGTTCACAGGTTTTTTTATGCTTATCCCAATCGCTCTTGCATTTATCACAGTAATATGCTATCTGGTATCCGCCATTGTCGGTATATGATTTTGTTATTGCATAGTACCCGGCCTTAAGTTTAACGGTGCGTCCGTCTAGGAATTTAAGCTCTCTTCGACAGTACTCATCATCCCTGTCAGGGCCAGGTTTTGGCTGATGGTTGGAACATCAGGATTATATGTACCATCGTTATCAACATAGTCGGTCTCTATCTCGCTGTAATAAGCCTTAAGATTAGCCCAATCAGATGCAACCTTTGATTTATGTATATATGAAATAAATTGAGGCGCGAGAATTCCGATAAGAACCGCCATTATTGAAATTACAATTATAAGTTCTACAAGTGAAAAGCCTTTGTTGGAGCTAGAGCTTCTTTGCATATATGTACCTCCTAAAAAGAGCCGGTAGCTCTGTAATCTGCAAACTTTGAATAATATAAAACCATAGCAGCGTTGTTGTCAACAGAAAATAAAAACTTGCAAAATTGATGAAATATTGTATTATTCAGATTACAATTTGCAATTTATATTACAAAAATCAGAAGTTTTATTGTAAAATGAAATAAATATTATGTAAGTAAATAGCAGGTAGAAAAATGTATTTTGAATTAAAAGAAAACCGGCCACACGGCACACCGGAAAATCCGTTCAGCCAATACCATATCAGTGATGTAAAGCGTGCATTCCAGATTCCGGTACACTGGCACGATGAGCTGGAAATTATATATGTAAAACGGGGCAAGCTGCATGTGACCATATCAGGTGAAAACTATATAGGAAGTCCAAAGGATGCATTTGTGGTATCTCCGGGCAGTCTGCATTTAATGGGCTCGCCGACAGGAGATGCAGATTATTACACGTTTCTGTTTCCTCTTGAATATATATCATTTCAGACGGACGATCTCATGGAAAAATCAATCCTATCCCCTCTCAAACGAGGCAGACTTATGATTAGTCCTCAGATAAATGATACAGCAGCAGATATATGCGAGCGGCTGATAGAGATAAATGCACAGATATCAGGGAAAAACGCAGAAAGCACAGATGCTGCAAATATAGAGGCGCAATTTGAGACAAAAATAACTCTCATCAAATTCATCCGGAAAATGTGGAAAAATGGTCTGATTCTGGAAAATGGCACAAACGGCACCAACACAACAGAAAAAGAAATGATAACGTATATCCGGCAAAACTATACAAGGGAAATTTCTCTGAAGGAATTTGGCGCACAGTTTCATTTGTCAGAAAAATACATATCACGCTACTTTAAAGAGCATTTTCATATTACCCTGTCACAGTATGTCAATCATCTCAGGCTGGAGCAGGCCAGACAGCTATTGGAGGAATCAGCAGCTTCCGTTACAGAGGTTGCGATGTGTAGTGGATATCAGAATGTGAGCTATTTTATACGCAGCTTCAAGAAAATGTATGGGGTATCACCTCTTAAATACAGAAATTTTCAAACTTTACCTTGACAAAGTGACAAAAAGAGCATAAAGTATATAAAAAGATTAATTTAACAGTGTTTCAAAACCGATGAGAAAGAAGAGTAGACCTTTCCGGATATCTCAGAGAGCTGCAGATGGTGGGATTGCAGTATGGATGGATTTGTTGAATGGCCTTTCGAGGGTGATCCGAAGCGTTTGATTGTACAGAGCATAGTTTCTTAACGATTAAATCAGTAGGCGTCACCGGGAACCGAACCCGTTATCATTTCGGCATGTATATTAGTACATGACAGAGTGGACAATTCGTCAAATTGAGTGGTACCGCGATAATAAGAATTTATTACCGTCTCAAGCATTAGCTTGAGGCGGTTTTTTGCATAAACACCCACATGATGAAATGTCGTTAGCGCAAATTTGATTTGACGCTATGACATTTGGCTTGTTGCGGCAGGTTTATGAGAAAATCGCGAACATCGGGAAACAAACACTTCACAAAGAAAGTGAGGAATTCAATATGAAAAAGAAAGTATTATCAGTAATTTTAGCAGCAGTTTGCACCATGGGCCTTATGGCAGGCTGTGGAGCAGAGGGTTCAAAGGGCTCTACACAGAGTGGAGCAAAGGGTGACAGCTACACAGTAGGTATTTCGCAGTTTGCAGAGCATGGCTCTCTTGACAACTGCAGGGAGGGCTTCTTAGAGGGCCTCAAGGAAGAGGGCATTGAGGAAGGTAAAAACCTAAAGGTTGATTACCAGAATGCACAGACAGATACCGGTACAGCAAGCACTATTGCAGACAGCTTCGTATCTGAGAAGGTTGATATGATTTGTGCCATCGCTACACCATGTGCAGCCAGCGCCTACAATTCAGCTATGAATGCAGACATTCCAATAGTATACACAGCAGTTTCAGATCCTGTTGTAGCAGGTCTTGCTAAGGAGGACGGCTCAAGTGTCGGAAATATCACAGGTTCATCAGACGTGCTTCCTGTTGAGGAGCAGCTTAAGATGATCAGACAGATGATGCCGGATGCAAAGAAAATCGGTATTCTATACACCACAAGTGAGGCAAATTCATGCAGCACCATTGAGGAGTACAAAAAGCTTGCTGATAAATATGATTTTGAAATCGTTGATACCGGAATAAACACATCAGCAGATATTGAGATTGCAGCATCAGATCTTGTTTCCAAGGTTGACTGCCTGTGCAACCTCACAGACAACACAGTAGTAAATGCACTCCAAACTGTTCTCGACAAGGCAAATGGAGCAAAGATTCCGGTATTCGGAAGTGAAATTGAGCAGGTTAAATCAGGCTGTGTCGCTTCAATGGGAATTGATTACTACCAGCTTGGAATCAAGACAGGAAAGATGGCAGCAAAGATTTTAAAGGGTGAGGAGAAAGCCTCTGACACTCCGTTTATCACAGCTTCAAAGGCTGAGCTTTATGTAAACACTGCAGCAGCAGACAAGATTGGCATGACACTTGATGCAGATTATATCAAGGATGCAGCCGAGACATTTGATAAGATTGAAGTAAAATAGTTACGTTGATTTTTAAAGCAGGGGAGGATACACCGTGACACTAGTTTTAAGCGTTTTAGAGCAGGGCATGATTTATGCGATCATGGCTCTTGGAATATATATCACATACACCATACTGGATTTTCCGGATCTGACCGTAGATGGAAGCTTTCCGCTTGGAGCGGCACTTTCGGCGGTACTCATCACAAAGGGCGTTAATCCGATACTCACACTGCTTGTGACATTTGCGGCAGGTGCGTTTGCCGGAATGCTGACCGGAATCATCCATGTGAAGCTCAAGGTGCGTGACCTTTTATCGGGAATTATCATGATGACAGCGCTTTATACGGTAAATCTTCGTATTGCAGGAAGAGCAAACCTGCCAATATACAATATGACCACACTTTTTGACAATGATTTTGTCAGAAATGTATTTAAGGGCGGCTTAGCACAGTTTTCAAATGTGATTATCATCCTTGTTATCACACTTGTGATGAAATTCCTGCTCGACTGGTACATGAGCACAAAGTCAGGATATCTGCTTCGCGCCGTAGGTGACAACGAGACTATCGTTACATCTATGGGTGTGGACAAGGGCATCACAAAAATCATCGGCCTTGCAATCGCCAACGGCCTTTGCAGCTTAAGCGGATGCATTTTTGCACAGCAGCAGAGATATTTCGACGTATCAATGGGAACCGGAACAATGGTTATCGGACTGGCGAGCGTTATTATCGGAATCAGCCTGCTTAAAAAGGCAACCTTTTTACGTGTGACCTCAAGTGTTGTTATCGGAGCGATTGTATACAAGGCCTGTGTGGCAATCGCTATAAAGCTTGGTATGCCGTCGAGCGATTTGAAGCTCATTACAGCGGTATTGTTCCTCATCATTCTGGTGCTTGGAATGGATAGAAACAAAAGAAAGAAGGTGGCATAATGTTAGAACTCAACCATATCCACAAATTATATAATCCGGGAACAGTCAACGAGATATGCCTCTTTGATGATTTTAATCTGAAAATAGATGATGGACAGTTTGTTTCCGTTGTAGGAAGTAATGGCTCTGGAAAGACATCTATGCTCAACATCATCTGCGGTTCTATCCCTATTGACGGTGGCAGCATAGTGGTAAACGGCACTGACATCACAAAGCAGAAGGATTTTATCAGACACCGCCGCATAGGCCGTGTATTTCAGGATCCGTCAAAGGGAACCTGTCCTTCCATGACAATCCTTGAAAATCTGTCCATAGCTGACAACAAAGGAAAGACATACGGTCTGGGTCGTGGTACAAACCACAGCAGGATAGAGCATTACAAGGAGATGCTTGCCGAGTTAAACCTCGGACTTGAGGATAAGCTTCACACAAAGGTTGGCGCACTTTCAGGAGGTCAGAGACAGACACTTGCGCTTCTCATGGCTACGATGAATCCAATCGAGTTTCTAATCCTTGATGAGCACACAGCAGCCCTCGATCCAAAGACTGCTGAGATTGTAATGCAGCTCACAGGCAAGATTGTGGCAGAGAAGAAGGTCACAACAATCATGGTCACACACAATCTGCGCTACGCTGTTGAATACGGAGACCGCCTTATTATGATGCATCAGGGCAAGGCGATAATCGACAAGGCCGGCGCCGATAAGAAGGCTATGCAGGTTGATGATATTCTTGGCACATTCAATGAGATCAGTATTGAGTGTGGAAACTAGGGAGTGCGAAATGTAAATATGAATTGAAAATGTCCTCCTGTGGGAGTATAATATAACTATACTATACTTCTGAGGGAGGATATTTTTATGCTTTTATATCATGGATCGGATCATATTATTGAAAAGCCGGAATTTGGTGCAGGAAAGAAGCATAATGATTATGGAAGGGGATTCTATTGTACACAAAATATAGAATTAGCTAAGGAATGGGCCGTATCAGAGGATGCAGACGGATATGTTAATAAATATAGCATATATACATCAAAACTAGAGGTTTTGGATATAAACAGTGACAAATATACTATGATGCATTGGCTTGGAATATTACTTAAGAACCGTATATTTACACTTACAACTCCACTTGAACGAGAGGCAAAACAATATATTCTGGATAATTTTAATATATCACTGGATGGAATTGATATTGTAAAGGGGTATAGGGCAGATGATAGTTATTTTTCTTATGCACGTGATTTTATAAGTGGTGTTATTTCTTATGAACAGCTTTCAAAGGCTATGAGACTGGGAAAGCTTGGAGAGCAATACTGTCTTATCAGTAAAAAAGCATTTGCAGCTTTAGAATATACCGGAAGTGAGTATGCTGATTTTAAGGAATGGTATCCACGGAAAATGCTTAGAGATATGTATGCCCGAAAAGGATATAGGGATATGGAAAAGGAATCATATAGAAGGGGAGAACTGTATATTTCAAGGATTATAGATGAGGAGATGAAAAAAGATGATTTACGCATATGACAAGGTTTATCTTCGAATTGCACAGCGAAGTCTTGGGGAGATGCTTAGTTATGCAGTGTATGACCTCGGATATGAGCTGGAGGATTATTATAAAAGATTTTTGCAGTCTGAATATAGTATGCGCTTTTCAAAAGGCGATTTATTTGTGATAACCGGGATGTCGGGCGCTGAACTTGCGATAAGGGTATTAGATATACCTGATGATGATATAATCATGCCTTCGTACAATACAGCTAAAAGCCAGGAATATTGGACAGGATGGATTCTGGCATATTACCAATGGGAGAATGGCAAAACCTTTGAAATGATTGATAAAGAGATACCTATTTGTAAAATCAGAAATATGTATAATCCTTATCATGAGATGGATATTTCATCTGCCATTTTGAAATTGAGAGAGATGAGTCAGGTATCAAGAGCGGAGACATATCTTAAAAAACTACGCAAAAGGGCTGGTATCAGTCAGAGCATTCTTGCGGAAGAAACAGGCATTCCTGTAAAAACTATTCAACAGTATGAACAGCGCAGAAAGGATATAAATAAAGCACAGGTCGAGTATGTTGTCAGGCTGTCAAAGGCATTGTGCTGTGAACCGCAGGATATTTTGGAGGAAAAATAAAAACTGTGATATAGTCGGTAAATCATATCCTCATCATCCCCGACATAATACATCCTCCGGTGGCTCCACATTCCATAACATCAGCAAGTCGCGGAACACTAATGTGTGGCATTGCATCATAAGCTGTGCTGTTATCGTTTGAAGCAATATTGATACCGCCGATTGCATAAACCGGTATCTCAACCGCATCACAGACATTTTTGAGGAAATCAAGTCCGCGCGGAGGCAGTCCTTTTTTGCAGTCGGTTGCAAAAATATGTCCTGCCGTCATATATGTGGCTCCAAGCTGTTCGGCTTTTATGGCATCTTCTACAGAATGGACAGAGGTTCCGATAACCTTGAAGAATTGTTGATAATTGTCAGTGCTTTTTGACATACCTGTGGATATATTGCCGGATACATTTTTTTTGACATAAGCTTCAAGGATTGGCAATGGCAGATGTATATATGGATGCTCAAGTTCCATTGCTACATTTATAAAGCTGTGCAGCATGCACTGCACATCATATTTTTTACACAGAGCAATCACATCGCGTGCCAGAGACAGATATTCTGCCTCCGGCATATCCTTTTCCCTGAGCACAATTGCATGGGGATGGAGCTTACAGACGCGCTCGAGCTGTTCCATGAACGGACGGCTGCAAAGGTGTCTGTTTGTGATAGCGATTATATTATCACTCTGTAAAGCATGTTTTGAGTTTTCGTATAAGAGTTTTTCTTTATTCATATTTGTTCCTACATATTCATATATACATATTTATACCTGTTAAAATTAAGATGATTACTGATTCTAATTCAAGCATTTCATTGTTTACAGGATTCCTACACGTAAATATAGTCGCTCATCACCGGCTGCAAACCATTGTCGAGCAATGCATTAAATACCTCATCCACGCTTCTGCCATCAGAGATTTCAAACTGGTCATCGCCCTTGTCCTCTATATCGTCCACATGGCTTCCGATTCCGGTGCTGACACCGGCTGAAATCTTGGTGGCGGCGATATTTACGAGATTGTCACGCACACGCGCTACCTCTCTAGTAGATATGGTGATGCTTGCAAACGGCATGAAGAGCCTGTAAGCGCATACTACCTGAAGGAGCTGTGTCTCGTGGACATCCTTTGGATTGATACGGTCATTGTTTATGATAGGGCACAGACGAGGGCATGAGAATGCAATCTCGGCTCTTGGATATTTTTTCTGGAGCAGGTATGCGTGATATCCGGTGGCAAGCGCATCCTTCCTGAAATCATCGAGACCTAAAAGTGCGGCAAAGCCGACACCTCTCATACCGCCCTTAAGAGCACGCTCCTGTGCATTTACACGGTAAGGGAAAATTCTCTTGTGTCCGGCAAGGTGGAGAGTCTCGTATTTGTCAGAGTTGTAGGTCTCCTGGAAAACGGTCACATAGTCAGCACCGCACTCGTGCAGGTATGCGTACTCGTCAGAGTTCATAGGATAAACCTCAAGACCTATAACCTTGAAATATTTGCGGGCAATTTTGCATGCCTCTCCAATGTATTCGACGTCTGACATTTTCTTGCTCTCACCGGTGAGAATCAGGATTTCCTGAAGACCGGTTTTGGCGATTGCAGCCATTTCCTTTTCTATTTCTGAGGCATTCAGCTTTGCGCGGTTGATTTTATTGTGACAGTTGAAACCACAGTAGATACAGTAGTTTTCGCAGTAGTTTGATATGTAAAGCGGTGTAAACATGCATACGCTGTTGCCGAAGTGCTTTCTGGTCTCAAGCTGTGCAGCCTGTGCGATTTCCTCAATAAATGGTTGTGCGGCAGGCGAGAGCAGAGCCTTGAAATCCTCCAATGTGCGGTATTCGTGGGAGAGCGCCGCGCGAACATCGGCTGCGGTGTATTGGTCGTAGTCGTAGGCATCCATTTCGGCAACAACCCTGTCCATGATATCGGAGTCAAGCACCTCCATATCAGGCAGATATTTCATATGGTCTATTCTGTTTTTCTTCATGTCCTCGAGGATTACTTCGTTTACAATGCTGTCGTTGAAGTGGTCATCGTTGGAGATATTTGCATTGATATCTTTATCGTTTGTTATATTTGTATCGTTAGTCATTATGTGTTCCCTTCAAAAGCTAATTATTATATAATCGATTAGTCGCGCAGATATCCTGTCAGAGGAGATGATGCGCTGGCTCCTTTGGTCAGAGTGCGTCCGAGTCCTGACAGATAAGCCATTCTTCCGGCCTCGATAGCCTTTTTAAATGCTTCTGCCATTATCTCAACATCACCGGCTGTTGCAACAGCGGTGTTTGCCATGACTGCGGCAGCACCCATTTCCATAGCCTCGCATGCCTGTGAAGGACGGCCTATGCCTGCATCCACGATGATAGGCAGATCGATTTCGTCAATCAGAATCTGGATAAATTCCTTTGTGCAGATACCTTTGTTTGAGCCGATTGGTGCACCGAGAGGCATGATGCAGGCAGCGCCGGCGTTGGCAAGGTCTCTTGCCACGTTGAGGTCAGGATACATGTAAGGCATTACGACAAAGCCCTCCTTTGCGAGAATCTCTGTAGCCTTTATTGTCTCAAAGTTGTCCGGAAGCAGATATTTGCTGTCGCGCATGATTTCAATTTTCACGAAGTCTCCACAGCCCAGCTCGCGGGATAAACGTGCGATTCTTACAGCCTCATCGGCATTTCTGGCGCCTGATGTGTTTGGAAGCAGTGTGACATTGTCCGGAATATAGTCGAGAATGTTTGCCAGTCCTCCATCGTTTGCACGGCGCAGAGCCAGCGTGATAATCTGTGCATCAGCCTTCTCAATGCAGGCCTTTACCAGGTCGAGTGAAAACTTTCCCGATCCAAGGATGAAACGTGAGGTAAACTCGTGACCTCCTAAAACTAATTTGTCGTTTGCTAAATCTATATTTTTACTCATGATTAACTCCTTATATTTTTATTGATGGTGTAAAAAGTGTTTGTTTTTAATCAGCCACCGCCCATAAAGCTTAAAATCTCTACCACATCGCCGTCGGCGATAGCAGTGCTGTCATACTCAGTCTTTGGAAGAATCTCTTCATTCAGCTCCACAACGATGTGCTTAGGGTTGTAATTGTTAGCTGAAAGATACTGCGAAACAGTCATGCCGCATACATCTGCAGCTTCTTTACCGTTGATTTTTACCATTGTGCGTCTCCTTTCCGGATTGAGATGTGGAAAAAGCGGGGATTACCCCGAAGCAATATACTAAAAAAGAGTTCACAAAGCAATACACCCGCGGTGGTGTACCCCTTCATGAACTCTGTTCACTCTCAAAA
>ERZ780168.2930-NODE-2930-length-14258-cov-6.305006_pt1 | contig 14258 bp, 14 predicted proteins | sample MGYA00510981_ERZ780168 | MGnify/ENA primary metagenome ERZ780168 (study PRJEB29588, sample SAMEA2158769) | human gut metagenome | biome: human gut; feature: human-associated habitat; material: faeces | place: Denmark | collected 2008/2010 ...
GCCGCGCCGAGCTGCGCCGCTACTACCATGCGTTCGGCATGGTCAAAAGCGTAAAAGCTAAGGACGAAGACAGCGTATACACCCAGTATTATGATTATACCGAGCCTGTCGCCAAAATCCCTGGCCACCGTATTCTGGCCCTGGACCGCGGCGAGCGGGAAGGCTTTTTGAAGGTGAGCATTGCCGTGGAAGCCGAGCGCGCCGGGGGCATTGTGGCCTGGATGTTCGCCCGCAAAAAGACCGGCGGCGCCAGCGCTGCCATTGTGGAAGCCGCGGCACTGGATGCCTACAGCCGCCTGATCCACCCCAGCCTGGAAAACGAACTGCGGGGTGAACTTTCGGACGCCGCTGCTGAGGGTGCCATCCATGTCTTTGGCGACAACCTGCGCCAGTTACTGCTCCAGCCGCCCATCCGCGGCAAAACGGTCATGGGTCTGGACCCCGGCTACCGCATGGGCTGCAAGGTGGCGGTGGTGGACGGCACCGGCAAGGTGACCGGCCATGCCGAGGGCACAGCGGCCGTCACGGCCCGCAATGAGCGCGGCGAAAAGACCACCTGTACCATCACGGTGCGCAAAAGCACAGCCAGCCGCCTGGTGCTGAACACCAGCGATCTGACGCTTACCATTACAGAGCAGGAGCCTGCCCCGACGAAACAGCTGAAGCTGGAACAGAACAAAGGCGGGTTTACCTATGTGCGGCAGTGGGTCAGCAGCAACCCGGCGGTGGCATCGGTAAGCACAAACGGTACCGTAAAGGCGCAGGGGTCCGGCAAGGCCGTCATCAGCGCACTGACCACAGCCGGGCAGGTGCTGCGCTGCACGGTAACGGTCACATCGGAGATCGGACGGGTGCAGATGAGCAAAAATGCCATGCTGCTGCAGGCAGTGGGAGCCAGTCAGAAGCTGACCGCGCAGGCTGCAGGCGCCAAAAACGGAACGATGACATGGCTCAGCAGCAATCCGGGCGTGGCAACTGTAAGTGCGGATGGCATGGTAACGGCGGTGGGCGACGGTGAAACGATGATCCTTGCCGTTACACCGGAGGGTCGTGCCGATGCCTGCTATGTGGCCGTGGGAGCGGCGGCGTGGCGGTTCCGCTCGGAGGACGAACTTGCCGAAACGCTGACCCTGACCGGCCAGCTGCCCTATTCGGATGGAAAATAAAAAGAAAAATGGGAGCGTTCTGTGCAGCAGGATGCTCCCATTTTTTCAAAACCCGCTGGGCAGAAAGATCATCGTTCCCCGGGCAGACCACGCCATCCGCTGGGCCATGCAGCCGGGCGCACCGGCCAGCAGAAACAGGGCCAGTGCGGCGAGCAGCAGCACCCATCCAAGGCCGCTGTGCGGCCTGCCGGAAAAAGGCTCCCCTTTTTTGCGTCTCATCCCGCTGCCCCCTTTTTGTTGTGCTGGGCCATCCTATGCGCCGCAGGCACCGATTGTGCAACCGGCCCGGCTGTGGTACAATAAAACCTTAAGAGATACATTGTACAGGGAGAACAATCTTTATGCTTACCATCACACTGCTGGGCACCGCTGCTACCATGCCGCTGCCGGACCGGGCGCTTTCGGCTGCGTTTGCAGCCTGCGGCGGTCACGGCCTGCTCTGGGACTGCGGCGAGGGAACTCAGGCAGCGGCACACCGGGCAGGCGTGAACCTGATGCGGGCGGATGCCATCTGCCTGACCCACTACCACGGCGACCATATCTTCGGCCTGCCCGGCCTGCTGCAAACGCTGGGCTGTCAGGGCCGCACCCGGCCGCTGACGATCTTTGGCCCGGCCGAGGGGATGGAGCCGGTCTGGGGCGCCATCCGCACCCTGACCGGCCCTCAGCCCTATGCCATCCGGGCTGTGCCGCTGGGCACCGACCCCGTCCGGCTGGAAACGCTGGCCCCCGGCTGGCCGGTGGGGGCCGGACTGCTGCCCTTCCGGACGAAGCACCGGGTCCCCAGCCGGGGCTACCGGCTGGACCTGCCCCGCGCAGGCCGCTTTGACCCGGCCAGAGCCAGAGCGCTGGGGGTGCCGGTGCAGCAGTGGAGATTGTTGCAGCGCGGGGAGCCGGTCACCCTGGAAGATGGGGCAGTCATTGCACCCGGACAGGTGCTGGGCGCACCCCGCAGAGGGCTGCGGTTCGTGTTCTCCGGCGATACGGCCCCCTGCGCCGCGCTGGAACAGGCCGCACAGGATGCTGACCTGCTCCTCTGCGATGCCACCTACCCGGACGATGTGCAGCAGACCCAGGCGAAACAGTATGGGCACAGCACCTTTCGGCAGGACGCTGAACTGGCGGCGCGGGCCGGGGCGCGGCGGCTCTGGCTCATGCACTATTCGCCCATCATCACCGACCCGGAAGCCGCCCGCCCGGCGGCGGAAGCGGCCTTCCCGGCGGTGGAATGCGGCGTGGACGGACAACAGATCATTTTGCGATACGACGAGGAACCTTCATGACAGCTGAGACCATTTCCTTTCCGCTGGACCCCGGTGCAGCGGCCCTGCTGACGCGCCTTCATGCGGCAGGCCATGCCGCCTATGCGGTGGGCGGCTGTGTGCGGGACAGTCTGCTTGGCCAGACCCCGCACGACTGGGACCTCTGCACCAGCGCGACCCCCGAACAGGTGCTGGAGTTGTTCGGGAAAGCGCACTGCATCCCGACGGGATTGCAGCACGGCACCGTGACCGTCAAACACGGCGGGGAGCTGTACGAGATCACGACCTTCCGCACCGAGGGGGCGTATTCCGACGGCCGCCACCCGGACCACGTCGCCTTTGTGCCGGACGTAAAAGAAGACCTGGCCCGGCGGGATTTCACCATCAACGCCATGGCCTATAACGCCGAAGAAGGGCTCATCGACCCGTTCGGCGGGCAGAACGACCTTGCCGCCGGCATCGTGCGGGCGGTGGGGGAGCCGCAGCGCCGGTTCGAGGAAGACGCCCTGCGCATCCTGCGGCTCTACCGGTTCGCGGCCCGGTTCGGCTTTGCCATCGACCTGGCCACCGGGCAGGCGGCCAGAGCGCTCTGCCGCCATCTGGACTGCGTGTCCGAAGAGCGCATCGCGGAGGAGCTGAGCCGCCTGCTGGCTGCTCCGGCACCGGGGGCCTATTTGGAAGCGGAGGTGCTGGCGGTCATCTTCCCGGAACTGGATGCGGCAGAGCTTCCGGAAAGCCGACGCATCCTCGACGCGCTGGAACCGGGCATGGAACACGTCCCGGTCCGGCTGGCGGCGCTGCTGTGTCCGCTGGGCGAAGCCGGTGCAAGAGCGGCGCTCAAGCGGCTCAAGTGCTCCAACGCCCTGACCGGTACAGTGGCGACGCTGGTGGGGGAGAGTCGGGAGCTTCTTCCTCAGACACGAATCGGGCCATTCCATTGCCCGCCCCATTGCCTGCGGCAACAGGGCCCCACCCACCGGACGGTCTTCGGAAGAACTTCCGACTCTCCTTTGGAAGAGACACGGATTCAGACGAAGCGCCTTCTGGGAAAGTATGGTCTGCACATGGTAGAGCAGTTGGATGCACTCTGTGGGGCAATCGCGCCGGACCGGGTGGCGGAGTTTGCTGCGCAAGCCGAGCTGGCCCGTCAGTTGGAAGCGGACGGTGCCTGCTGCCGCATCAACCAGCTGGCCGTGAATGGCCGGGACCTGATGGACGCAGGCATCCGGCCGGGGCCTGGGCTGCGCCGGGTGCTGGATGCTCTGCTGGAACAGGTGCTCACCGGGCAGCTCCCCAATGAGAAAGCGGCGCTTCTGGCCGCAGCGGCGCAGGTCGCTGCGTCTTGACAAGCGAACGGACGTGCGGTAGTATAATACTACTGCTTTTGTATGTTATAACATGAGGAACAAAATGACAGAAACACAGAATGCAAACCGCCCCGGTGCGCTCATTGCGATGAGCGGCGGCGTAGACAGCTCGGTTGCAGCCTGGCTGATGCAGCAGAAGGGCTATGCCTGCACCGGCATCACGATGCGGCTCACCCGCAACGAGACGCTGGGCCAGTCCGGCTTTCACACCTGCTGCTCGGAAAAGGACATCGAAGATGCCGCCGAGGTGGCGTATGCGATGGACATTCCCTATGAGGTGCTGGATTTCACCGCCGACTTCCGGGAAAAGATCATCGAGAAATTCATCCGGGTCTATGAGGCGGGCGGCACCCCGAATCCCTGCATCGACTGCAACCGGTATATGAAGTTCGACCACCTTCTCTCCTGGGCGCGGGAGCATGGGATGGAGTATGTGGTCACAGGCCACTATGCCCGCGTGGAGCAGGACGGGGCCACCGGCCGCTGGCTGCTGAAGAAGGGCCTGGACGAAGGAAAAGATCAGAGCTATGTGCTTTACAACCTGACGCAGGAGCAGCTGGCCCATGTCCGCCTGCCGCTGGGGGCACTGCACAAGAGCGAGGTACGTGAGATCGCGGAGCAGCAGCATTTTATCAACGCCCGCAAGCATGACAGCCAGGACATCTGCTTTGTGCCGGATGGCGACTACGAAAAGTTCATGGAAGATTTCACCGGCAAGCGCTACCCGGCAGGCGATTTCCTCGACGAGGCGGGCCGCAAAGTGGGCACCCACAAGGGGGCCGTGCGGTATACCATCGGCCAGCGGAAGGGTCTGGGCCTTGCCATGGGCGCACCGGTCTATGTCTGCGCCAAGGATATGCAGGCCAACACGGTCACGGTCGGCCCGGAGAAAAGCCTGTTCGACCGCATCGTCTACGCCGAGGAGGTCAACTGGATCGCCATCCCGGCGCTGACGGCCCCGCTGCGGGTCACGGCCCGCACCCGGTATCATCAGGTCGAGCAGGCCGCGACCGTCTACCCGGCGGGCGAGGATCGGTTCCGGCTGGAATTTGACGAGCCGCAGCGCGCGCCTACGCCTGGGCAGGCGGTGGTGCTGTATCAGGGCGATGTGGTCCTGGGCGGCGGCACCATCGTGCGGGTGGAAAAGTGACCCGCTCCCCGATGGGAGCGCATGATGGAGCACAACTGAAAACCGGCTGCGCCGGGCAGGCGCGGCAGGACCAGAGAAGTGGAGAGTATGGATATGCAAGATCAGTATTCCCGCACCCAGCTGCTGCTGGGCAAGGAAGCCATGGAAACGCTGCACCATTCCCGTGTGGCAGTGTTCGGCATTGGCGGCGTGGGCGGCTATACCGTTGAGGCACTGGCCCGCAGCGGCGTGGGTGCGCTGGACCTCATCGACGACGATAAGGTCTGCCTGACCAACCTGAACCGTCAGATCGTGGCCACCCGCAAGACGGTGGGGCAGTATAAGGTGGATGTGGCGGAACAGCGCATCCACGAGATCGACCCCAACATCAAGGTCACGACCTACAAGACCTTCTTCACCCCGGAGACGCAGGACCAGTTTGATTTCACCCAGTACGACTATGTGGTGGATGCCATCGACACCGTCACCGGCAAGATCGCGCTGGTGGTCAAGGCCAAGGAGGCGGGCACGCCCATCATCTGTGCCATGGGCGCAGGCAACAAGATGGACCCCACCCGTTTTGAGGTGACGGATATCTACAAAACTTCCGTCTGCCCGCTGGCCAAGGTCATGCGCACCGAGTGCCGCAAGCGGAAGATCAAGCACCTGAAGGTCGTCTACTCCAAGGAGCCTGTCATGACGCCCATCGAGGATGATTCCATCAGCTGCAAGAATCACTGCATCTGCCCGCCGGGCACCCAGCGCAAGTGCACCATCCGCCGCTCCGTCCCCGGCTCCAATGCCTTTGTGCCGTCGGTCGCCGGTCTCATCATCGGCGGCGAGGTCGTCAAGGACCTCGTCGGTTTCGTGCCTCTGAAGGGGTAAACCCTCTCAGTCTCGCAAACATGCTCGACAGCTCCCCCGAAAGGGGGAGCTTTTGCTTTATAAAAAGTGCGCGAAGCAATGACGAAGAGGGTGGAATCCTTGCATAAAACAAATTTGCAAATAAATTGCAAATTCCTCTTGCAATTTGCGCCGAAACCATGTATAATCTCCCTTGCACGAAAACGCAATCAATTTGCAATTTACAAAACTGAAGCGCCGTTCCGGTGCAAGGAGAACCCCGTATGGAACTGTTTTTGGATGTTTTGGGCGAGAGCCTGGTCGATACGGCCAAGATGCTGCCCTTTCTGTTTTTGGCCTATCTGTTCATTGAATACGTCGAGCACCGCCACGGCGAGAAGATCGAGGCCGTGCTGGAACGCAGCGGCCGCTGGGGGGCCATCCCGGCGTCGCTGCTGGGCTGTGTGCCGCAGTGCGGCTTTTCGGCCATTGCATCGAACTTTTATGCCTCCCGCGTTATCTCGCTGGGCACCCTCATCGCGGTGTTCCTCGCCACCAGCGACGAGGCGGTGCCGCTGCTGATCTCGATGCCGGCGTACTGGGATAAGCTCGTGCTGCTGATGGTCATCAAGGTGCTGTACGCCATTGCGGTGGGTCTGGTGTTGGACTTTGTGCTCCGCGGCATTCTGCCCAAGTCCCTGCGGGGCGGCTACACCGGCAGCGCCGATGAGATCGACTGCCATGAGACCCACGATGACGAGGAGGGGCATGAACGCCCCATCTGGCAGGCCGCGCTCCGCCATACGCTGGAGATCTTTGTCTTCATCTTCGGGTTCAGCCTGCTCTTCGGCCTCATCGTCGAGGGCGTGGGCGAAGACGTGTTCGCGGACGTTCTGGGCCAGATGGGCTTCTTCCAGCCGGTGTTCTCGGCGCTGGTGGGCCTCATCCCCAACTGTGCGGCCAGCGTTCTGCTGACCCAGCTCTATGTCGAAGGCGCCCTCCGCTTTTCCAGCCTGGTGGCGGGCCTGTGCACCGGCGCAGGCGTGGGCCTGGCGGTGCTCTGGCGGGCGAACCCCTCCTGGAAGCAGAACCTCTTCATCACCGGCCTGACCTGGGCCTCCGGCGCTGCCGTGGGCGTGGGCATCCAGCTCGTGGTCGCGCTGGCGGGCTGAGCCGGATCTATTATTTGATCTGCCGTCCTGAAATTGCTCAGGGCGGCTTTTTGTGGTATACTGAAACATATCATAAAAGCAAGGGAGAACACCATGCAATATCAACTTCTGGCAAGTGATTTCGATAACACGCTGGTCCCCTTCGGGGAGCCGAAGGCCCACCCGGCGGTGGTCCGGGCCGTGAAAAAGATGCAGGCGGCGGGCGGTAGGTTCGTGCTCAGCACCGGGCGCGGGTACTGTGTCGTCAACAAAGAGCAGCTGGGCGGCATCCGCTTCGATTACGCCATCACCTGCAACGGGGCCTGTGTCGTGGACAAAAACGGCACCGTCGTGGCCGAACATCCGCTGACCAACGAGGAAATGTACGCCCTCGTGGATTTCTGCGAGGATTACAACTACCCGTTGCAGTTCAACTACCGGGATGCCTATTACGCCTACTGCGAGTACGATGCGCTGAAGAGCTTCTACGATTCCCTGCCGAAAAGCGGCCTGACCTGCCTGGATGGTGAGGACCAGGACCGCCACCTCATCGACATGCCCCACGCGGCCTTCGTGGTCATGCCGCCGCAGGAGCTGGCCCGCTTCCACGAAAAGTTCGGCCACCTGGGCCTGCACTTCATGCAGACGGGCGGCGTCGGCCGAGACGGCTGGTGCTGCTACGACGTCGTGCGCGGCGGCATGGATAAGGGCGTGGGGCTTTCGGACCTGTGCGAGAAGATGGGCCTGACCCTGACCGACGCCGTGGCGGCGGGCGATTCCGCCAACGATGTGGGGATGCTGAAGGCGGCGGGCCTCGGCTGCTGCATGGCCAACGGCACCGCCGACGCAAAGGCTGCGGCCGACCGCGTCATCGGCGATGTGCGGGAGGACGGCCTGGCCGCTCTCATCGAGGAACTCTGGTTCGACGGCCCGAAGGCTGTGCCCTCCGGCCGCGACCTTGGCTCGGCCTGGGACGCGATGGAAAAGGCAGGCGTGGCGGAATGAGCTTTGCGCCAGTCTACAACGCGCACAGCCGCGCCCTCATCCTCGGCACCTGGCCCAGCCCGAAAAGCCGCGCGATGGCGTTCTATTACGGCCACCCGCAGAACCGCTTCTGGCCCATGCTGGCCGCGCTGACCGGGGAAGCCGTGCCCGCGCGGGAGGACATCGAGGCCAAAAAGCAGATCATCCTCCGCCATGGGCTGGCGTTGTGGGACACGCTGGAGCGCTGCACCATCACAGGGGCGTCGGATGCGTCCATCCGGAATGTGGTCCCCAACGACATCGCAGGGCTGCTGGCAAAAGCGCCCATCGAGGCGGTGTTCTGCAACGGGGCGACGGCCTATAAGATTTATACCAACTATCTGGAACCCATCAGCGGTATCCCGGCAGTCAAGCTGCCCAGCACCAGCCCCGCCAACGCCGCCTGCCGCCCCGAACGGCTGAAAGAGATCTGGGGCGAAGCGCTGGGACCGTGGCTAAATAATAAATCTTGATTTCAAAGCTGTAAATTATTCGTGAAACGCTTGCGTTTTTCCCAAAAGGCTTTATTATGGAACCATACAGGGAGCCGCAGGCTCCCGGACAAGGAGTTCGAAACATGAGCAAGATCATTCGCACCTCAAAGCCCAGCGTTCTGCCGTGGTATGCGGCGGCGCTGGTGTTCGTGGTGCTCTGCGCGGTGCTGCCGGTGTATCAGCTCTGGGCGCTGCTGGTGTCGCTGGGCGGTGCCTGCGCGGCGTTCGGCGCGGCAAAAAAAATCTGCCCGCCCCGCGTGGTGGAACACGAAGTGCCCTTCCACACCGGCGTGGACGATGTGGACGCCATGCTCACCGGGATGCAGAAGCAGCTGGATACCCTCCACGCTCTGAACGAGGCCCTGCCGGACCCGAACCTCTCGGCGGCGATGACCCGGATGGAAAAAGCGGGCCGCTCCATTGTGGAGACGGTGGAGGCCAGCCCCGCCAAGGCCAAACAGGTGCGTCGGTTCGCCAACTACTACCTGCCCGATGCCGTGAACGTGCTGCAGCAATACGCCAGACTGGCCAGACAGGGCGTCAAGGGCGAGAACGCCGCTTCCATCCGCGCGGAAGTGGAGCACAATGCGGCGTCCATTGCCACGGCATTTGAAAACCAGCTCGATGCCCTCTATGCGGCGGAGAGCATGGACCTCTCGGCAGACCTGACCGTGCTGCAGAACATGCTCAAGGGCCAGGGCTTATAACGGAAGACCGGCGCAGGCCGCCGTGCGGCAGGCGCTGTTGGAACTGGAAAGGACGGAATCAACAATGGCTGATAACAATACCCTGAATTTTGACCTCGATGCCCCCGCAGTACCCACTCTGACGCTGGACCCCGCTCCCGCTGCTGCGCCGGTGGAGGAGAAGAAGGAAGCTCCCGCCCCCGCCGCACCGGAAGTCCGGCTGACCCCGGAGGAGCAGGCGATGGTGGATTCCTTCGCAGAAAAGATCGACATCACCAACAGCCAGCAGGTGCTGCAGTATGGCTCCGCCTGCCAGAAAAAGATCGGCGACTTCTCCGAAGCCGCCCTCTCCAAGGTCTCCACCAAAGACCTGGGCGAAGTGGGCAACATGATCACCGACCTCATCGGGGAGCTGAAGAGCTTCGACGCCAACGAAGAACAGCAGAAGGGCATTTTGGGTTTCTTCAAGAAGAAGGGCGACCAGCTGGACAACCTCAAGACCAAGTACAGCAAGGCCGAGACGAATGTGGAGAACATCCAGTCCATGCTGGAGGGCCACCAGGTCCAGCTGCTCAAGGATATCGCGATGCTGGATAAGATGTACGACCTGAACATGGCCTACTTCAAGGAGCTGAGCATGTATATCCTGGCCGGCAAAAAGAAGCTGGCCGAAGTCCGCGCCAACGAGCTGCAGCAGGCCATGGACAAGGCGAAGACCTCCGGCCTGCCCGAAGATGCCCAGGCCGCCCGCGACCTGGCCGACCAGTGCGAGCGCTTTGAAAAGAAGCTCTATGATCTGGAGCTGACCCGGAACATCAGCCTGCAGATGGGCCCGCAGATCCGCCTGCTGCAGAACAACAACACCATGATGGCCGAAAAGATCCAGTCCACCATCGTGAATACCATCCCCCTGTGGAAGAACCAGATGGTGCTGGCACTGGGTCTGGCCCACACCCAGAAGGCCATGCAGGCCGAGCGCGCCGTCACCGATATGACCAACGACCTGCTCAAGAAGAACGCCGAGGCCCTCAAGATGGGCACCATCGAGACGGCCAGAGAGTCCCAGCGCGGCGTGGTCGATATCGAGACGCTGCAGCAGACGAACAAGAGCCTCATCGAGACCCTCGACGAGCTGAACAAGATCCAGAACGAGGGCCGCGCAAAGCGGGTGGCGGCCGAGCAGGAGCTGACCCGCATCGAGGACGAACTCAAGACCAAGATGATGGAGATCCGGAGCTAAGATGGCGAATGCAGATTTTTCCCCAAAACAGGATCAGACCCCCGGCGGCTTTGACGCAGGCAGCTACCGCGAGGCGGCACCGAAGACCGAAACGGCCCGCCTGACCCCGGCACAGCAGAAGCTGGCCGGGCTGGAAGCGGCCCTTCCGGCGGCACTGCGCACCCAGGGCGCAGCCCTTGCGCTGAGCGTGGTGGTCATGCTGGCGGCGTTCTTCGGCTTTGGCGGAGCCAAGCTCAAGGCCAGAGTCAACGAAGCCGCCAAGTGGTACACCGTCGGTGTTTCAGCCGATGGCGGCTACAGCCTGAGCGAAGAGCTGACCACCCGCGCCAACACGGCGGCGAACATCCTCACCACCGGTGTCAATACGCTGGGGGCCGACAACGCCGAGGTGTTGGCTGCGCAGGACGCACTGAGCGTGTTCAACAACGACCTGGACGGTGTGAATACGGGCAAGACCCGGATGCACGCCATTTACGAAGACAATGCCGCCCTGGGCGCGGCCATCGACCAGCTCTACGCAAAATTGCAGGAGCAGGCCGCCGACCCCATGAAGATGGGCGCGGTGCAGGGCCAGTACGGCCAGTTCAACAGCGCGGCCACCATCATCGGCAACCTGACCTATAACGAAAAGGTCTACGACTATCAGAAGGACACCGGCGGCTTTCCGGCCAGTGTGCTGAAAAGCCTGTTCGGCGTCAAGGAGGTGGAACCTTTCGCATGAAAACGATGAAACGATTTGCTTCCCGGCTGTGCGCCGTGCTGCTGGTTTTGACGGTCGGCGTTACGGTGCTGGTGCCTGCTGCCTTTGCGGCCAAGGCCCAGCTGCCCAGCCTGCCCAGCGACCAGTGCGTCGTGGACGATGCCAATGTCCTGAGCGACAGCACTACAACGACGATCGAGAACCTCAACACCCAGCTGACCGAACAGTGCAGCGGGGCACAGATCGGTGTGCTGACCGTGGAGTACACGGGCAGCGTCTCCACCGAGGACTACGCCGTGCAGGCCGCCAACGCCTGGGGGCTGGGCAGTTCCAGCAACAACAACGGTGTGCTCATCCTTCTGGTGATGCAGTCCCAGCAGTATGCGGACGGCGACTATTATCTGGCGACAGGCGACGGCTTCCGCAACACCACACTGGAAAAGCAGGCCAGCGCCATTGCACAGACCATGGAGGACAGCTTTGCGGCGGGCGACTATGACGCCGCCGTGACCACCTGTGCCCAGAATGTGGCCAGCACCATTGCCGACATCTACGGCGTGACCCTGAGTGGCACGACCGGCAGCACCGGCACGGTGGGCAATGGCAATACGGGCAGTTACAATGATTCCTATTACGATGCCCCGGCGGCATCCTATCAATCGCCCTTCCTCACCCTTCTGGCAGTGGTGATCGTTCTGAACCTATCACGCATCAAGAGGCGCAGCGAACTGTTCGTGCTGGTGCTGTCGGGCGTTATTGTGAAGTCCATGTTTGATGCGCTGGTTTCCTTTATCAAGTACATTGCGGATCCGGAAGACAAGCTTCCGACGATCACCATGTGGCTGATGGGAAGTCTGGCAAATGTTTCATACAGGGATGTCCTGCTCTGCGCAGCAATTGAGATTCCGTGTCTGGCAGTGGCCATGATCCTTCGTTGGAAGATGAACCTGCTTTCACTGGATCAGGAGGAAGCCAGATCCCTGGGAATCAACGTCAAAAAGCTTCGCCTCGCCGTGATCCTGATTGCAACGATCATGACTGCGGTCACCGTGTCCGTCTGCGGTATCATTGGATGGATCGGTCTGGTGATTCCCCATATTGCACGACTTCTGATCGGAAATGACCACCGGACATTGATTCCGGCAAGTGTGCTTATGGGTTCAATCTACCTGCTGTTGATCGATACGGCAGGCAGAGCGGCCACAGCGGGAGAGGTTCCGCTGTCCATCCTGACAGCAATGGTCGGCGCTCCGTTTTTTGCCGTGATCCTCAGAAAGACGTCAGGAGGCAGGGAATGATACTGGGAGTAAAGAATGGAAGTTTTTCTTATGGGAAAAGGGAAATATTGAGGAATATCTCGTTTGACTTGGAAGAGCAGAAGATTATGACGATCTTAGGTCCGAACGGCGTGGGAAAAACGACTCTTTTAAAATGCATCATGGGTTTTTTGCCATGGAACGGGGGAGAGGCGCGGATCCTTGAGAAGAATTTAAAAGCATATTCCGATAGAGAACTCTGGAGACAGATCGGCTATGTGCCGCAGGCAAAACGGAGCGCATTTTCCTATGGAGTTCTGGAAATGGTCGTCATGGGGCTCGACAAAGAGAACAGTTTCTTCTATACTCCGAAAAAAGATCAGTTTGACAAGGCAAATGAGATGCTAAAGGAACTGGGCGTCGGAAAACTTGCAGGGAGGTACTGCAACGAACTTTCCGGCGGCGAGCTGCAGATGGTAATGCTTGCGCGGGCATTGGTCTCAGGACCGAAACTTCTGATCTTAGATGAGCCGGAGTCAAATCTGGACATGAAGAACCAGCTGCGGGTTTTGGACGCGATCTCGTATATCAATCAGGAAAAGAATACGGCCTGCGTCATCAACACACATTTCCCGGCTCATGCGCTGCAACTGTCAGACAAGACGCTGTTGCTGGGGCAAAATTACCGGCAGAAGTTCGGAGACACGGCGGAGATCATTACCGAAAACAATGTGGAAGAATTCTTCCAGACGCATGCCAGAATTCTGGATTTTTCAGCTGAAGGAAGAACCTACCGAACGATCGCACCTTACCGGATCGCAGACAATGACCGGAAAGAGGAGAAAGAGAGAGGAGAAAAATGAAGTATACGGTTTTAGGACGTTCAGGAATTTCCGTGTCCAGAATTTCCATGGGGACCCATCATCTGAATGATCCGGCAGATATGGACAAACATGTTCAGAACTTTTTATATGCCTATAAAAAAGGAATCAATTTTTTTGAGACATCCGTCACCTACGGGGAAGGATATTCGGAACTGATCCTGGGAGAGGCGGTGAAAGAAATGAAAAAGGGAGAACGCCCGTTCTTTATCATGTCAAAGACACATGCAGGAGATCATGAAACATTTAGACGGGATCTGGAAAATTCCCTGAAACGGCTTGGTGTGGACAGCATCGATGCGTTTACCTGCCTCTGGGGCGTTAAAAGCGGCGTAGAATGGAGCGGCGCGAAGGCATATGGAGTACTCAAAGAGATGGAGAGGGCCAGAGAAGAGGGATTGATAAAACATATCGCGATCTCCGCGCATATGAAAAATCAGGAACTCGAACCGATCGTAAAAGAGTATCCCTTTGACTACAGTGTGCAGGGGTTCAATGTGGTCAACAGCGCGTACCGGGCGGACGGACTGAAAGCAACATGGGAAAGCGGGGCGGGAACCATAGCCATGAATCCGCTGGCAACGGGAGATATTCTGAAATATTCCCATATTTTTGACGCGATACGGATCCGGGAAGATCAGAGTCTTGTGCAGGCGGCTTACAGCTATGTGCTGTCGATCCCATGGGTACATTCCGTTCTGGGAACCTTTAATTCAAAGGAACAGATCGATGAGGCATTGTCTGTTCTGGAAGAAGCGCCTTACAGTGAAGCGGAACTGAAAAAAGTGCAGACATGTCTGAAAGAGAGAATCAGAGGTACTTCTCTTAAAGAGCGGATCGACACTGGAAAAGGATTGCGCCAGAGACCGTATATCCTGCGGGAAGAGGCGGCAGATCTGATGGAGGTTTATCCTTTAAGTGTTTAAATTTCAGTTTAGAAAACAAACGGAGGAATAAAGACATGAGAAAAATGATGGGCTTAGTTTTAGCAGGAGCTGCTGCATTTGCGCTGACTGCCTGCAGCGGAAACAATGCCAGTCAGAGTACAGAAGCGGCTGCG
>ERZ780168.2942-NODE-2942-length-14215-cov-3.335311_pt1 | contig 14215 bp, 9 predicted proteins | sample MGYA00510981_ERZ780168 | MGnify/ENA primary metagenome ERZ780168 (study PRJEB29588, sample SAMEA2158769) | human gut metagenome | biome: human gut; feature: human-associated habitat; material: faeces | place: Denmark | collected 2008/2010 ...
ATAATATGGCTCATCCCCAACCTTCCACTCTGCAGAATACTCTTTCGAGATAACTGTTGTAGGCTGTGTGCCAAACTCAAAATGTTTATGCTCGATGATACGTGTGTATGGTGTTTCTGCATCAGTGTAGTTGATAACAGCATTTCCCTGATAGTTTTCTACAGGAAGCTCCTCTGTCTCGAATCTGACACTTCTGTACTCAAGTGGACCAAAGCAGTAATCATAGAACTCATCGATCGGACCTGTAAATATGATCTTGTCCGCTATGTTTTCGTATTTGTCTTTGTTTGCAAGATAATCTGTGCCAAGCTCAACCTCGACGCCATCTAACATCTTGTCGATGATGACATTGTATCCTCCCATAGGGATTCCCTGATAAAGGTCATTGAAATAGTTGTTGTCATACGTAAAGCGCACCGGAAGCCGTTTGATGATAAAGCTCGGCAGCTCACTGCAGTCTCTTCCCCACTGCTTTTCTGTATAACCCTTAACCAGCTTTTCATAAATATCTTTTCCAACCAGTTTGATCGCCTGCTCTTCCAGATTTTTCGGCTCTCCCGGAACAGCTTTTCTCTGCTCTTCGATGATTGTTTTCGCCTCTTCCGGTGTGCGGATTCCCCACATTTTACTGAAGGTATTCATATTGAACGGCATATTATAAATTTCGCCTTTGTAGTTGGCAATCGGCGAGTTTGTATAACGGTTGAATTCTGCCAGCGAATTGACAAACTGCCACACCTCTTTATTCGAAGTATGGAAAATATGCGCTCCATACTTGTGTACATGAATTCCCTCGATTTCTTCGCAGTAAATATTTCCGCCTGTATGATCTCTTCGTTCCAGTACAAGACAGCTTTTCCCTGCCTGACCGGCAAGATAAGCAATCACTCCGGAATACAGACCGGCGCCAACCAGAACATAATCATATTTCTTCATTGTTCTTTCTCCTTACAGTTCTTCCCCAAGTCCCGTCCGGATGGAATTGACAAGGAACTGCAGAGCTTCCTCCTCGTCCTCTCCCTCGCAGAACAGCTCAATTTCGTCTCCGCATTTGACGCATGCGCCAAGGACGCTTAAGACGCTCTTTGCATTTGCTGTATTTCCATCTCCGTAGTGGAATGTAATAGATGATTTAAACTGCATTGCCTGTTTGCACAGGGTTCCGGCCGGGCGAAGATGAAGGCCGGTTGGATTTTTCACGGTCACTTTTCCGCTTACCATTGGTTTCCCTCCTAATTTGTTCCTGTCGTTTTATTTGCTACTGCTTTTTCTTTGATATGAATCGTTGTCTTGACACTGTCTACGAGCTCATAGCCATCCGGCAGTGTGATTTTTACCGGTACCTCGTAATCCCCGACACCCATTCCATTCAGATCTATGGATGCGTTGATCTGGGAAGTATCTAATTTGGCCAGATTTTTGTCCGATGCTTTAATGCGGATTGCAAGCTGTGTCTGATCATACAGAACGGTATAAGTGGACTGAAGATTGCTCGTCTCGATCTGATCGACATCAAGTTCAAATTCCCTGCTCTCATTCGGCATAACCGTTACGTGAACGGTAACGGATGCAGACGAACTGGAGGATACTTTCAGATCTGTCACATCGGCGAGAACATCGCTTAAGTCAACCGTCGTCTCCACATCGGAGCGTTGTCCTGCAACGGAGGTATAGTCTTCCGGAATTTCAATCGTATTGCCTTCATCCGCCAGCTTTGCAAGTGCCTCCTCGGATCCGGCAACGGTGATTTCCTCCGGTGTGGTATAGATATTTTTAATCTGATAGCCGTCTGCCGGAGTTCCGCTGTACAGTGCACTCAGCTTAATACCGGATACACGGCGCCACAGTTCAATATCCACATCCACCTGCGGGGAGCCGCTGTCGAAATTCAAAAATTCCATCTGGGATTCCGGCATCTCATCCTGGTTTTTATCAATAATCATCAGATCCGCCGTGACGGTTCCGGAGTTCCGCATATTGGTTACATCTACTTTTGCCACCACACTGCTGATCTTATTGATCAGGGACGTCGGGCCGGAAATGGTGATGCTCTCCGGATCGGAAGTCATCGTTCCCACTTCGTAATCTTTTGCCGGTTTCGTATTTCCTGCGTCAATTGTGATCGGGAATTTTTCGCTGTCCACATCCTCGATTTCCACAGGGATCGTTGCTGTCACTGTGCTCAGTTTTTCCTGTTTTACCATGGAGCACGTTGCCTTGATCGGCACATAAACCGGGTTTGTATCCATCGTCACAATCTGGGTCAGATCGGCCGTGACGGTGATATCCGATGCTTTCAGCCGGCTGACAACCGAGTTGTTGTCCGTGACAGTAACTGTGACCGTCTGGTATTCCTCCTCAATCTGGTATGTTTTCTTTCCGGCTGCGATGTAGGCTTCATTGGTCACCTGCACGGGGACATCAAAGCGCTCTTTCACAATCGGGTCATTCACACTGACCACAACGTACCAGATTACAATGGCAATCAGGATAGAAAGAATTTTCAAAGGGAGATTGTTCAGAAGCTTTTTCAGAATTTTCTTTTTCATTTCTTCTCTCCCTCCACTTTCTGACGCATTCCGCCGATATGCCATCCTTTCTTCTCTTCCGGTTTTTTCGCGAGCTTCTGGATTTTGTGAAGCTGCTCCCGAAGGTCGCTCGGTGTTACTGCCGTGTGGAGTTCTCCGCCGGAAGCATACGACACATTTCCGGTTTCCTCGGAGACAATAATCGTAAAGGAATCCGTCACCTCACTGATGCCGACACCTGCACGGTGGCGTGTTCCAAGATTCTTGTTCAGATCCATGTTGTCGGACAGCGGCAGGTAACATGTTGCTGCCGTGACACGGTTGTTCCGTACAATCACGGCTCCGTCGTGCAGCGGCGTATTGTGTTCGAAAATATTGATCAGCAGCTGGCTGGTCAGAACGCCGTCAATCGGGATTCCGGTCTTTTCATATTCCTCCAGGGTGATGGTCTTTTCGATGACGATCAGCGCTCCGGTCTTTACTTCTCCCATTTCAAAACTGGCCCTTACCAGTTCATTGATGGTTTTGTCACTGAACCGTTCATTTTCCTCCTGGCCGCTCGCAAAAGAAATAGCAGACAGCGGATTCTTTTCTCCAATCTGCTCGACCACTCTTCGAAGCTCCGGCTGAAAGATAATTACAACCGCTGTGATCGCCGCCCCGCCGATGTTTCCGAACAGCCACAGAATCGTCTGCATTTTCAGCACGTTTGCAATGATGACAAAGACACCAATCAGAAAAATACCTTTCATCAGCGTATAGGCCTTTGTATTCTGCAGCCAGCGGATCAGGTGATAGACGAAAAATGCAATGAGCAGAATCTGCACAATATCAATCAGTTCAATTTGTTTTGGCAGCCCGTAGTCTGCCGTTCTTGTGACAATCCAGTTCCACACGCCACGCACACTGTCACTTCCTTTCTTTTCCCCCGTCCGGTTTTCTTCTGATTTTCAAAATTCTTTTAAAGATCCTTTAAGGTGTCCTCCAGCATGCTCTTATAATCCACATCCTGATAATCGCCCTCGTCCAGCGGCGGAATTTCTTCTTCCTGAATTTCTTCTGTTTCGTTTATTTCTTCTATTTCTTCTTTTTTCTCGATCTCATCAAGATCCCTGCTGTTCCCGGATTCTTCTGTATGTCCAAGATTTGCCAGAGCATCGAGTTCCTCGTCTGTCAGATCCGGTTCTTTTTTCTTTTCATTCCGAATATAAGTCACACGGCGCTGTGCCTTTGTCACATTGAATTTTGGAACGGCTTTTACGTAGTAATAATAATCGTCGTCATCATATTCCAGGTATTCTGTCCGGGTGTAGTCTGCACCGAACAGGAAAAACTCCAGAACAAATCCAACCAGACAGCCGGCCGCCGCCCCGATCAGAACCATCGGGAGTGCAATCTGTACATCCAGTGCCAGGCTTCCGGCAATCATAATAACCGCATAGGCAACCGAACCTGCCACAATGGAAATCTGCCATGCATAATCCGCACTGCTGTGGCGGATTGCATTGACAAGAAGTACGGTCAGTGCGCAGGCGATCAGAACCAGCAGCATTTCCTCATTGCGGAAGAGGCCGTTGAAAAATTCCTGTACGACTGCCGTGATCTCCGGTGCTTCCGCCGCATGAAGCAGCGGCTCCATTTTTCCGTGAATCATGTCGCACATATAGTAGACAACGACACCGCAGGCTGCTGAAAATGCAGAGAGCGGCGTGCCGGCAAGACCATAGGCAACCGGAACGGCAGATGGCACGTGAAGCCAGAATGCGAGCGGTGTTAAAAGGAGTGCCGGCGCATCCTTCGGCACAAAGCGAAGATATAGAAACCAGAGCACCAGCAGAACCAGCGCCGCAAGACCCGCGATTACCATGTGAAGTGCAAAGCAGTGGCCGATGATCACCAGCATTGCAAGGAAAACCATTCCATTCAATGGCAGGATGGCGCAGATCAGCGACAGAATCAATACCACATACATGCTGTTCAGCATCTTCAGATAGCCGAGATTGGAATTAATACCACGAAATACAGCAAGAGCGAGCAGAAATTTCACAATCGGAAGTACGATTCCGCTGCAGGAGCCGTAAAACTCTTTTAATTTTTCTTTCAGTTCGATCAATACTGTCATGTTTCCTTCCTCCTGCGCCCGGATTTCTTCCCGCTTTTTTCCTGTTCCTCATACATGTTCTGCAGGTCATCCAGCTCTTTTCCATACCATTTCAGCTTTTTCTGTGCTCCCTGGTAACGGATCGTGCTGATCACATACACGGCAATGGAATAGACTGCCAGAAAACACAGATAGGACGCGATCAGACACCCTGCTGCAAACTGCAGGTCGATTGTGTCTATCTCGTCCACCAACCATTCAATATGATATAAGACTGCAACCGCAAGTACCAGAATGTATCCGATGGAAGCCAGAAAAAAATTTTTCAGAAGCTCTTTTCCGATGTAATCACTCCGAAAATAGCGGCCGATTCGTAAGGCATTTTTTTCTTCTTTTTTTTCGAAAAAAGCCAGTTTTGTCATCTGACGAATCCTTTTTTCGTCCAACATGCCTCTTGGTCTCCTCTTCCCGTTCTAAATTATGTTTATTTTACCATATGTTTCCGATATTGGAAAGCTATTCTCAAAATATTCACACACTATTTTACAATTGCCGCACAAACAAAATCCACCTGTTCTGCTCCATTCACTTTCAACAGTGACGCAATGGCATCAACCGTGCTTCCCGTTGTGTAAATGTCATCTACCAGAAGAATCCGGCAGTATTTCATCTGTCCCGGCTTTGCCAATGCAAAAGCTCCCTCCAGGTTTTTCCGCCGCTCGGCGGGACCAAGCTCTTTCTGGCGTTTTGTTTTTTTCACACGGCGGATCAGGCGGGCATTCATGGGAAGTTCCATTTCTTCTGCCAGCTTTTCTGCAAATACCTCCGCCTGATTGTAGCCGCGCTGCCGCTGTCTCGCCGGATGAAGCGGCACCGGAACGAGCACCTCCGGATTTCTTCTCTGGATCTGCTTTCCCACATAGAAAAACGCCGCGTGAGCATAAAATCCAGCGTATTCCTGCCGTTCATGATATTTGAACCGCATCAGGGAAGCCTCAAGTTCCCCGTGGTAACCGTACGGCGCAAAACCGCGGTCGAAGCTGTGCCTCGTTCTGCTGCAGTCCCGGCAGAACTCTTCCTCACTGCCCACGGGTTTCCCGCATTTTTTGCACCGCGCGCCCAGAATCGGATGGATCTTTTCCACACAATTCCGGCATAGATACAGCTCCTCACGTGACAGCAGTCCGTCACAGATGGGACATCGTCTCGGATAAACTGCGTTTAAAAGCCAGTTTCCTGTTTTATTTTTTTCTTTCATGTAACCTGCGCTTTCCCTTATCCACTCTGCCGGATGCAGCCGCATCCATGCCCCGGAAAAACGTGTTTACGCGTTTTCTTCCTGCATTTCCCGGATTCTTCTGGCGAGCGTTGTATACCGGTTCGCCTCGATATGATTTCCGATCATTGCCTGGAATGTCACATCACTTCCGACGATGGTGACACACTTTCTGGCTCTCGTCACGGCCGTATACAGAAGATTCCGCGTCATCAGCATGCGCGGGCCGCCGAGCAGCGGAATCACAACCGCCGGGTACTCGCTTCCCTGCGCTTTATGTATCGTTGTGGCGTAGGCGAGCTCCAGCTCGTCCGCCTGTTTGAACGTATAGTCTGCGAATTTTCCTTCCTCAAACTCCACGGTGATCACCTCGGTATACGGGTTGATGCTCCGGATCATGCCGAGGTCTCCGTTGAATACACCCATACCGCGCTCCGCCACGATTCCGTTGATGCCGCGGATTTCCCACTCCATCTGGTAATTGTTGCGGATCTGCATGACCTTGTCGCCCTCGCGGAGGATATTACCTCCATTTTCCCGCTCGGCTTTGTCCGGTGCGGGCGGGTTCAGGTATTTCTGCAGAATCTGATTCAGATTTTCCACGCCGAGTGCACCTTTCCGCATCGGCGTCAGAATCTGGATATCCTGCGGGCGGGCATCCACATAACGCGGCAGTTTCTGGGACACCAGCGTCACCAGCACTTTCCAGATCACGTTGACATCGTACCGTTTCAAAAAGAAGAAATCTTTGCTCTTATTGTCCAGTATAACCTCTTCCCCATTATGGATCTTATGTGCATTGACAACAATATCGCTCTGGGATGCCTGCCGAAAAATGTGCGTCAGGCAGACAATCGGAAAGCATTCCGAACGGATCAGATCCCGGAGGACACTGCCCGGGCCGACACTTGGAAGCTGGTTCTGGTCTCCCACCAGGATCAGCCTTGTTCCCGGCACAATCGCGGAAAGAAGGGCATGCATCAGGTGGATATCAACCATCGACATCTCATCAATGATGATGACATCCGCGTCGAGCGGATTATCTGCGTTCCGCTCAAAATGCACATTTGCCGAGGAGTCATCCACATTTCCCGTCAGTTCCAGAAGACGATGGATCGTGCAAGCCTCACAGCCAGTTGCCTCTGTCATTCGTTTCGCCGCTCTTCCGGTCGGCGCTGCCAGGAAAATGTCGAGGCCTTCTGCCTCAAAATAATGGATCATCGCATTGATGGTCGTCGTTTTTCCGGTTCCGGGACCTCCGGTCAGGATCATAAGACCGCTGTATGCCGCCTCAACGACTGCCGTCTTCTGCATCTCATCCAGCTCGATCTGATATTTTTTCTCGATCTTTCCGATCCGCTTTTCGATTGCCTCACGGTCTTCCTCGCATGTAATATTCAGCTCATGCAGCATGCGCGCCGTACTCAGTTCCAGATAATAATACTGGCTGGCGTACACAATCCGCAGCGGCTCATCCCCTTCCCGTTCGGCCGGGAGCTCGCGGATGACCGCTTTTTTGTCGATTGCCATATCCTGCAGAGATTTCTGCATCCGCTCCGGTTCTACGCCGAGAAGTTCCTGCCCTCTCCGAAGCAGCACCGGTTCCGGCAGATAGACATGGCCTTCTGCCGTCGCCTGATTCAGCACATACGAAAGACCGCTCTTGATGCGGAATTCGCTGTCCACGGCAATCCCGATTTTTCCGGCAATCTCATCCGCCGTCCGAAATCCCACGCCTGCGATATCTTCCGCCATTTTATACGGGTTTTCCTTTAAAATCCGGTACACATTGTCCCCGTACTGCTGATAAATCTTTGCACCGAGATTCAACGCAATGCCATATCCCGAGAGGAAAATCATCGCATTCTGCATTTCGGCTTTTTCTGCCACCTGCTGTGCAATTTCACGCGCTTTCCGCTCGCTGATTCCCTTTACCTCCGCGAGGCGCTCCGGCTCTTCCTCGATGATCCGAAGCGTATCGCCACCGAAGCGGCGCACAATTCTTGCCGCCAGCGCCGCACCGACTCCTTTGATCGCACCGGAACCGAGATACCGCTCCAATGCAACAGAATCCTGTGGAACTTTCGTCTCATAGGATTCAATGCGGAACTGCTTTCCATAGGCAGCATGTTCAATATAATCTCCGGAAGCCTCGATCAGCTCGCCCTCTCCGATCATCGGAAGCGTGCCGACGCATGTCAGCTCGCGCCCCTTCATGCTCAGATTCAGGACGGTATAGCCGTTCTCCTCATTTCGGAAAATAATGTGTTCTACGTAGCCTTCTACTTTTTCTTTTTCACTCATCTTTTATCAAAACTGGCTTTCAAATTCATTCATCACTTCGCGGTACTGGCCGGTTCCAAGCGCAACGACGCTCGCCGGATTTTCTGCTGTCACGGTATTGATGCCGGTCCGCTCCTGGATCAGCTCGTCCATTCCGTCAAGGAGACTGCCGCCTCCGGTCAGGATAATGCCGCGGTCGGAAACATCGGATGCCAGTTCCGGCGGCGTTTTTTCCAGCACGGCACAGACCGCGTCCGCAATCTGGTTTGTCGTCTGGGCAAGGGCACCTCGGATTTCGTCGGAGGAAACCGTAATCGTCGCCGGAAGTCCGGTGATGACGTTTCTTCCCTTGATCTCCATCGTTTTCTCCTCGGCCCGCGGATAAGCGGAACCAATCCGGATTTTCACTGCCTCTGCGGTCTGTTCTCCGATAAATACGTTGTATGTTTTCCGTACATAGCGGATGATATCCTGGTCAAATGTCTCACTGGAAATCTTGACCGAATTGGAAACAACGGTTCCCGCAAGCGAGATCACAGCGATATCCGTCGTGCCTCCGCCGATGTCCACGATCATATTTCCGCATGGTTTCGTAATGTCAATTCCGGATCCGATTGCCGCTGCCACCGGCTCCGGCACGATCAGCACTTCCCGGGCTCCCGCCTGGTACGTTGCCTCCTCCACAGCCTTCCGCTCTACTTCCGTCACACCGGACGGCACACAGATGCTGATTCTCGGTTTCCGGAATGCTCTTCTTCCCATTGCCTTCTGGATAAAGTAGCGCAGCATGCGCTCGGTGATCAGAAAGTCCGTGATCACGCCCTGCCGCATGGGCCGGACCGCCATAATATTGCCCGGTGTCCGTCCAATCATCTGACGCGCTTCTTCTCCAATTGCCCGTACTTTATCTGCATCTTTATCATACGCAACTACGGACGGCTCCTTTAATACAATGCCTTTTCCCTTGGCATAGACCAGGATGCTGGACGTCCCCAGATCAATTCCGATATCGGTCGTTGCAGCCATAGTAATCCCCTTTCCTGTTCTCTTTTATTTTTCTTTATTTTAATCTGTTTGAAATTTGTATAGAATAAGTTCGGGTTCAAAACACCCGAAACACAAAAGGATCGAATGTGTTCTGAACCCAACCCGCTTCTTATTATATACAATCCCTTTTAAAATGGAAAGGATTTTTTAGAGATATTTTTCGACATATTTTCCGGTGTAGGATACCGGGCTCTTGGCCACTTCCTCCGGCGTTCCGCACGCAATCGCGGTTCCGCCGCCGTCTCCGCCCTCCGGTCCGATATCAATAATATAGTCCGCCGTCTTGATGACATCCAGATTGTGTTCGATAACAACGACGGTATTTCCGCCCTCGGACAGGCGGTGCAGAATCTCCACCAGTTTGTGGACATCCGCAAAATGAAGTCCCGTCGTCGGCTCGTCGAGAATGTAGATCGTTTTTCCCGTGCCGCGGCGGCTCAGCTCTGCTGCGAGCTTGATACGCTGCGCTTCTCCGCCGGACAGCGTGGTGGACGGCTGGCCGAGGCGGATGTAGGAAAGGCCGACATCGTACAGGGTCTGTAATTTCCGGAAAATCGACGGTACCGGCCTGAAGAATTCCAGTGCCTCCTCGACCGTCATATTCAGCACATCGTAGATGCTCTTTCCTTTGTATTTGACTTCCAGTGTCTCACGGTTGTACCGTTTTCCATGGCAGACCTCACACGGCACATAGACATCCGGCAGGAAGTGCATTTCGATCTTCAGGATACCGTCGCCGCCGCAGGCCTCGCATCGGCCGCCCTTCACATTAAAGCTGAATCTTCCCTTCTTGTAGCCGCGCGCCTTGGCATCCTGCGTTGCCGCAAACAGGTCGCGGATCTGATCGAACAGACCTGTGTACGTTGCCGGATTGGAACGCGGTGTTCTTCCGATCGGGGACTGGTCGATGTCGATGACCTTATCGAGCTGTTCCATACCGATGATGTCTTTGTGTGCACCCGGAATCGTCCGCGCACGGTTCAGATCTCTTGCCAGCCGTTTGTACAGAATTTCATTGACAAGAGAACTCTTTCCCGATCCGGAGACTCCGGTCACGCAGGTCATGACACCGAGCGGGAAATTCACGTTGATATTTTTCAGATTGTGCTCTTTTGCTCCGACTACCTTCAGCCAGCCCGTCGGCTTTCTGCGCTCGGACGGAACCGGAATTTTCAGCTCTCCGCTTAAGTATTTTCCGGTGATGGAATTCGGATTTTTCATCAGATCTTCCGCTGTTCCGATCGCCACCAGCTCTCCGCCGTGCTCACCGGCTCCCGGGCCGATATCGACAACGCAGTCAGCGGCGCGCATCGTATCCTCGTCGTGCTCCACGACGATCAGGCTGTTTCCGAGGTCACGCAGATGTTTCAGCGTCGCGAGAAGTTTGTCGTTGTCTCTCTGGTGAAGACCGATGCTCGGCTCGTCGAGAATATAGGCGACACCGACAAGGCCGGAGCCGATCTGCGTTGCCAGACGGATTCTCTGCGCCTCACCGCCGGACAGCGATGCCGTTCCGCGCGCCAGGGTCAGATAGTTTAATCCGACATCCGCAAGGAAGCTCACACGCGCACGGATCTCTTTTAAAATCTGCTTTCCGATCAGCAGCTGCTGTTCGGAGAGTTCGAGGTTCTGCATAAACTTCTGCAGATTGTCGATGGAAAGGGATGTTACTTCAAAAATATTTTTATCTCCGACCGTCACACCAAGCGACGTCGGTTTCAGACGCTGGCCATGGCACGCCTGGCACGGGGTCACACGCATGAAGGTTTCGTATTCCTGTTTTGTAGAATCCGATCCGGTCTCACGGTAGCGGCGCTCTACATTTTTGATCAGCCCCTCAAAAGCCACATCGTACACACCGACGCCGCGCTGACCGCGGTAATGCACCTTGACGGATTTTCCGTTCGTTCCGTAAATCAGGATATCGTGGATTTTTTTCGGATATTCACAGAACGGAGTGGAAAGGGAAAAATCGTACTCCTCTGCCAGCGCATCGAGAACGGCTCTCGTATAGCTCGATTTGTCCGTGCAGGACTGCCAGCCGAGCACGGTGATGGCTCCGTCTGCGATGGATACGGTCTTGTCCGGAATCATCAGATCCTCGTCGAACTCCATCTTGTAGCCAAGGCCGGCACAGCTCGGGCAGGCGCCGAACGGGTTGTTGAAGGAAAAGCTTCTCGGCTCAATCTCCTCCATGCTGATGCCGCAGTCCGGGCAGGAAAAGCTCTGGCTGAAGTTGAGCTGATTTCCGTCCATCGTGTCGACCACCAGAAGGCCGTCCGCCAGATCCAGTACATTCTCGACGGAATCCGTCAGACGTTTCTCAATGTCCGGTTTGACTACAAGACGGTCCACAATAATGGAAATGTTGTGTTTCAGGTTCTTATCCAGCGTAATCTCCTCGGACAGCTCATACTGGCTGCCGTCGATCATCACGCGGACATAGCCGCTGCGTTTTGCCTGTTCGAGCACCTTTTCGTGTCTTCCCTTGCGGCCGCGCACAACCGGCGCGAGAAGCTGGATTTTCGTCCGCTCCGGGAGTGCCATGATCTGATCGACCATCTGGTCCACCGACTGGCGGCTGATGACTTTTCCGCACTTCGGGCAGTGCGGAATACCGATTCTCGCGTACAGAAGACGGAAGTAATCGTAAATCTCCGTCACGGTTCCGACGGTGGAACGCGGGTTCCGGTTCGTCGATTTCTGATCGATCGAAATAGCAGGCGGCAGGCCTTCGATGCTGTCCACATTCGGTTTTTCCATCTGTCCTAAGAACTGGCGCGCGTAGGAGGAAAGGCTCTCCATATACCGCCGCTGGCCCTCCGCATAGATCGTGTCAAACGCAAGCGAACTCTTTCCTGAACCGCTGAGGCCCGTAAATACAACAAACTGGTTTCTGGGGATATCGACATTCAGTGCTTTCAGGTTGTTCTCCCTGGCTCCCCGTATTCTGATAAACTCTTTTTTCTCTGCCATAACTGTTCCTCTTATTAATTGGAATCCCTGTCCGGACAGGGACAGGAATCTTGTCTCGTTTTCTCCCATTATAGCACACCGCCGTGCGTTATGCAAACATTTGTTCTATTTCTTTATCATCTTTTTACAGCAGAAAATCTGCCAGAATCACATTGCTGACGGAAATCCCATCGCGTGTCAGAGCCAGGCGCCCGCTGTGTTCCTGTAAAAGATGCATCGCTTCGTATTTCTTCAGAACCCCGCCGTATACGGCATGGATCTCCTTTCCAAACTTCTCCTCAAACTCCGCCGTCGAGATCCCTTGTGTCATTCGAAGGCCGAGAAACATAAATTCTTCCATGGCATCCTGCCGGGAAAGAATTTCCTCATCCTCACGGATCTTTTCCAGTGCTCCGCACGCTTTCAGATACAAAGATCGATCTGCCGTGTTCGTCCACCGGCGGTTTCCGAATAACGATGCCGCGGAAGGCCCGAACCCCAGATAATCCGTCCTTTTCCAGTAGCCGATATTGTGGCGGCATGCGAAGCCCGGCTTTGCATAATTGGAAATCTCATACTGGAAAAAGCCGTATTCTGCGAGGATTTCCGCCGTTCTGGCATACATTTCGCGTTCTGTGTCCTCATCCGGCAGATCCAGTTTCTGCTCCGCAAACGGGGTTCCCGGCTCCACGATCAGGCTGTAGGCGGAAATGTGCTCCGGAGAAAGCTCCGCGATCGTCCGAAGACTCTCTTCCCATTTCTCTTCACTCTGCTCCGGCAGACCTGACATCAGATCCACGTTGATATTCGCAAACCCGGCATCCCGTGCCAGTGCAAAACTCTCCTGAAATTCCGCAAACGTGTGGATTCTTCCCAGCCGTTTCAGCTCCTCATCGTGAACCGACTGACAGCCGATACTGATCCGGTTGAAGCCGCTCTTCCTGTAACATTTCAGTTTTTCCGCATCCAGCGTTCCCGGATTGGCCTCCAGCGTAATCTCAGCATCCTCTGAAAAAACGTACTTGCTCCGCAGTTTTTCCATCACACGGGCGAGCATTCCGGCATCCACTGCGGATGGTGTTCCGCCGCCGAAAAAGACGGAAATCACTTCCCTTTCTGCCGTCTCTTCCGCTGCATCGATTTCTGCCAGCAGAGCCTCTTCATACTCCTTCTGCATTGCTTTCGTGCCCGGTCCCGAGACAAAATCACAGTAGGCACATTTCCGGATGCAGAACGGGATATGCACATAGAGTTCCAGTGGTTTTCTTTTTTTATTCATTCTGCTTTTCCTCCGTACGATCGAAAGACCGGCCCCTGCGCTCCCGCAACAGCAGGCGGCGCCGACAGGCCGGTCTCATTTTTATCTCTTAATTTTCATCCAGTTTCAGCACGCTCATAAAGGCTTTCTGCGGAATCTCCACGTTTCCTACCTGGCGCATCCGCTTCTTACCTTCCTTCTGCTTCTCCAGCAGCTTCTTCTTTCGGGAAATATCGCCGCCGTAGCACTTCGCGAGGACATCCTTTCTCATGGCCCTTACGGTCTCGCGGGCGATGATCTTTCCGCCCACAGCCGCCTGGATCGGGATCTCGAATAAGTGTTTCGGGATCTCATCCTTCAACTTCTCGCACATCTTTCTGCCGCGCTCGTAAGCGGATCCCTCAAATACGATGAAGGAAAGGGCATCGACAGCTTCCTTATTGATCAGGATATCAAGCTTCACAAGCTCAGACTTCTCGTATCCCTTCAATTCATAGTCGAAGGACGCATAGCCGCGGGATCTTGACTTCAGCGCGTCGAAGAAGTCGTAAATGATCTCGTTTAACGGGAGCTCATACTTTAAGAGCGCACGTGTCTCTTCCATATATTCCATGCCGAGGTAAACGCCGCGGCGCTCCTGGCACAGCTGCATGATCGCACCGACAAATTCTGTTGTCACCATGATCTCTGCGGAGACGATCGGCTCTTCCATATAGTCGATCTCGGACGGATCCGGCATGTTGGACGGGTTCGTGAGGCCGATCACC
>ERZ780168.2949-NODE-2949-length-14205-cov-60.496749_pt1 | contig 14205 bp, 6 predicted proteins | sample MGYA00510981_ERZ780168 | MGnify/ENA primary metagenome ERZ780168 (study PRJEB29588, sample SAMEA2158769) | human gut metagenome | biome: human gut; feature: human-associated habitat; material: faeces | place: Denmark | collected 2008/2010 ...
AACACGAAAGTAGGAGATAAACACCTGCAATTAGTGTTTACCTCCTACTCGATTATTTGCGGGAGGATGTTGGTATATTAGCTAATATAGCTAATATAGCTAATATAGCTAATATAGCTAATATAGCTAATATAGCTGATTTAGCTATTGGGGACATGCGGGGGCGGACGCGATGAATCGCGTCCCTCTAAGGGAATCGCGTCCTGAGCGGGTGGGTGTTTTTTTGTTGTTGAAATTAAATTTTTTTGTTTCTTTATGATTGATTTTTCTTATTGTTCGCCTACGCGGTATGTGTTTGGGCGCGGGGCTGAGGAGAAGGTCGGCGAGCTGACGGCCGGCATGGGTGTGAAGAAGGTGTTGGTGGTGTCGGGGCACGCTTCGGCGCGTAAGTCGGGGTTGCTCGACAGGGTATTGACGGCTCTTTGCGCCGCCGGTATCGAGACTCTCGAGCTTACGGGCATTGACCCCAATCCTACTGACGACCGCGTGTATGAGGGGATAGAGATATGCCGGCGCGAGGGTGTCGACGGTCTGGTGGCCGTGGGCGGAGGCAGCGCGATTGACACGGCCAAGGCGATAGCCGGCGGTGTGGTGTACGACGGCGATTTCTGGGATTTTTACGAGGGGACGGCCATAATGCAAAAGGCGTTGCCGGTGGGTGTGGTGCTCACTATTCCGGCTGCCGGAAGCGAGGGGTCGGGCAACTCGGTCATCACCCGAAAGAGCGACATGAAGAAAATCTCGCTGCGTACGGACATGGCTTTGCGTCCGAAATTCGCGATACTCAATCCGGAACTGACATTCACTTTGCCGCCGTTCCAGATGGCGAGCGGTATCGCCGATATGATGGCGCATATCATGGAGCGCTATTTTACCCCTACGGAGGATTGCGAGACTACCGACCGTGTGGCCGAAGGATTATTGAAGGCCATCATCACGGAGGCGCCGCGCACTATGGCCAATCCCGACGATTACCAGCCGCGTGCCAATATCATGTGGGCCGGAACGCTTGCGCATAACGGTGTGTGCGGCTGCGGACGTGTGGAGGACTGGGTTAGCCACTTTATGGAGCATGAGATTTCGGCTGTGTACGGCGTGACGCACGGAGCGGGTCTCGCTGTGGTGTTCCCGGCGTGGATGACGTTTATGGCCGACCATAAGCCGGAGCGTGTGGCGCAGTTTGCAAGGCGTGTGTTTGACGTGAAGGATAGCGACGACCGTGCGGCCGCCTTCGAGGGTATAAGCTGTCTGAGGGCATTCTACGGCTCGATAGGGCTGCCTGTAAGTTTCGCCGAATTAGGGATTGAGAACCCTGATATTGATTTGCTCGTGAAACGCCTGCACGCCAACAAGGGCGAGGTGATAGGCGGATATTACCGGCTTACGCAAGCGGAGACGTATGAAATCTTTAAGATAATGAGTAATTAGTAATTAGTAATTAGTAATTAGTAATTAGTAATTAGTAATTAGTAATTGGGGGAGGTAGGGACTTTAAGGACTTTAAGGTCGGACATGTCGGACGGGTCGGACGTGTCTGACCTTTTGTGTGAGATTAGTGGCTGGGATTGCTCATTACTAATTACTAATTGCTAATTACTAATTGCCAATTGCCTGAGCTACCAGCCGCCGGAGGCGCCTCCGCCTCCGGTGGAACCTCCTCCGAAGCTGCCTCCACCGAAGCCACCGCCACCACCGAAACCTCCGCCGCGGCCTATGCCTCCCATCGGGATTATGACGGGGGGTGCCACGACTTTGGGTATTTCGTAGCGGATGCGGCGGCGTTTGTTGCAGTTCTTGCAGTAGAAGGTCTTCTCGCCGATGCCTTTGACCGATGTGGTGGGCTGGGACAGGACTACGTTTGACTCTTCGACTTCGGCGCGCGAACCGCATACGGGGCATACCTTGTAGGGGACGTTGTAGTTGATGTAGGGGAGAATGCGGTTGGTGCCGCACTCATCGCAGTGCCATACGTCGTAGTCGACCGAACCGATGTTTTCCTCGCGGTCCTGGGCCGGGGTAAGATAGTCGTTGTCGTGCACCTCGTCGATGAGACGCATGCGCCGGTTGCAGTTGGGACATAACGTGCGGGTGCGGCGCGCATGATGCATCAGCAGGAGCAGCAACAGGTAGCTGAGTACGGGGATGCCGAGAAATCCTACGGTGATTACGAGAGAGGGGAGCTTTAGGCGTCGCAGTTTCTCGTAGCGTTCATGGCGTTCGAGGTTGCGGGAACCGACACTGACCACAACGACCACCACGGCCATTCCGAGGAATATGATGATGCCTGCCAGGAGGTAGACATGGAAGAAGTTGTCCTTTTTGGCTGCGGCGTTGTTGGCGTATTGCGACACGAGGTCGTCGGCATGTACGGGGTCGGTTATTATAGCGCTTGCGGCGGCTGCGGCATTGACTACGGCGGCATCGATGTCGCCGTTTTTCATCGCGGGGGCAATGATATTGCGGATGATGCGGCCGCAGCGGGCGTCGGTGAGCGCTATTTCCATGCCGCGGCCTGTGCGGAGGGCGGCTTTGCGGTCATCAACTGAGATAAGTATGAGGAGGCCGTTGTCGGTGTCTTTTTTGCCGATGCCCCAAGCTTCAAAAAGGTCGGTGGCGTAGTTGTCGATGTCGGCGCCGCTGAGGTCGCTGACTATGACGGCGACAGGCTCGGCGGTGGTGGAGCGCCATACGGAGCCGAGAATGGAGTCGGCGCGGGCTATGGCCGTGCGCGACAGGTAGCCGTCGGGGTCGGATACGAAGCGCGTGGAGTCGGCGGCGTGGACGTTGGGGACTTCGTCGACGGTACGCGCAGAGGCGGCGAGGGAGAGGAAGGCTATGAGAATCGCAATCAGATTACGCATTTTGGCAATTAGTAATTAGCAATTAGTAATTAGTAATTTTTTTGTCGATAAGGTCATTAAGGTCTCTAAGGTCATTAAAGTCTCTAAGGACTTTAAGGTCTGACCTGTCGGACCTGTCGGACGGGTCGGAGGGAGCGGGGTCCGCGGTTGAAAACCGCGGCTACTAATTGTGCATTGAAGCGGGCAATTATGAATTATGAATTATGCATTATGAATTATGAATTGACTTAGACGGCGGGAAGGGACATGCCGTTGAGTTTGCGGTAGAGGTCGAGGGCGTAGACGTCGGTCATGGCGGATACGTGGTCGAGGACGGCCTGGATTTTCTCGAAGAGGCCGGGGGCAGTAACGTCGTATTGGCGCGGGACTTTGGAGAGGAGCAGGCGCGAGTAGTTGAGCTGCGGATTGCGCACGGCATGTATGAATTTCTCGAGCAGGAAGGTGACAATCTTGTTACCGGCAAGCTCGATGTCGACGACGTCGGGGGCGCAATAGATGCGTTGCCACGACATGTCGGAACATGCCCGGTAGGCACGGGTCTCTATGGTGTCGACCGACGACAGGAGCGAGCCGGTGAACGTGCCCGCGAGGATAGCCTGCTCATTGTCGAGGAAGGCGTCGCGGCAGCAGTTGACGAGAGCGCCGATGGCGCATGAGCGGAGGTAGGCGATTTTCTCGTTGGGGTCGTCGACGCGGTCCATGTGGCATATTATCTTTTCCTGTCGGTCGGGGTTGAAGAAAGCGAGCAGGAGTGAGATGACGGTGTCGGTGGGGAGGATTTTGAGTTTGTGGGCGTCCTCGATGTCCATTATCTCGTAGCAGATGTCGTCGGCGGCCTCCACTATGTAGACAAGCGGGTGGCGCGCGAAACGGAGTGAGCCGTCGGGCGAGGGCAGGCGCAGTATGCCGAGATGGTCGGCGATGCGGGAGAAGCATTCCGTCTCGGAGGTGAAGAATCCGAATTTGCCTTTGCCGCCGGCGAGGGTGGAGTCGTAGGGGTATTTGACGATTGACGCCAGGGTGGAGTAGGTCATGGCGAAACCTCCCGGACGGCGGCCGCGGAACTGATGCGTCAGCACGCGCAGCGAGTTGGCGTTGCCCTCGAAGTTGACAAGGTCGCTCCATTGTGCCGGGGTGAGTTCGCCGCGCAGGTCGGCTCCGGCGCCTTCGGAGAAGAATCCGGCAATCGCTTTTTCGCCCGAATGGCCGAACGGCGGGTTGCCGAGGTCGTGGGCGAGGCAGCCGGCCGCCACAATTTCACCGATTGCCTCGAATGTGTCGGCGGGAACGTCGGGGTGGCGTGTGCGGAGCGAAGCCGCTATGTCGTTGGCAAGAGAGCGGCCCACACATGCCACCTCGATGGAGTGGGTGAGGCGGTTGTGGACGAAGATGCTGCCCGGCAGGGGGAATACCTGCGTCTTGTTCTGCAGGCGGCGGAAGGGGGAGGAGAAGACGAGGCGGTCGTAGTCGCGCTGGAAGTCGGAGCGTGAGCCGCGTCGCTCGTCGTGGAAGTCCTCGAGCCCGAGCCGCATGTCGGAAATGAGCCGCGACCAGGTCATGGTACCCTCCGCTGACGCGTCGGCACTCGGCTTTAATAGAGACGAGCCGGACGCGTCGGACATGTCAGACTTGTCGGACGCGTCGGACTCTGGTTGCGCGTGGTGGATGGTTGACGGCGGTTGAAAACCGCCGCTACTATTATTGCTGGCGCTATTGTTGGCGCTGTCGTTGATGCTATTTTGCAGGGTCGATTGTGTCATCGTCGTAGGTCTGGTAGAGGAGGTCGTTGTAGGGGAAGCGCTGGAGGTGGATTTCCTTTGCCATGGTGTAGAGGCGCTGCTTGAGGAGGTCGATGTTGATGCCTTTTTTTGCGGAGATGAATACGCAGTTGTCGTGCATCTTCGACATCCATGAGTCCTCGAGTTCCTTGAGCGGTATATTTTCGCGGGAGCGCGGGGTGAGGTCGTCTTCGTCCTTTGGCACATAGTTGTAGGCGTCGACCTTGTTGAACACCATTATCATCGGTTTGTCCTTGGCGTCGCATACTTCCTGGAGGGTGCGGTTTACAACCTCGATCTGCTCCTCGAATCCGGGGTGTGAGATGTCAACGACGTGAACGAGAATGTCGGCGTCGCGTACCTCGTCGAGAGTCGACTTGAAGGAGTCGACGAGGTGTGTGGGGAGCTTGCGTATGAAGCCTACCGTATCGGTCAGGAGGAAGGGGAGGTTGTCGATGACTACCTTTCGGACAGTGGTGTCGAGTGTGGCGAAAAGCTTGTTTTCGGCGAAAACCTCGCTTTTGGCGAGGAGGTTCATCAGTGTCGACTTGCCCACGTTGGTGTAGCCTACGAGGGCAACGCGGGTGAGTTTGCCGCGGTTTTTGCGCTGCATTGATTTCTGTTTGTCGATGGCGGCGAGTTCGTCCTTGAGGCGGGATATTTTGTCGAGGATGATACGTCGGTCGGTCTCTATCTGAGTCTCGCCGGGACCGCGCATGCCGATACCTCCGCGCTGGCGCTCAAGGTGGGTCCACATACGGGTGAGGCGCGGGAGGAGGTACTGGTACTGCGCCAGTTCGACCTGCGTCTTGGCGTTGGCCGTCTGTGCGCGTTTGGCGAAGATGTCGAGGATGAGCGACGTGCGGTCGAGGATTTTGACCTGCAGCTCGCGTTCGATATTCGATACCTGTTTAGTGGTGAGGTCGTCGTCGAAGATCACCATTCCGATGTCGTTGGACTCGACGTAGGCTTTGATTTCCTCGAGTTTGCCTTTACCGACGAAAGTGGCGGAGTTGGGCATTTCCATTTTCTGGGTGAAGCGGTGCACGGTTACGGCGCCGGCCGTGTCGGCGAGAAATTCGAGCTCGTCGAGGTATTCATTGACCTTCGCCTCATTCTGGCGCGGAGTAATCAGTCCGACGAGGACAGTGCGCTCCGTGGTTTCTTTGTTTATAATCAGGTCTTTCATAAATTCTTTTGATGATAACGCAAATTTAACGTAAAAGTTTCGGATAGGCAAGAGGAGGGCGGAGGCAATAAGGTCAGTAAGGTCTTTAAAGTCGTTAAGGTCTTTAAAGTCGAGGGCGGTATGTCGTGGGAAAAAATAGAGAAAAAATGTATGATGTAAAAATTGTGTTAAAAAATTTGGAAATAGATTAAAGAAGTAGTATATTAGCAGAATTACTAATCCACGAACTTAATACTATAAAAAGACATTTTATTATCCTGAAAATCATACAGAGTAGTAAATAGTGCAAAACGCGACATAGATGGTGCAAGAAGGTTATCAATTGCACCATCTATGTTAAATTAATTAAAAAAAACAATCTATCACAAAAAATAAAACCAATTATTAAAACAAATCCTATATGAGAAAGTTATTACTATTTCTATGTCTGCTAATAGTGGGAATAACCGCTAAGGCAGGTCAGGTAGAGGTGTCGAGCTTTTCTGAGACAAGCGGAGATCTGGACACCAATATCTCCTATACTACGGCGAAAGGCGGTGGTACTTCTAATCCTGCGATAAATAGTAATGAGATTCGTCTATATCAACCATCAAGTGGCAAGTATGGTGGATCTATTACTATTTCTGCAAAATCGGGAATCACGATTCAATCGGTAGAGATTGGCTCGTCAATGGCAACAACTGTTGACTATACGATAGGTACAAGTTCAACTCATAGTGCAGATTATTCCATTGCTGCAAATGGGAAACTTTCTATTGATGTCAATGACAGTAAAGTCACTGTCTATTGTAAAGGCGCAAATAAAGATGCTCGACTTTATGTCAATTACTTGAAAGTTGTGTATGACGGTGGTACAGGGGGAGATATAACCGAATTGGTTGAACCTACGTTTACTATGGGTGGCAAGACTGTCAGCAAATCAGTAACTGTTGAAGCGGGGACTATTATTTCGGCGGGTTGCTCTACCGAAGGAGCAACCACGGTAATTACGGCTGACACAGAGGGCGCGTTTGAATATTCAAACGTTAATAACAGAGACGAGGTCTCTGTTATTAAATCCTGTATTCTTACTGCGACTTCGTCGCTTAATGGAACAGAAAAGACGGCCACATTAGAAGTTACAGTAAATACTACCCCCGGACCGACACCTTCGGGCGGCGATTTCGTGCTACTGACCGATCTGAGCCAGTTGCAGGAAGGAATGGAAGTGATAATATCAGCAGTGCTCACCAATGATGCTAAAGCAGTAGGAGCAGTCAGCAACAAAAAATATGCAGGCGTTGACATTACTCTCAGCGCCGATAAGCAACAGATAACGTATTATCCCACAACTGCCAAAGTATTTACTGTCAAAGGGAATGCAACTGCCGGTTGGCACTTTCAGTGTGATGCCGGATACCTTAACGGGACATCTTCATCAAGTACAGATGTAAGTTATGCTACCACGGAGACAAACAACAATCTTGTCAAGGTAACAGAGAAAACGGTAAACGCAAAAGACGGTTTGTATAAACTTGTATTCCAAGCATCGACAGGTAGGTTGCTATTGTGGAATGGCAGTGTTTTCGGCAACTATGGGAATACCAATCTAAATAATTCTTCCTATACGTGTATAAGTATCTATTACAAGGAGGCTGCGACAGCGAAGCCGGTGTTCAGTGTCAGTCCGGCTGACGCTACTTTTGAGACGGGAAGTGACGGGGAGAATTATTATACCAATCCTATTGATGTCACTATTACATCGGCTACCGAGGGCGCTACGATACATTACAGTATCGACGGCGGTGATGAGAAAGAAGGACTAAGCCCATTCAAGTTGACGAAGCTGAAGACGTCGCAGGCAATTACGGCCTATGCTACCAGTGCCGACCTTGAAAAGAGCGATGTAGTGACTGAAAGCTATAAATTCCGGACGGCAACGCCTGTCATCACGTGTGATGACCCGACGGAGGCTCAGAGCAAGACGGTTACAATAAGCTGCGCTACCAATGGGGCTACGATAGAGTATTCGATTGATGGCGGCACGACATGGAAGGATTATCCTGCCGACGGCATCGTGTTTGATGAGTCGGGCAAGACTGTCAATATCAAGGCACGTGCCAAGTCGGAACTTAGCGAGGGTTATACCGATGTGGTTGAATATCATGTGGCTATATATCCGGCGCTGAAGTGGCAGCCGTTTGAGTTGGTCACCGACATCACGAAGATTGTGCCGGGCGACGAGGTGATATTCGTGGCGAGCGATTACAATATTGCACTTGCTCCTTACGAAGGCAATGACGACAACTGCAAGAGCACTGAAATCACCAAGACGGGAGAGGCCGGCGAGACGGTGAATATTGATCCGTCGGCCGCCAATGTCGGTATATATACCATAGAAAAGACCGACGACGGTAAATACAGATTCAAGGGCACTTTCACGGCCGGGTATCTGGCCGCAGTGGCAGGTGACGTGAACAAACTGCACTGCCATGTTGAAATGCCGGCCGAACCGGTGCATGCCGACGAGGCCACGATAGTCATTGACCCGACAACGGGACATGCCACTATAACATTTGTCGGCGAGGGTGTGACGCACAATGTGATGCGCTATCTTACAAGCGGCAAGCTGTTCAGCTGTTATGAACCGGACAATGCTTCATCGACATTAAAACCTGTCAGCATATACCGCCGCGGCGAGGCTGCCACGTATGCTCCGCGTCCTACGGCCACTCCGCAGGAGGGTGTGTATGAAGCGGGAGAAATCACGGAAGTGACACTGCAGTGCTTGGATGCCGACGGCAATGCGGTGACTGACCCGTCGCTGAAGATATTCTATACAACCGACGGCAGCAATCCGCGCAAGGGTGGAATGCTTTACACCGGACCGATACCCGTAGGCGACAACCTGACAGTCCGCGCCTACGCTACGATGGACGGATATTTTGACAGCCCGTCACTGATAGCGAGCTACGACATATTCACTCCCGGCAAGGAGTACCGCCGCGTGACGGCAGCCGAGATGCGCCACCTGTCGCCTGACGACGACATCATCGTATTGGGTTCGCCGAGCGACGAGGAAACGGTATATGCATTGTCGCGCAACCAGGGTGGCGAGGGCAATTATGCCTACCGTGAGGCTGTAAGGCTTGACAACGTAGTGAAGAGCGACGGCCGCATAGTCATCAATAAGAAAGAGGTACAGGTGCTGACGCTGCTTGAGGGCGACGATTACTACGGCGGTTATGACTGGCGCCTGTATGCGTCGGGTTCGAGCATAGGAATCGACGGCAACACCGACGGCTTCCTTCTTGCCGAAGGTAATGTCAATGCGCTGAAGACGATACGTATCGATACGCCGGCGAGCGACCGTTTGCCGAATGCCGATGTGCGTTTCCACAGCATTGCTGAAAGTGATTATGGCAATGAGTATGGCGGCGTGACGGTGCAGTTCGGTTCGCCCGACGGCCACGAAACGGACTATCCGAAGCTGATGGCGCTGACGCGCACCGGAGCCGACAGCTACCGATTTGACGTGCGCAAGGAGGCCGATTTCACGGCAACGACACCGAGCAGCTGGTATGTGTCGATATTCAAGGTGTTTGACCCGACGATGCTTTATGCACCGAGCTTCACCAATCTCGACAGCCGTGTCACTCCGGAAACGAAGATAGAGATTACCTCGCCAAACACGGAGAATAATCCCGAGACCGAGATATGGTATTCGATGGACGGCGGCGCGACGTGGACGAAATATACCGAGGCGTTCGTTATCAGCGAAATAGGTACGTATACCATACAGGCGCGCACCCGTAATGCCAATCTTACAGGTGGCGATGCCGATGGCTACAGTGATATTGTGACACAGACCTATATCGTGACCGACAACGAGATATTCGAGCTCGTGACCGACGCGAGCACGCTGAAGGAGAATGACCGCGTGATATTTGTCAATGCCATCAAGTTCCCGTATGGAGCCGAAGGGTCAAGCGGGTGGTATGCACCGACGACATTTGACTCGTCGAACGGACGTTTTGAGTCAACATCGGTTGATCCGGTCGACCCGAACGAGGCTATACCTATGCAGCTGACTGTACCCAGTGAATCGAACATACAGGTGTTCCGCTTAGAGTATGATACATCGGCAAAAGATAAGTCGCGTCCATGGTTGCTTTATGCCAACGGGCACAAAAAATACTTGCGCAGCGCGAAAGAGAAGAGTTTTGAATTGGTTGACCTTCCGAACGATGTGGATGCCCGTCAATATCTGAATGTCGGCTTTGAAATCGGAATGGTAAATGACTTCAATGTTTACAATAAAAGCGGTAACAATTACAATACCGGCGCAAAGGGCAATGTAGAGCATAAACTCACTGCCACATTCAACGGTATTTCGATGAAGACGCATATACGTTTCAACCCGCAGGGAGGTGAACGTTTCCGCGGATATGATGTTGCCAATGACGGACAGAATACCTGGCCGACGCGTATATATCGTGCGGCGAAGAGGGTGCTGACACCTACTGTTACTGTTTATGACGCTACTGCGGAGGGAGACAAGGCATACGAGACTGAAATCGAGACGTTCAGCAATGCAGTGCGTGTTGTCATCAAGCACAATCCGAATACCGACAAGGGTGCCGACCTGCTCTATTCGTGGTCGCAGACCAAAGAGAACGCGCCGGTGCTCAGCGAATATCTTGAGGCAGAACCTAAAGATGCCGCGGAGATACAGCTCAGGGTCGACGGCAACAGCATTGAGATATTCCGCAACGGTTCGTTCGGCAATATCGACGGTCTTGCCACGATAGAGGGAAATCACGTGCTCCGCGCAGTGACTACTGACGGAATCAACACCAGTGCGTCGCTTCCGCGCATTATCAATTTCAAGTGCTCCAAGCCGGTGGTATCGAAAGGTACGGGCAACGCGGTGCAGGTGACCCGTCCGGGCGGCTACACGATAGGCGCACGTCTGTATTATTCATACGATGACGAGCCTATTGTCGAGGATGAGGCCCACAGGCTGAACTATGCGTCCGGCTCGACGATGTTTGAGCAGATACCGTTTGACGGACATTCGAAAGTGAACGTACAGGCAATGAAGGATGGCTATGAGCCGTCGGACATCGCGGTGTACACACCCTATACCTACGTGCCACGCGCCCATGCGGTGCAGCTGCTTGAACTTACCGACGAGGGCAAGGCGGAATATGCGAAACTGCTTGGCAGCGACGCGGAAGGTTTCATAGATGAAACGCCGTGCTACGTGACAAACCGCACTGTAGAGACGGGACAGTTCTATATCATAAAGGAGTCGGGCGACGAGCTGCTGATGACGCCGTGCACCGACAATGTGAAAGCCCGCGAGCTGAAGGACTACCGTCCGGCGAATACGAACGCCGCAAAGGTCAATGTGAAGTGGACCACCGACTACTATGTGCATGTGGTTGACGAGGATGCTCTCCTGTCGGCCATAGGCGGAGCGGAGAAGCTGGGCAACGGCGACAATGCCGTGGACGACGGCGAGATTGTAGCCAAAATATTTGTCAACGGTTCGGCCGATGGAATCGGCACGAAGCGCAGTACGTTCATGCTCAACGGCGTCCCGAAGGTGTATCACGGCGCATTGCTGAAACGCCACGGTGCCATCGGTACGATAATGCTCAATTCGACCGTGGAATATACGGTGAAGGCCGAGGCGGGAGACGAGAACTACAGCGAGAGCGGCAGCGACCAGATAACTCCGCTGATACCGAGTGTGTACGGCGGCAGCTATGCCTACACTTACAGTCAGGAGCGGCAGGATCTCACACAGGACTATCCGACTGACTTCCTGAAGTTCAAGGTCGAATCGCGCGTGAAGATGAATGATGACGGCACTCCGGCTGAGAGCGAGGTTCTGATACCGACTCAGGAGGTCGACCCGCGTCATCTCGATGTGGCGATAACTTTCTTCCGCCCGAATGTCAGCGACGAGATACTGATGCGCAACGATATCTACTACACCGTGCAGATAACGGGACGCGACAGCGATGTCGAGGGCAGCGGACTCTATGTGGACCGCGTGCAGGACAATATGCCCGACGGTCCGGATACGGAGCTCCCGGAGTATTACCGGTTCACGGTAAAGGATGTGTCGCCGCGCGAGGATATATATCCGACACTCGAAGTGGTTTCGACGGAGTATGTCGAGAATTATACCGGCACCGAGAACTACGGCCGTTTCGTGTCGAACTACGGCGACAATCTCGTGGTTGAGGCGGCTAATTCGCCGATGCTCGGCCAGGGTTCCATAAGCAAGATACATCTTGGCAAACTCGGCCCCGACGGAAGCGACCTCAGAGGCAATACCAACAGCAGCAGTAAGTTCGTATGGATGTACAAGGGTCACAATGACCTGGTGCCTCCGTCCGACCTGGTGCATGACAATAATGACAATACGGAGGATGAAATCAGACTGGCGCCTGTGTATTACCATGTGGAGACATACTCGAGCCAGATGACGGACTATGCGTCGTATGAGTATCTCGTGAAGCATGTGGCAGGGCATAACGAAAGCGACACAGAGGCGCTGAAGTTTGCCCCCGACGGTTCGTTTATCACGGATGACGAGGTAGACCCGCTGCTCGGCACATATATTGCCGGTGATTTCGCGGCATATACTGATATTATAGTATCATTTACTCCGGTATATGTGTTCAGCCATGATCCGAATGGCACGCCTGAGGGTGACGGCAGTTCGGTGATAGCACAGCTTGACAAGGTGCAGTCGATTAAGTCGGGGGTAGCGGCGGCAACGCGCCTTGCCTCACCCCGCAGAAGCGCAGTGAAGGACGATATGACACTCGGCAGCGCGAAGGCGGCTCCGGTGCTCGGCGAACAGCGACCGATGCGTCACTATGGCCTGACTGACATGAATGCTGACAATATAACCGACCTTACGGGTGCGGACGCGGCATTTGATGTCGTCACGGGCAATCCGCTGACACGCCAGCTCGGCGATGAAGAGGTGACGGGAGTGGAGAATGTCGCAATAGATAATGACGCTGATGTGGAGTATTATAATCTCCAGGGTGTAAGAGTAATCAACCCGGGACACGGCGTTTATATAGAGCGTCGCGGCAACAGGGCGACGAAAGTGATTAAATAAGTGAAAAGGGAGCCGAAAGGCTCCCTTTTTTTAATTCATAATTCTTAATTTGCCTGTCGGACGAGTCGGACAGGTCAGACGGTGTCGGACGGTGTCGGGAATTTGTGAATTTATGTCATTGCGTTAGCGCTTGGGCAGCAATAATTGTGAATTGTGAATTATGAATTGTGAATTGACTAAGTGAATTATTTTGTAAAGCCGTCGGCGGCACAGCGCTGCTGCATGTTTTTGATGCGGGCGGCGGTGTCGGGATGGTCGGAGAAGGCGTTGGCGAGGGAGCCGGTGGCGCGGTTGGACTGCTGCTCGAGTGCCTGCATTTTCTCGAATGCGAGGACCATCGCGTAGGGGTTTTTGCCAGATGCCTTGAGGAAGTCGTAGCCGTAGTTGTCGGCCTCGGTCTCCTGTTTGCGTGAGTATTTTGCCGATACGAGAGTCTGAGCGAGTTGTCCGAGCTGGCTGTCGGTCAGGGCGGCCGCAGTGGTGCTTGTCGAGCCTACGGCATCGGCGAGGGCGCTGTTGAGCAGAGCCTGCTTGAAGGCGTCCTTGGAGTCTTCGTTGGCTACGTGGCCTATCTCGTGGCCTATGATGCCGAGGAGCTCGTCGTCGGTCATCATGTCCATGATGCCGGTGTAGACGCGTACGCTACCGTCGGCGCAGGCGAAGGCGTTGATGTCGTCGGTGATGTAGACCTTGAAGTTGAGCGGTGTGCCGTTGACCGATTTGAGGTTCTGGGTCAGGCGGTTGAGACGCTTGGTATACTGGCTCGAGGCGGGGGCTATTTTATTTTCGGCGTCCATCTTTGCTACGGCCTGACTGACGTATTGCTGCACCTGGGCGTTGGAGAGCGATATCGCCTGGGTGCTTTTTTCGAGAGCCGAGCCGAGTCGGGTCATGTCGACGTTGCGCATGGATGAGCATGATACCGCAGCCATCGCTATGGCTGCGAGGAGGGGAAGTGAAAGTTTTTTATTCATAATATAATGGTTTTGAGTATTTTCCCATTTCCGCGGCTGATTATCGCCTTTGGCGCTTTGCTCTGCAAAGAAACCGCGGCTGCTATTCTGGCGGAGTCGGCGGCTGCACCGGGGTGCAGCCCTATGGCGTGGGGGAGCTTTGCGGGGCAAAGGTACAAAAAAGTGAATATAATTCAGGGATATTTCCCGAATATACCTATTTACGTTGAATGGAGCGGGGGCGTCTCGCCCCCGTGGTAACTTTCAGTGAATAAAATAATACCACGGGGGCGAG